>ERZ772897.2502-NODE-2502-length-15806-cov-3.197575_pt1 | contig 15806 bp, 9 predicted proteins | sample MGYA00512125_ERZ772897 | MGnify/ENA primary metagenome ERZ772897 (study PRJEB29015, sample SAMEA2737660) | human gut metagenome | biome: human gut; feature: human-associated habitat; material: faeces | place: China | collected 2012 ... | reverse complement strand
GTGTCACTGAAGGAAATGCCGTATATGCCGACTGGTTCCTCCCTTCCAGAGAAGAACTGATCGAAGTATTCAAAGTTAAAAGTTTATTAGCTGAGAAAGGAGTCAATATTCCGGCAAACAATTACTGGACTTCAAGTGAAGGCGACGGGGAAGCCGGCTGGTCTGCCTATTATGTGAACTTCTACGAAGAGACTAATATCGTTTCTGAAATCTGCTCAAAAAGCGGTTGGAAAATTGGTGTTCTTCCTATCCGGGCCTATTAACTAACAATCCTATAAAATAAGCGTCATGAAAAAACACATTATATTATTTATAGCCATCTTTTTTGCCAGTGTATTACATGCACAGACAATCAACATTAGAGGAACCGTTACCGACACGAGTAATGAAACATTGCCAGGTGTATCTATAACCATAAAAGGTACTCAAACAGGAACAGTAAGTGATGCAAACGGCAACTACAGCATCAGGGCCCAAAGAGGAAATGTTCTGGAGTTTACTTTCGTGGGTATGGTAAAACAATCTGTTACCGTAGGAAAGCAAAATGTCATTAATATACAAATGGCAGCAGACGCCATTAATCTGGACGAAGTAGTGGCAATCGGGTATGGTATTGCCAAAAAGAGCGATTTAACGGGTGCCGTTGCCTCTATCAAATCAGAAAATCTTACTAACTCCAAAGTAGGAACAGTGACAACTGCCCTGCAAGGACTTGCCGCCGGCGTGCAAGTCACTACCGGCTCCGTAAAACCGGGTGGAGATGCTTCTGTCGTTATTCGTGGAGTAGGTTCGCTCCGAGCCGGCAGCGAGCCGTTATACATCGTCGACGGTATTCCCGTACAAGGAGGTTTGCAGGATTTATCTTCCGGTGATATTGAATCTATCGAAATATTAAAAGACGCTTCTTCCGCATCTATCTATGGCTCGAGAGGGTCTAATGGCGTAGTACTCGTGACTACCAAGAAGGGGACAAGCGGAAAAGCCAAAATCTCCCTGAATGCCTCTTTCGGTACGCAACGAATGTTGAACAAGCAAGATTTGATGAACGCACAGCAATACTATGAATTAGTATCCATTGCCCAGCCTAACTACAAATGGACATCAGAAGAACTACGCTTGCTAAGCCGTGGTGAATCGACCGACTGGCAGGACGCAGTGACCCAAAACGGGCAATACCAAAACTATAACTTCTCGATTTCCGGAGGGAAGAACGATATACAACACTTTTTAGGAGTAGACTGGTATGATCAGAAAGGTACGATCAAAAACTCGTCTTTCAATAAGCTGACCGTCCGATATAATATGGATGCCAAACTAAACAAGTGGCTGAGATACGGACTTTTGTACGGCAAATCCAGCACGATCATCGATCCGAACGGCGACATGACCCGCGCGGAGATGGCCGCGATCATCAACAGGTCTTTCGGCTGCTACAAGGCGGCGGATATTTCGCAGTCAAAGCTCATGAATATCAATGAAGAAGCCGACTCGGGATACGGAACTATGTTCAGTGCCATTAGTTCACAACCGACAGCTCCTATCTATACCGAAGACGGAGAATACTTCGATGGTTTCCTCAACACGAGAGCAAATCCGGTGGCTATTGTTGACCTGCTTGACAAAGCTACACTCAAGTCCAGATTCGTAGGTTCCGCCTACATCGAGATAGAACCGATAAAGAACTTGAAATTACGTTCCGATAACGGCGGAGAACTTGTCTTTTATAAAGTAAATACTTACGAAGACGGCCGTATGGGACAGCATTATACGGCTGGTGGCCATGCTAATGTGATGTCGAACAAGAAAAGATATTGGCAAACAGAGAACACTGCCACTTATTCATTTGACATCAATAAAGAACATCAACTTTCTGCAATGGCAGGTTTCTCCGCTTCCAGAACAGATTATGAAGAAGTAACCGCCGACTCCAAAAAGTTATCATCTATTCTCAAGTATTACAATTTGCAAGGAGCGGAAGAACATGGACCGAACTCTTCGTATGCAGTCCCATCTTCTCTGGTGTCTTTCTACGGACGATTCAATTATAATTTCAGCAACCGCTATTTGGCAACATTGACGATGCGCGGCGACGGTTCTTCCCGTTTTGCTCCGGGACACCGATGGGGATTCTTTCCGTCACTGGCTCTTGCATGGCGTGCTTCTGAAGAAAGTTTCATCAAAGAAAACGCTCCGGTCATCAGCAACCTGAAGTTAAGAATCAGCGCCGGCAAACTGGGTAACCAGAATATCGGAGATTTTGCTTATGCCCCGACAATCGCCCTCGGAGGAGCTTCCGCTAATTACATTTTAGGTAATAACCTGGTAACCGGCTCCGTACAAACCTCTATTTCGAACCCGGAACTGACTTGGGAAAAAGCCAACCAACTAGACTTGGGTATTGACTTCGGGTTATTCAACAATCGGATAGCCGGTACGATCGAGGCCTACTATAAGCGTACGACTGACCTGCTATGGGAAGTACCCCTTCCGTTGGAATCCGGCTTCGGAACTTCACTTACCAATATCGGCAAAATTGATAACAAAGGTATTGAATTTACGCTGAACACGGTCAACATCAGTACCAAAGACTTCTTATGGACAACTGCCTTCATGATTTCTTATAATAACAATAAGATCAAAGAACTTTATGACGGCAAACAAGATGTCAATAAAACATTGTTTGTGGGACGTCCTATCGGACAGTTCTACTTATTGAAATCCGAAGGTATCTGGCAAACCAATGAAGCTGCCGAAGCTGCCAAGTACAATGCCCAACCCGGTGACCGCAAGATTCTGGATGCCAAGAAAGACTATGTCATCAACGGAGAAGACCGTGATTTCTGCGGAGTTTCCACTCCCAAATATTATGGTAGCTTTACGAATACATTCTCATATAAAGGTATTGACCTTACCGCGTTCTTTACTTTTGCAGGAGGACATAAAATCAACAATTCACTGAACCGTTACCTCAATTCTTTCAATGTATGGGGAAACATGAGTGAAAACTATTACAAATATTATTGGAGACAAGACAGACCGAACAACAAATATCCGGCTCCGAGAGTTGGTAGTGCTTATGCCAACGGAGATGGTACCGATGCCAATCTCCAAAAAGGTGACTATCTCCGCCTCCGTAATCTGGAAATTGGTTATAGCTTGCCGAAAAACGTCATCAGAAATATCAAAGCCTCAAATATCAGAGTTTATTTCTCTGTACAAAACCTATTCACAGCTACGGAATTTACGGGATTTGATGTAGAGTCCAGCGACAATACCAATCCTTATCCGAACGCCCGTAGCTTTATCGGTGGTATTTCTCTTAACTTCTAAAAACAGAAACATTATGAAAAAATATTTATCAATATTAGCTTTCAGTTGCCTGACATTATGTAGTTGCGACAACTTTCTTGACTTGACACCCCAAAGTGTACTAACACCGGAAAATGCTTATGAAAAACCGGAAGACTGGCAGCAAACTCTTTATGCCGCTTATGGCACGCTCCAGGAAGTCTTTGTCGGGAAATATACCATTACCCTTACTGAATTCGGAACAGATGAAGTAATTCCGTTTGATATGGGTTGGGCGGCTTATTCCCAATTGCATTACTATACTTTTTCCGCTTCACACGAATTCCTGGACAATCACTATCGGCTCTGTTACGAAGGTATCAAACGTTGCAATGCAGTTATTGATATGCCTTCGGATGCAGTCAGTGCGGATCTTCATAGTTCCATGATTATGCAAGCTCGTTTTTTAAGAGCGATCTACTATTTCGACTTAGTAAGAATGTACGGTGGAGTTCCCTTATGGACAAAATCATCCATTGACAGAAGTGAAATCATGAGACCGCGCGCTACGGTTGACGAAGTTTACACACTGATTACGCAGGATATGGAAGCAGCTCTCGGCCTCCCTACCTCCTGGCCGAATGCCCAAGATAAAGGAAGAGCCACTTCATACGCTGCCCAAGCTTTGCTGGCACGCATTTACCTTCAGTGGGGAAAACCGGAAGAAGCATTAAAATACTGCCGGATGCTCGAAGGCAAATTCAAATTGTACGATAATCTAAAGGATATATTCGATCCTAAAAACAAGAATCAGGAATATGAGAATATATTTGAAATTCAATTCAAGCATTCCGGTTCATGGGGACTGGAGGGAAGTATCCAGCATTCTTATTGGGGACCTCGTAATGTAGGCGGACCGACCAACTTTGGCGGCTGGGGCGGATTTGGTCCGACACAATATTTATACGATTCTTATGATAACAACGATAAACGTAAAAAAGCATTCTTCATCACAGAATATGCAGGCGTCACCCAGACACCTCCTTCTTCCGGCAAATTCTGGGACGCAGAAACAGGTAATGTGATTGAAGATGATAATCTGAATTTTACAATGATTCGTTATGCAGACGTGCTTTTGATGAAAGCGGAAGCGCTGAACAGCATTGATGACACAAGTAATGATAAGTATGATGCCTTAAATGAAGTACGAGGCAGGGCAGGACTGACTTCCATAACAGCAGCCGATAATCTGAATAAAGAACAATTTGCCGAAGTCGTACTGGAAGAAAGATTACATGAATTATGTTGTGAACACCTGCGCCGCTGGGATTTAATCCGCTTCGGCAAACTGGGCGAATATATGAAAGACCATGCCGGAGTCACCATCCAGCCTTATCATGTTCTATACCCAATTCCACAGGCAGCCGTCGATGCCAATGACGCTATCACAGAAAACAACGAAGGATATTAACATAAATCATTTAGCACATGAAAAAATTTATTTTTATCACAGGACTATTGATGAGTATCTTCTTTTATTCATGTAAAGAAGAAGACCATGGCATACTCCCTCCTATCGAAGGGGGAGGAACTATAGAAGTCAAAGACGGAAGAGTTACGGTCAATCCGGCAGAATATCTTTATGCGATACGAAATCCGATGAAAGGTTTACGTGAATTCTTCGGCCCGGGCTATGACAAGGTAAGAGACGAATATCCGTATCCTTACGGCTCCATCATTAAAGAATATATGCAATGGAATATGTTGGAAAACAATGAAAGCGACGGTGTCGACAAGATTATAGCTTACAGTAACCACAGGTGGCAGGGAGTAGAAGATATCAATGTCAAGGTTATCCCACGTATCTATATCGTATGGATGGAACCCTGGCACGGAGGATATGCCAAGAACACTTATACAGACAACCCGGACGACCTGAACGGTTGGCATTGGCCAAGCGACATTCCGGGAGAGACATACGATGAAGACGATCTTAACGCTCCTATTATTGGAGGCTATTGCCACCCTACTTTTCAGGAAAGAGTGAAAAAACTGGTAGAGAAGGCTGGACAAGCATGGGACAACGATCCGCGGGTAGCGTATGTGGAAATGGGGATTATCGGTGAATTCGGGGAACATCATGACCCAGACATCACCACAGTATGGGCTCCTCACGACCAACCCAATCATGTAGAGAACCGTACCTGGTTGCCGGGCATTGAAAAGGTGTTGGGAGATGCATTTACCGCTGCCTTCAAAAACAAGAAAGTAATGGTTCGCTATGCGTACGAGTTTAAAGATTATGAATTCGGAATCTATTGGGATTCATGGGCTATTGATGAAGAAAAGGTGCGTGGCTACGAGGAAATGAAAAAGCTCGGCGACCGCTGGAAAACTCAACCGATAGGTGGAGAAATAACCTGGAACTGGGGAAGCCTCTATAAATTCAAATCTTTTGAAGAAGTGGTGGCAGATGAAAAGACAAGAGACCTGGTCATCCAGCAAATACGTGATTTGCATTGCAACCACTTGGGAGGCATCACCTGGGCTAACTTTAACGACCCGTCTTTTGAGCCAAACGCTGAATTATTGCAAAAGACAATGGGGTACCGTTTTGTTTTATCCAATTTCAGTTACCCAACAAGTATCAAGCCGGATGAGCCGTTCAAAATATCATTTGACGTAACCAACACAGGCTCGTCACCCTTCTATTATGACTGGCCGGTAGAAATATCCCTGCTAAATTCCCAAACCAAGGAAGTTGTATGGAGCAAAACACTGAAGACTCCCAAGATATCCCAATGGATGCCGGGAGATAACTGGAACAACTCAACCAAAGTTTATACCCAACCGGCTACTCCGAACCATGTTGAAGAAGAACTGACTTTAGACAAGAAACTGGATACGGGAGATTACATCATCTCTATTGCTGTGCTAGATCCGGCCGGTATGCTTCCTTCACTGAGATTCGCCGTTCAGAACTACTTTGAAGGAGGACGTCACCCAATGGGACATATCGGCGTCAATACCGAGCCTATCTATTTTGAGATACCGGTCAGCAGTTTTAATGACATGAGGCAGGATAAAACCCTGAAATATAAAATCCAATAACCAATAAGCTTAATGAAATCAAGCATCAGAAACATATTACTCCTAATGGCATTCGGAACGTTATCTGCTTGTAGTGAACAAACCGTCACGGTTTCTTACCAGGAGTATCCGAATGCATTCAGGAATCCGATGAAAGGCTTCAGGGAATTCTTCGCTCCCGGTATCGACCGGGTCAGGGAAGAATATCCCTACCCTTACGGTTCACTGACAAAAGAATATATGCAGTGGAATATGATCGAGGATGACGCCAATGACGGGGTAGACAAGATTATCGCTTACAGCAATCATCGATGGAAAGGCGTGGAAGACATAAATGTCAAGGTAATTCCCCGGGTTTTTCTTGTATGGCTGGAGCCCTGGCATGGCGGAAAACCTAAAGACCCCACTAATCCGGACGACTTGACCGGTTGGCACTGGCCTAAAGGAATAGATCCGGAAAAAGGTCCTTATAAACAGAAACCGAACTCCGTGGGCGCCTATGTAGAAGAAAAAGACAAAAATACCCCTATTAGCGGGGGGTACTTTGATCCTTCTTTTCCTGAGCGCGTAAAAAAACTGGTAGAGAAACTCGGACAGGCATGGGATAACGATCCACGGGTAGCGTATGTAGAAATGGGGATCATCGGCGAATGGGGAGAACACCATGATCCGGATCTCTCAACTTACTGGGCTCCGCACGACGAACCGGAACACGTAGCTAACCGGACATGGATTCCGGGCATGGAAAAGATTGCCATGACGACCAACGGGACTTTGGTGAGAGCGATTCTCCCGCAGCTTGTGGAGGCAGGACTGGATGAGATCAACATCAGAAAGTAATGGTTCGCTACGCCTATGAATTTAAAGATTATGAATTCGGAATTTATTGGGATTCATGGTCTCAACCTCAAGAGATTGTAAGAGGTTATGAGGAAATGAAGAAGCTGGGTGATCGTTGGAAAACCCAGCCGATAGGTGGAGAAATTACTTGGAACTGGGGAGATTTAGCCCGGTTCAAATCTTTTGAAGAAGTGGTGGCAGATAAGGATACCCGGGAATATGTCATGGAACAGATCCGGAACCTGCACTGCAATCATCTAGGCGGAATCACCTGGGCAGACTTCAACGAACCGGAGTTCCGGAAAAATGCAGAGATACTGCAAAAAGCCATGGGGTACCGGTTCATTATCAATGAATTCTCTTACCCGAAAGAAATTAAGGTGGGAGCACAATTCCCTATTTCTTTCAAAGTTGTCAACAGCGGATCGTCTCCATTCTATTATAACTGGCCGGTAGAAGTAGCTTTACTAGACCCTGAAAGTCATCAAAAAGTGTGGGGAAAAATATTGGAGGAAGTAAACATCTCCGAATGGATGCCGGGAGATAATTGGTCTGTAGATGAACATAAATACCAAATAGCTCCGCCAACTTATCACATCCGAAAGAATATTTCTATTGACGCCCCCATTGCCAAGGGAAAATATATCCTGGCTTTAACGGTGCTCGATCCGGCCGGTATGCAACCTTCGCTCCGATTTGCCAATGAGAATTATTTCGAAGGCGGTTATCATCCAATGGGCTATATCGGTATTGGTGAATCAGTTGCCGATACCCGTCTGAATCCAGATTTATTCTTCGACATTCAAAGTGACAAGTCTTTAAAATATCAATTCAAACAACCCGATAAATAATCAGTAACATGAAAATATATAAATATATCACATCTGTTGCAATCCTTTCGTTCTGCTTCTTGAGCGCCTGTAACAAGCCTACAGAAACGAAGATTCCTGTTCCCGTGATATTCGACACGGATGTCGGCAATGACATTGACGACGTGCTGGCTATGCAAATGCTATTCAACTATGAGAACGCCGGAACAATAGATCTGCTAGGTATCACAATCAGCAAGTCCAACCCTTATTCAATTGAATATATTGACGGATATTGCCGCCTCAACGAGAGGGGAGACATTCCATTGGGATATGCATACAACGGAGCTACTCCCGAAGACGGAGGTTATCTCCGCCAGACTTTGGATACCATTATTGAAGGCAATAAGATACTGTATCCTCAAAGAAGCATAAAAGACAATCTGCCGGAAGGATATAAGTTATTACGGAAATTACTGGCTTCACAACCAGATAATTCCGTGGTATTTATTGCCGTAGGACCGGAAACGAACCTTTCACGCCTGCTACGCTCAGAAGCCGACGAATACAGTCCTTTGGACGGCAAATCACTCGTTGCCCAAAAAGTGAAGCTGTTGTCCGTAATGGGAGGACTCTATGGGAACGAGTTCGACTTCCCCGAATGGAATCTAGTACAGGATATAAATGCCGCACAAACCGTATTCAGCGAATGGCCCACTCCGGTCATTGCAAGCGGCTGGGAACTAGGCAACAAATTGTTGTATCCGCATCAGAGTATCTTGAATGATTTCCCGAACGCTTACAAACATCCTCTTTGTGTATCTTACCAGATATATGACAAAATGCCATACGACAGGCAAACTTGGGATTTGACTTCTGTCATACAGGCCATAGAGCCGGAGAAGGATTATTTTGAACTGTCAACAAAAGGAACGATTACAATAGACAGTGCAGGACACAGTCTATTTAATGCGTCAGACAAAGGACAACATCAATATCTTATGATTCAAGGAAATGAGAATATTCAGAGAACATTAGGTGCCATTGTCCGCCAGGTGACAGGGAAAGAAGAAAAGAATATAAACCAATAAAGAAAGAGTCATGTTTATAGTCAATAGTTATACACTAGCCATTATCTTTTGCTTCATAACCATGATATGTTGGGGTTCCTGGGGTAACACCCAAAAACTGGCCAGTAAGAACTGGCGTTATGAGCTTTATTACTGGGATTATACAATCGGTATCTTATTATTTGCCTTACTTCTCGTTTTCACACTCGGAAGTTTCGGAGATTCGGGGAGAGGTTTTCTGGAAGATATCCGGCAAGTAGATACCAGATACATAGTCAGTGCCTTGATCGGAGGAATTATTTTCAATGCTTCCAACATCTTACTTTCAGCTTCGGTCTCCATAGCCGGAATGGCGGTTGCTTTTCCGTTGGGCGTAGGACTTGCCTTGGTCCTAGGTGTGTTCATCAACTATTTCAGCACTCCTAAAGGAGATCCGTTCTGGTTGTTTACTGGAGTAATCTTGATTGTTATCGCTATCATCTGCAATGGAATAGCGGCAGGCAGACAACAAAAAAAGGGAAATAATAATAGCAAGAAAGGGATTATTCTTGCGGCTATTGCCGGCATACTTATGTCTTTCTTCTACCGTTTTGTGGCTGCTGCCATGGACCTTAACAATTTTGACTCTCCGACTCCGGGCATGGCTACTCCATACACCGCTTTCTTTATATTCTCAATCGGTATCTTCCTGAGCAACTTCCTATTCAATACAGTTGTTATGAAACGCCCGTTTGTAGGAACTCCTGTAAGCTATAAAGAATATTTTGCAGGAAAAGCAAGCACACATCTGGTAGGTATCCTCGGAGGATGTATATGGGGATTGGGAACTGCTTTAAGCTATATAGCCGCAGGAAAAGCGGGAGCTGCCATCTCCTACGCTCTCGGTCAGGGAGCACCTATGATTGCCGCCTTATGGGGTGTATTTATCTGGAAAGAGTTCACCGGTAGTTCCAAATCAACCGACAGACTTTTAGGAATCATGTTTATTCTGTTCATCACAGGATTATCATTCATCGTTTTATCCGGAGGAAACTAATTATGAAAATGAACCATATTCTTTTCCTACTAACAGCAGCCTTCTGTTTTCCTTCGATAACAGTTGCCAAAATAATTGAGGCCGGTTCGCCGGACAAGAAAAATGTGATAACTATCGAGACTGACAATCAGGTCAGTTACAGCTTATCCCGGAATGGAACAAAGATTCTTGATACTTGCCCGCTCTCACTTACAGTCGGAAACGACACTTGGGGAACAGACAAATGTAGAAAGATAACTCGTAAAAGCGTTTCGGAAAAAGTGGAATTTATTGTACCGCGTAAATATAAAGAGACAGTGGATAATTATAACCAGGTTGAGCTTATTTACAAAGACTATAAAATCGAATTCAGAATCTATAATGACGGAGTGGCCTATCGTTTCGTAAGTACTGCAAACAATAAACAGCCTGTAAAGAAAGAGTCGGTATCTTTCCGCTTCGGACAGGATCATACCTCGTACACTCTTTTAACCGACCAGCTACAAAACTGGTTTGAGCAGGATTATACGGTAAAGCCGATCAATGCATTACCCAAAGACAGTTTCTCTGTAGCGCCTGTAATGGTCGAAGTAGACAAATACAAAGTATTATTAGCAGAAGCCAATCTCTATAATTATCCGGGAATGTACTTACAACCCGCCCTAGAATCCTTCCATGGCATTTTTGCCAATTATCCGGACAAGGAAGTGCCATACGAAGGGGATAATAAAATCTATGCCTCCACACGCAAAGACTATCTTATTCCCACCTGCGGGAAACGGGTCTTTCCATGGCGGGTGACCGGTATCTTCGACAATGCTTCTTCCATATTACAAAGCGAGCTTATATATTTACTCTCCGAGGAGAAAGAACAAGCCGCCGACTATACATGGGTTAAACCCGGTAAAGTATTATGGGACTGGTGGAATGACCGTAATATCTATCATATAAATTTCAAAAGTGGCATTAATACCGATACATATCTCTATCTGGTAGACTATGCAGCCAAACATCACATCGAATATGTCCTGATCGACGAAGGCTGGTCGGCACGTAACGATCTGTTAACCCTCAATCCCGATGTTGACATTCCGCGTATCTGTGAATATGCAACAAAAAAAGGAGTAGGTATCCAGTTATGGTCGAAATGGGTAAACATCATGCGACAAATGGATGAGGCTTTTGCACAATTCAGCAAATGGGGAGTGAAGGGAGTCAAAATAGACTTTATGGACCGTAATGATGCCAAAATGGTTAACTTCTACGAACAAGTAGCTATTAAAGCCACTCAATACAAATTATTAGTAGACTTTCACGGTTCTTACCCCAACGAGGGCATGAGACGCAAATACCCGAATCTGATGACACGCGAAGGAGTAATAGGACTGGAGTATAACAAATGGAGCAAAAGAGCCACGGTTACACATGATGTAATCATCCCTTATCTGCGTATGTGGGTAGGCCCAATGGACTATACTCCCGGAGCTATGCTTAACGCACATCCGGAAACATTCTATGAAAATCAACATGAACCGATGAGTCAGGGCACACGTAGCCACCAGTTAGCCATGTATGTAGTCTACGAAAGCCCGTTGCAAATGATTTCGGACAGTCCTACTAAATATGACAAGAATCTCCGGAGTTTTGAATTTATCAAAAGTATTCCTACAACCTGGGATGAGACAGTCCCTTTGGAGGGAGAAGTGGGCGAATATATCGCTCTTGCACGCCGGCATAACGATACATGGTATATCGGAGTAATCAACGGAGCTACCCCACGGCATATTGAGATTGATTTATCATTCATAGGAAATGGACCGAAGAAAATAAAAGCACATATAGATGGAGTAAATGCCGGGCAACAGGCGAAAGACTCCCAAATAATAGAACAAGTTATCAAGGACAACGAAAAACTGCCCATAGATATGAGCAGAGGAGGAGGATATACAGGTATTATTCATATAGAGAAGTAACATTTTACGGTTACTCAACAAAGCAGGCTGCCTCTTTATATCGAGACAGCCTGCCTTTATTTTATTCCCAATCGTTTCAGACGGTAATATCCAGTAAAATCTTTCCTTTTGCGTTCAGAACTTTCACTCTCAGTTCGTCTTTTTTCTTTTCCAGAATCATCACCGTAGCGCCATCCATTTTATACCCGCCACCGATAATAACCGGATAATTGTTGCCCAGCTCACCTTTCGGATGATAAGCATATTTATGAGTATGTGCATTCAGACTGATATTGAAAGGTGCTTTCTCCAATAGTTTGGTCCACAGATTTGCACAAAGGTTCTTTCCGTCATTTCCATAAAGAGGAATATGATGAATAAGGACACGTTTCCCGGCTTTCTTGAATTCTTTGGAAGACAACTCCTTTTTCAGGAAATCAACTTGTTCATTACGTAACTGGGTAAAATCATTCAAACCGTAATACACCCAATGGTCATCCGGTTTGTCTTCCCCACAGTCCAGCATAACGATACGGGTATCCCCCCAATTGAAAGAGCCGTAAGTCCTGTCCCCTACGTAGTCGTAGTGGTCGCGCAAACCGATAGAATAGGCATTGCGGATTTCATGGTTGCCACGCATAAAGAAAGTCGGTATACGGTCGCCACACACTCCTTCTGTCAGTTCACTGATAAAACTGGTTGCTTGATTATGGTCCACCGGGTCGTCTACACAGTCACCATTGAAGACAACGAAGTCATAATTGACATTCTTGATTTGCTGACACAAAGCTCGGAAGGTTTGCGTATGCTGATGCAGGTCATTAAAGACAACGGCAGTAAAAGAGTCTGTATCCGTTGCCGGAAGTGTAAACTCACTGAAGGCCGACTGCGCCGTATTGCCGAACACCTTTTTATACGCCTGATAAAGCAGAATTTCTTGTGAGCATACACGGTAATAATATTTCTGACCGGGTTGCAGGCCGTCTATACGTATTTTGTGCAAGTAGTTATTGCAAACCACCTGTCCGTCGACAATCGTACGTGCACGTTTCAGTTGGGTAGTGTCCGTTCCATATTCCACCCAGCAATAAGCAGGAACGGTGGTTTCCCACATCACTGTAATACCGTTGCCTACCGGATTCTGCAAGTAAGGTTTCATGCGGAATATCTTATCCGCCTTTTCGGCAGTACGGAGTTCCACCAATATAGGACGATGATCGGAAGCCATCGGTTCATTTATGACTTTTGCAGATATCACAGCAAATCCTTTCGCATTCTGCTTTAGCGTAGCAATGTAATCTATCGTCTCTTTAGGATCAGGCGCAGGGAATGTATGCTGTTTCGGATTAGAGAGTATCTGAAAATCCTTTTGCAGTTTTTTGATAAAGCCGGATTCCGGTTCAGCATTCATGTCACCGGCCAGAAAGAGAGGCTTGGTAGAGGAGGAAGTGAAAGCCTTCACCAGCTCTAATGATTTCATACGGTCTTCTTCGGTCAGCGACATGTGAGTGCAGCAATAGATATAATCGGCAAATTCCGCCAGAATCAATGTACGCGCTTCTTCCCTTCCCGGCAAAGGTAAGGTCTGCAAACGAAGCGGGACTTGTTTCGTCAACAGTCCGATCCCATATTTTCCTCCGTCATAGTCTATTGCAGGTGCAAAATAACCATGCATTTGAGTACGTTCGGCAATTTCGCCCAACACATACTTCTGCCCGCTTCGGTTTGTCATGCTGTCAACTTCCTGTATAGCCACCACATCCGGGGATGTATTGTTTATAACATTCGCTATACGCTGGAAATTACATACATTATCCATACCGTTTGCATTCTTGATATTGTAGCTCATCAGTTTCAACGTATTCTGAGCTTGTGCCGAAAAAATAAATAGAGCGGCAAAAATGAATAAAAGATTCTTTTTCATGTTTCTCATTGGGGGTTAATTAAATGAGCCTCAAAGGTAATAAAAAAATAAAAGCTACAAAGGCATGAACGATACCTTTGTAGCTTTTATTTTTAGTTCCGGTTCTATCAAATAACGCCGCGTACTCTGTCATCAAAGGCGGAAAGTGCAGCTTTCGCCCCTTCTCCCATAGAGATAATGATTTGCTTATAAGGCACGGTGGAAACATCTCCGGCTGCATAGATTCCGGTCACGTTGGTGCGACAATGTGCGTCAATCACAATTTCACCCGGACGATTGGTTTCCACCACTTCGCGGAATGCGCTACTATTGGCAGAAAGACCGATTTGTACAAACACTCCGTCAAGTTCCACCAGACGTTCTTCTTCCGTTTTGCGGTCTTTGATACGCAAAGCAGTCAGTTTGTCGCCGTTTCCTACCACCTCGGTAGTTTGTGAGCTGACAAATACTTCTACGTTCGGTAATGTTTTAAGGCGTTCCTGAAGTACATTATCCGCTTTCAGTTCATCCATAAATTCAAAGACAGTTACTTTAGAACAAATACCTGCCAAGTCGATAGCCGCCTCGATTCCGGAATTTCCTCCGCCAACTACCGCTACGTGCTTTCCTTTGTAGAACGGGCCGTCACAGTGAGGACAGAAAGCAACACCGCGACCGATATACTCCGCTTCTCCCGGAACGTTCAGCCTACGCCAGCTTGCACCGGTCGCAATAATCAATGCAGGAGCCAGAAACTTTTCACCGACAGAAGTCGTCACCAGTTTCTGCTTTCCCAGTATTTCCACTTTCTCTATCTTACGATGTTCCAACAGATCGACCGGATAACGCAGCAAGTGAGTTTTCAGGTTATCTGCCAGTTCGCTGCCCGTTGTTTCAGGAACAGAGATTAGGTTTTCGATGCCGACAGTCTCTTTCACTTGCCCACCGACACGTTCGGCTACAATAGCTACACGCAATCCTTTACGGGCAGAATAGATAGCAGCCGACACTCCCGCAGGGCCTCCACCGGCAACAATCACATCATATTCTTTCACCTCAGCCACCGCTTTGGTTTCATCAATTCCATATTGTTCTTCCAATTTTGCAAGCAGCTCGCCGAATTCGCCACGGCCTACATGGAGCAATTTGCCGTCAGCAAACACGGAAGGCACTCCCTGTATCTTCAATGCATCTACTTCGTCCTGGTAGAGCGCACCATCCACCATTTCATGCGTAATGGAAGAATTGAGTGTTGTCATCGCATTCAAAGCCTGTACAACATCAGGGCAGTTCGTACAAGTCAGCGAAACGTAGGTAACCAGATGTATCGGGCCTTTCAGTGCTTTCACCCGATTGCAGACAGCCTCATCGGGGAAGTTCTTCCCTTTGCCGTCCAAATTCAGTATAGCCAACAATAGCGAAGTAAACTCGTGCCCGTTGGGGATTCCCCGGAAAGTGATTCCAGTACGGTCACCGTTCTTCAATAAAGCAAATTTCAGTCTGCTTCCTTCATTCACTACACAAGTGATGTGGTCGGAGCAGTCTGCTACGTCTCCTAGCAGTTCAACCAGTTCAGTTCTGTTTTCATGACTGGATGATACCGATATATCAAAAGTAAAATTCGCCTCCAGTCCGGCAAAAATACCCTTCAGTTGTTCTTTTAATGCAGATTCTAACATATACCTTTTTCTCCTTCTATTTTTTTGAAAAGAAAGGCCGGCAGCGTCTCCCGTTACCGGCCCTTCATAATCATCATTATCAAGATCTATCAAATCTTACCTACCAGGTCGATGCTCGGTTTCAGGGTAGATTCACCCTTCTTCCACTTGGCCGGACAAA
>ERZ772897.2499-NODE-2499-length-15836-cov-11.670997_pt1 | contig 15836 bp, 9 predicted proteins | sample MGYA00512125_ERZ772897 | MGnify/ENA primary metagenome ERZ772897 (study PRJEB29015, sample SAMEA2737660) | human gut metagenome | biome: human gut; feature: human-associated habitat; material: faeces | place: China | collected 2012 ... | reverse complement strand
CCAGCGACACGTAGCGAGAGCGTGTTTTCGAAAATTTTGTTAATTTTGAACAATTGAAAGAAGATTATGAGGAGTTTCGCAATTGCCTATAAGAAAATCATACGAAAGGGAGAAGAACAATGACAAAAACAGTGAAGATCGGCAACCGCATCATTGGCGGCGGCAACCCGATTTTGATCCAGTCTATGACCAATACAAAAACAGAGAATGTGGAGGCGACTGCCGCACAGATCAATCAGCTTACTGCTGCCGGATGCGATATCATCCGCTGTGCAGTTCCTACGATGGATGCAGCGAAGGCATTAAAGGAGATTAAAAAACAGGTGCAGATTCCGGTCGTTGCAGACATTCATTTTGACTATCGTCTTGCAATTGCAGCAATGGAGAATGGAGCAGACAAGATCCGTATCAACCCTGGCAATATCGGAAGTGCGGAGCGTGTGAAGGCAGTGGTGGATGTCGCAAAAGAGCGCAACATTCCAATCCGTGTAGGGGTAAACAGTGGTTCCTTAGAAAAAAATCTGGTGGAGAAATACCATGGAGTGACGGCTGAGGGACTGGTAGAAAGTGCTTTGGATAAAGTAAAACTGATTGAAGATATGGGATATGATAATCTTGTCATCAGTATTAAATCTTCGGATGTTATGATGTGTGTGAAAGCACATGAACTGATCACAAGCCAGACCGATCATCCGCTGCATGTCGGGATCACGGAAGCCGGTACGATCATCAGCGGTAATATCAAGTCAGCCATCGGACTTGGATTGATCTTACATCAGGGAATCGGTGATACGATCCGGGTTTCCCTGACAGGTGATCCATTAGAGGAGATCAAATCTGCCAAATTAATTTTAAAAACACTTGGACTCCGCAAAGGCGGTGTGGAAGTAGTATCCTGTCCTACCTGTGGACGAACACAGATCAATCTGATCCAGCTGGCCAATCAGGTAGAAAATATGGTTGCCGACATTCCTCTTGACATTAAAGTTGCCGTTATGGGATGCGTTGTTAACGGTCCGGGCGAAGCAAAAGAGGCAGATATCGGAATCGCCGGAGGAATCGGAGAAGGACTTATTATCAAACATGGCGAGGTATTCAAAAAAGTGCCGGAGTCAGAACTTTTAGAGGCACTCCGCTATGAACTGTTACATTGGAATGAATAATTATGGCAAAACTATTTTTTGATGTCTTTCCGACACTGGATGTGTCCGGGGATATGAAGAAAATTTTATCTGAGATGGAAGTTACCAAGGTAGGGATGAATCATGAGAGAGATCATATCCGTGTCTATCTTCTGGGCAGTCATCTCATACATAAAAATAACATTACGCAGTTAGAAAGATCCATTGAGGAGCAGATATTTAAGGGAAAACGGATGAATGTCCGTATTATCGAAAAGTATCAGCTCTCCGAGCAGTATACCGCCCGCACGCTGATGGATATGTATAAGGACAGTATTTTAGAAGAGTTAAAAGCCTACAGTCTGATGGAATACAATCTGCTGCGTGCTTCCAAAATGGAATTTACGGATGACAGTCATCTGCATCTTGTGTTGGAAAATACGATCATTGCACAGACACGCTCTCATGAGATTGTGGAATTTTTAGAGAAAATCGTGTGTGAGCGCTGTGGCATGAACCTGATCGTCGACCTTGACTTTGAGGAGCCAAAGGAGAGCAAATACAAGAAAAACAGTGATCTTCAGATTCAGTTTGAAATCAAAAATATATTAAAAAATATCAATTTGAAGGATGAGGACGGAGAGACAGTTGCAGTTGCTTCAGATGCCAATGAAAAAAGTGCAGCTTCCGGTCAGACTACAACATCTGGAGACAGGGGTTCTACAGGTGGTGGAAACGCCGTAAAACCTGCAAAAAACGATGCAAAATCTGCAAATGGTGCAGGAAATACTGCAAAAAAACCATACGACGGACCGCGGAAAGAGTTTAAAAAACGTTATGATGGTGGTGGCTTTGGCGGAGGTAAAAAATCCGATAATCCGGATGTAATTTACGGTCGTGATATTGAGGATGGAGAAACCATCCCATTGGAGAAAATCGTGGGTGAGATGGGTGAAGTTACCATCCGCTGTCAGGTCATGACGGTTGAGACGAGGGAGATCCGTAACGAAAAGACAATCATTATCATGTCGGTCACAGATTTTACGGATTCCATTGTCCTGAAAATATTTACAAGAAATGAAGACAGGGATGAGCTTCTTGGCAATCTGAAAAAAGGGGCATTCTTAAAAATCAAAGGTGTCACGACAATCGATAAGTTTGACAGTGAATTAACAATCGGTTCGATCGTTGGAATTAAGAAGATTGCAGACTTTACGACCACCCGTATGGACACCAGTCCGGAGAAGCGTGTGGAATTGCACTGTCATACAAAGATGAGTGATATGGATGGTGTGTCCGAGTGTAAAGACATCGTAAAGCGTGCCATGAAATGGGGACATAAGGCGATTGCGATCACCGACCACGGCGATGTACAGGCATTCCCGGATGCAAACCATGCACTGAGTCCGGATGACGATTTTAAGGTTATCTACGGTGTGGAAGCGTATCTGGTGGACGACTTGAAGGATATTATCACAGATTCGAAAGGACAGAGCCTCGATGAAACCTTTGTGGTGTTCGACTTGGAGACGACCGGTTTCAGCCCGGATAAGAATAAGATTATTGAGATCGGTGCAGTGAAAGTAGTCGGTGGTGTCATTACAGACCGCTTTTCGACATTTGTAAACCCGGAAGTGCCAATTCCATTCCGAATCGAGGAATTGACCTCAATTAAGGATGATATGGTCATTGATGCACCGAAGATTGAGGAGATTCTGCCGGAATTTATGAAGTTCTGCGATGGTGCGATCATGGTTGCCCACAATGCGGAATTTGATATGAGTTTTATTAAGAAAAACTGCAAGGATCAGGGGATAGAGAGAGAGTTTACGATCATAGATACAGTGGCTCTTGCCAGAATTCTGCTGCCGAACCTGAATCGTTTTAAACTCGATACCGTTGCAAAGGCATTGAATGTCTCACTGGAAAACCATCATCGTGCAGTTGACGATGCTGCCTGTACAGCAGAAATTTTTGTGAAATTTATTGAGATGTTAAAAGAACGCGGTATGGAAAATCTCGATGATGTGAACCATATGGTTTCCACCTCCCCGGAAACGGTCATGAAAATGCCGACCTACCATGCAATTATTCTGGCGACAAATGACATCGGACGTATCAATCTGTATCGTCTGGTTTCACTTTCACACCTCACGTATTATAATAAGAGACCACGTGTGCCAAAAAGTGAATTTGTCAAATACAGAGAGGGACTTCTTTTAGGCTCTGCCTGTGAAGCTGGAGAATTATACCGTGCGATTGTGGGCGGAAGACCGCAGGAAGAGATCATAAGACTTGTAAAGTTCTATGATTATCTGGAGATACAGCCGCTTGGAAACAATGAGTTCATGTTGCGCAGTGACAAGGAGCCGGTGAATACGATGGAAGAGCTGCAGGATATCAACCGCAGGATCTGCAGACTGGGGGAGGAATTTAACAAACTTGTCGTGGCAACCTGTGACGTACATTTTCTGGATCCGGAAGATGAAATCTACCGCCGTATTATTATGGCCGGAAAGGGATTTAAGGATGCTGACGAGCAGGCACCGTTATATCTTCGAACAACCGAAGAAATGCTAAAGGAATTCGAATATCTTGGAAGTGCCAAGGCAGAAGAGGTCGTCATTACAAATCCAAACAAAATTGCGGATATGTGTGAGAAGATTGCACCGGTAAGACCGGATAAGTGTCCGCCGTTTATCGAGAATTCGGATCAGATGCTCCGTGATATCTGCTATAACAAGGCGCACAGCATGTATGGTGAAGAACTGCCTCCGATCGTAAAGGAGCGGCTTGACCGAGAATTAAATTCGATTATTTCCAATGGATATGCGGTAATGTATATTATCGCACAGAAGCTTGTATGGAAGTCGAACGAGGATGGTTACCTTGTAGGTTCCCGTGGTTCGGTAGGTTCCTCTTTTGCAGCGACCATGTCCGGTATCACGGAGGTAAATCCATTGCAGGCGCATTACCGTTGCGAATATTGCAAATACAGCGATTTTGATTCACCGGAAGTCAAGGCATTTTCCGGAAGAAGCGGATGTGATATGCCGGATAAGATTTGTCCGGTGTGTGGCAAAAAGCTGGTAAAAGATGGATTTGATATTCCATTTGAGACCTTCCTTGGATTCAAGGGAAATAAAGAGCCGGATATCGACTTAAACTTTTCCGGTGAGTATCAGAGTAAAGCCCATGCTTACTGTGAGGTTATTTTCGGTTACGGACAGACGTTCCGTGCCGGAACGATTGGTACACTTGCGGATAAGACTGCATTTGGATATATCAAAAATTATTATGAAGAGCGCGGAATTCACAAGAGAAACTGTGAGATTGACCGTATTGTACAGGGATGTGTCGGCGTCCGGAGAACGACCGGACAGCATCCGGGAGGTATCGTTGTTCTTCCGGTGGGCGAGGAGATTAATACGTTTACTCCGGTACAGCATCCGGCAAACGATATGACGACTGCAACGGTTACGACTCATTTTGATTACCATTCCATCGACCATAACTTATTAAAACTGGACATTCTCGGACACGATGATCCGACCATGATCCGTATGTTACAGGACTTGACAGGACTTGATCCACAGACGATCCCTCTGGATGATCAGACAGTCATGTCGCTGTTTATGAATACCTCTGCATTGGGAGTAGAACCGGAAGACATCAACGGTATTCCCCTGGGATGTTTAGGAATCCCGGAGTTTGGAACAGATTTTGCGATGCAGATGGTTATTGATGCGAAACCGACCGAATTTTCGGATCTGATCCGAATTTCAGGACTTTCGCATGGTACGGATGTGTGGTTGGGAAATGCACAGACTTTAATTGAGCAGGGGATTGCAACGATTTCTACTGCAATCTGTACCCGTGATGATATTATGATTTATCTGATCAGTATGGGACTTGACAGTGAGCAGTCCTTTACCATTATGGAGTCTGTTCGAAAAGGTAAGGGATTAAAGGAAGAATGGAAGGAAGAGATGCGGGCACATAATGTACCGGAATGGTATATTGATTCGTGTTTAAAGATCAAGTATATGTTCCCGAAAGCACATGCGGCTGCCTACGTTATGATGGCGTGGCGTATTGCATACTGTAAAGTTTTTTATCCACTCGCCTATTATGCAGCATATTTTTCCATTCGTGCGACCGGTTTCAACTATGAGATCATGTGTCAGGGAAAAGAGCGTCTGGAATATTTTTATAAGGATTACACAAGAAGAAAAGACTCTCTTTCCAAAAAAGAGCAGGATGTCTACCGTGATATGCGGATCGTGCAGGAGATGTATGCGAGAGGCTTTGATTTCACGCCAATTGATATTTACCGTGCATTGCCGGACCGTTTCCAGATCATCGACGGAAAGCTTATGCCGGCGTTAAATACCATTGAAGGTATGGGTGACAATGCTGCAATTGCGGTTGCGGAGGCAGCAAAAGACGGAAAATTCTTATCCAAAGATGATTTCCGCCAGAGAACCAAGGTGACGAAATCTACCATTGATCTTATGGCAGATCTTGGACTGCTGGGCGATATGCCGGAGTCCAATCAGTTGTCGTTATTTGATTTTGCATAAATATTTGTTTTGCGGGATAAAGAAACGCCAGGAAAAAATGAAGTTTCCTGACGTTTCTTGTTTTTATGTGTAAAATTGCATTGTGACAGCGCCTGCTTACGGATTGAAAATCTGTATATTGCCCGGGGCAGCAACAGATGTATAATAAGGGGTTTTGGTCGTAAAATCTTTAAAATAGACATAAGTGGAAGTTACATTAATGGCAGTGTAGTTGCCTTCTTTTAATTCCTGATAATTGCTTCCATCTGTATTAATACAACAGATGGCCGGATTTGTCTTATCATTTTTCTGAAAAAAGATTTTATCGCCTGTGACATTATAGCAGTCGACACGGCAGTCCGTGACCAGCGTTTTTTCACCATTTGTCAGATCGACTTTGGCAATGCGGTAATCGTTTTCACAGTCCATAAAATAAAGATTGTTTCCGTCTTTCACCGGCATCCAGCAGTTCCCCTCATAGATGACTTTTGCATGGTCATTGGAAGTGTCCATCTCATAAATATTATGATTGTCTGTCAGTCCGTTATAATAAATATATTGTCCATCGGTACTTGCGGTAAAGTAGGACTGTTTTTCTACCTGCTCTTTTTCCTTGCCATCAATTTTGACTTTGTACAGCGTGGTTGCATCAGTGGTATCATAATGCAGATAGTACAGATAATTTCCAACCAGGGAAGCATACATACACGGATCATCATCTAAAATTTCAGGCTTTCCTTTTCCGTCAATATCCAGCCGGCATAAGCTGTTGGTATTGACCGGGAGGAAGGAAAACGAATCAGCGCTTTTTCCCTTAAGTTTACAGTAATAAATGTAGTGGTCATCCACGTTGATGTAGCTGACACTCTGATCCTCTAACTTTTTGATGTTTGTGCCGTCCGGGTTCATGGAGTACAGACAGTAGTTGTCGGCAGGGTTGGCAAAGTAGACAATACCATCTTTTTCACAGAAATATCCTTCGTTATACAGATTTCCCGCAGTGTTGCCGTTGACATAACCGTCATTATACCGAATGCGGTTTATGTACCGGTAGAGGAAAACACACCCGGCAGCAAGAAGGATCACCAACACAAAAAGCAGCCATTTCCAGATTTTTTTCATAAGTAAATCACCTCTTTGATTTATAATCTTTATCTATAAAAAGTATAGCATTTCTGTATACCATGACGCAAGTGTTCTCTTGCAAGCAAACTGTGAATGTAATATATTATAAATAATAAATGGAAAGGCTTGGATTTTTTATGAGAGATTTATTGGAACTAAGAGATGAGATCGATCAGATCGACAGTCAGATCGTGGATCTGTATGAACGCAGAATGGCAATTTCTGAGGAAGTTGCTGAATATAAAATTGCTGTAGGAAAGAAAGTATTTGACAAGCAGCGTGAGGTTTCCAAGTTGGAAACATTGAGCAGAAAAGGAACTACGCCATTTTTAAAACATGGTATCCGTGAACTGTTCGAGCAGATCATGTCCATGAGCCGGAAGCGTCAGTATCAGCTTCTGACAGAACATGGACAGACGGAAAAAACCGATTTTAAAGAAGTAGATCATCTGAATTACAAAAATGCTAAAATCGTATTTCAGGGAACGGAGGGCGCGTATTCCCAGCTTGCGCTGAATGAGTATTTCGGGGAGAATGCAGACAGTTATCATGTGGATACGTGGCGGGATGCGATGGAAGCCATCCAAAACGGAGAGGCCGATTACGCTGTATTCCCAATTGAGAATTCATCCGCCGGAATCGTTTCCGAGAACTATGATCTTATGGTGGAATACAATAATTATATCGTGGGAGAGCAGATCATCCGTATCGACCATGCACTTTTGGGCCTGCCGGAAGCAGACATGGACGATATCACCGACATTTATTCCCACCCACAGGCGCTGATGCAGTGCTCGAAATACCTTGAGAGCCACAGAGACTGGGAAAAGCACAGTCTGAAAAATACGGCGATGTCCGCCCAGAAGATCAAAGAGGATGGAAAAAAGAACAAGGCAGCGATCGCAAGCACCCTGACTGCGGATATTTATGGTCTGAAAGTGCTCGACGAGGCGATCCAGAACAATAAAAACAATTACACAAAGTTTATCATTGTGGCGAACAAGAAGATTTTTGAATCGAGAGCCAATAAGATCAGTATCTCTTTTGAAGTTCCGCATGAGAGCGGTTCGCTGTACCATAAGCTGTCCCATTTTATCTACAACGGAATCAACATGAACAAGATCGAGTCCAGACCGGTGCAGGGAAAAGCGTGGGAGTACCGCTTCTTTGTTGACATTGAGGGAAACCTCAATGATGCAGCCGTACAGAATGCGCTGCGGGGGCTGACAGAGGAGACGATCCGTTTGAAAATACTTGGCAATTATGTGAGTGCAGAAGGGAATGAATAAACTGATGAAGAGTCCAAAGAATCTGATTTTATATAAAGATTTTGAAAATGGAAAATTATTTTATAACATGACCTGGATCATGGAGAATTATGAAAATGAATATTATAATAAAGAGGATGTGGAGTCTCTATTGTATGAGAGTTTGAACCAGTTAATGGAACTGGCAGTGAGTCATGGCTTTGAGGGGAATCTGTGGCACAGTTTTCTGGCATTTCTTCTTGTAAATAATGAGAATGCTTACAGCAAAACTTGTGAGATCCGCGGAAAAGTGGAGGGCTCTGTCAATCAGATCGTATTGCATGACTTTGAGATCATCAAATCGCTGTTTGATTTTGATTTTGGAAAACTTGCCTCTTATTTTGAGATGGACTGTATGGATGCCATCACTGATTATCAGAGCATGACAGGGAGCGGAAAGATTTTTAATAAGAGGATCAAGGAGCGCATCAATGAGTTGAAGTTAAAGCTGGAAGCTTCCACAGATGTGTCCGGATTTAAAGATGCAGTGACGGCATTTTATAAAGATTTTGGCGTTGGTAAACTCGGACTTCACAAGGCATTCCGCATTCAGCACAGGGAAAAGGAAGAGGTGGAGATCGTGCCGATCACAAATATTGCCCATGTGAAATTAGACGATCTGGTTGGCTATGAACTTGCAAAACAGAAACTCATCGACAATACGGAAGCATTTGTCAACGGAAAGCAGGCAAATAACTGCCTGTTATATGGGGATGCCGGAACCGGAAAATCCACCAGTATCAAAGCCATTGCAAACCAGTACTATGACAGAGGCTTACGTCTGATCGAAGTGTACAAGCACCAGTTCAGTGATCTGAATGATGTCATCGCACAGATCAAAAACCGCAATTACAAGTTCATTATTTACATGGACGATCTCTCTTTTGAAGAGTTTGAGATCGAATATAAATATCTGAAGGCAGTGATCGAGGGCGGTCTTGAAAAAAAACCGGACAACGTACTGATTTATGCAACCTCCAACAGACGCCACCTGATCCGTGAAACATTTTCGGATAAAGAGGAAGTGCGTGAGGATATGCATACTTCCGATACTGTACAGGAAAAATTATCCCTGTATGCAAGATTTGGTGTTTCCATCTACTTTGGCGCACCGAATAAGAAGGAATTCCAGAATATTGTCAAAGTACTTGCAGAAAAATATCAGGTTTCCATAGATGAGGACACTTTGCTTGCTGAGGCCAATAAATGGGAGCTTTCCCACGGCGGATTATCCGGCAGGACAGCGCAGCAATTTATCAACTATTTACTTGGAAAAGAATAAAAAATTGGTATAATAGAGATATACAAAAGAAATGAGGAGGCAGACATCTGGTGATCCATACATTCGCAGCAATTTATATCGGTTCTTATGAAGTAAGTATTAAAATATTTGAGATTTCAGGAAAGAAGAAAATACGTGACATTGATTATATCCGGAGCAGGATCGAGCTCGGAAGAGATGCATATTCCAAGGGAAGTATCGGATATGAACTTGTGGAGGCGCTGTGTGATACGCTTGCCGAGTACAAAAAGATCATGGACGGCTACCGGGTGGACAGTTACGAAGCGTATGCTGCCGCAGCCTTGAGAAACGCTGAAAATGAACTTTTTATCTTAGACCAGATCCGCATCCGGACAGGACTTCTCGTAAAAGTTTTAAGTAACTCTGAGCATCGCTTTATCAGTTATAAATCGGTTGCCATGCGGGAAGATTTTGAGCGTATGATCCAGAAAGGTGCAGCAGTTGTGGATGCCGGAGGCGGCGGTATGCAGATCACGGTATTCTCAAAGGGAAAAGTAGTCACAACACAGCATCTGGCACTCGGCACCATGCGTATGCGGGAGCAGCTTGCAAGAAAAAGTAACAATCTGGCACAGTATGAACTTCAGGTAGAAGAACTTGTTGACAAGGAACTTGAAGTTTTTAAAGCTATGTATCTTCAGGAGACGAAGATCAAATACCTGATCATCATCGGTGATTATATATCAGAGATCAGCAGAAAAGTAGAAAAAAACAAGGAAGACAATACCATAGAGGCAGCAAAGTTCTTAAAGTACATCAGAAAGCTGGATGAGAAGACATTAGAGGAAATCTCAGAGGAATTGAACCTTTCGAATGAGAGTGATGCGCTTGTCATTCCATATATGATGATTTTTAAATGCATGGCAGAGAGCATCGGCGCAGAGAGTCTCTGGGCACCGGGAACGAATGTCAGCGATGGTATCGCATTCCACTATGCACAGAAGAATAATATGATTCGGGTGGAACATGATTTTGAGGCGGATGTCTTATCTGCCGCAAGAAATCTTTCCGAGCGTTACATGAGTTACACCCCACATATTGATGCACTGACGCAGATGGCAACCCTTATTTTTGATACGATGAAAAAAGTACATGGACTTGGCAGAAGAGAACGGCTGCTTTTGCAGGTGGCTGCCATTTTACATGACTGCGGAAAATATATCAGTTTTGCCAACGGTCCGTCCTGCTCCTATGACATTATTATGGCTTCCGAGATTATCGGACTGACACACAAAGAGCGTGAGATCATTGCAAACACAGTATTATATAATACATGGCCGCTTCCTGCCTATGAAGATCTCGCAGATAAATTGGATCATGACAGTTATCTGACTGTTGCAAAACTTTCTGCAATCCTTCGTGTATCCAATGCAATGGACCGGAGCCACAAGCAGAAGTTTAAGAATGTGAAGGCGGCGGTCAAGGGAAGAGAACTTGTGATCACAATTGAGACAATGGATGATATTGCTTTGGAAAAAGCACTGTTTGATGCCAAAACGTCATATTTTGAAAATGTATTCAGTATAAAGCCGGTGATCAAAGAAAAGAGAGTCTACGGCTGACAGACAACCAATGGAAAGGCTAGGTTTATCTTATGGAGAAAGAACAGGATTTTAAAAAACCGGAATATTATGAAAACAGGGAATTGAGCTGGCTGAAATTTAATCACCGTGTATTAAACGAGGCGAGAGATAAATCCATTCCGCTTCTGGAACGATTAAAGTTTGTCAGTATCACTTCGTCAAATCTGGACGAATTTTTCATGGTGCGTGTCGCATCCCTGAAGGATATGGTACACGCCAATTATAAGAAAAAAGACATTGCCGGAATGACGGCATCGGAACAGTTAGAGAAGATCAATGAGCGCACGAGAGAGCTTGTCACGCTTCAGTACAATACCTATAACCGTTCTCTTGTGCCGCTTATGCACCAGCATGGGATCGTTGTGATGGATGCATTCGAAGATCTGAGTGAGGCGCAGGCTGCATTTGTGGACCGCTATTTTGAAGACAATGTATATCCGGTACTCACCCCGATGGCGGTGGATGCCTCAAGACCATTTCCACTGATTCGGAACAAGACATTGAACATTGCAGCACTTCTTTCCAAGAAAAAAGGAAAAGCAGAAAAAGAGGAAATTGAATTTGCAACCGTTCAGGTTCCAAGCGTGTTGCCACGCCTGGTACATATCCCTTCGGAAGATGGAAATGAAAAGACCTTCATTTTATTGGAGCAGGTCATTGAGCGGAATATTGATAAACTGTTTTTAAACTACGATGTACTCTGCGCATATCCTTACCGTGTTATGCGAAATGCCGATCTGTCGATTGATGAGGATGAAGCGGCGGACCTGCTAAAAGAGATTCAGAAACAGTTAAAAATGCGTCAGTGGGGCGAGGTTATCCGTCTGGAAGTGGAGGATGGCATTGACAAAAAGCTGTTAAACTTCTTAAAAGATGAATTAAAAGTGGCAGAACAGGATATTTTCCAGATCAACGGACCAATTGATTTCACATTCCTGATGAAAATGTATGGATTAGAAGGCTGTGACGATCTGCGGAATGAGCCTTACACGCCACAGCGCGTGCCGGAGATCGTACCGGGGGAAAATATTTTTGATGAGATCCGAAAAGGAGATATCCTTTTGCATCATCCATACCAGACGTTTGATCCGGTGGTTGATTTTATACGTCAGGCATCTGTGGATCCGGATGTACTTGCCATCAAACAGACGCTTTACCGTGTCAGCGGCAATTCACCAATTATTGCTTCATTGGCACAGGCGGCTGAAAACGGCAAGCAGGTTTCTGTTTTAGTGGAGTTAAAGGCCCGGTTTGATGAGGAAAATAACATTGTCTGGGCAAAAAAATTAGAGCAGGCTGGCTGCCATGTTATCTATGGTCTGGTTGGACTGAAAACCCACAGCAAAATAGCGCTGGTTGTCCGGAGGGAGGAAGATGGTATCCGTCGTTATGTGCATCTTGGAACCGGTAACTACAACGACTCCACAGCAAAGTTATATACAGACTGTGGTATTTTTACCTGTGATGGTGCGATCGGAGAGGATGCAACTGCCGTATTCAATATGTTGTCCGGCTACTCCGAACCATTGTCATGGAATGAACTTGCGGTTGCACCGATCTGGCTTCGCACGAAGTTCACAAAGCTGATCCGCCGTGAGACGAAGCATGCAAAAGAGGGAAAACCTGCAAAGATCATTGCAAAAATGAATTCGCTCTGTGATCCGGGAATCATTGAATCCCTTTATGAAGCGTCTGCAGCAGGCGTTAAGATCCAGCTGATCGTCCGTGGAATCTGCTGCTTAAAAGTCGGGATCCCAGGGGTGAGCGAGAATATTGAAGTCCGTTCGATCGTTGGAAATTTCTTAGAGCACAGCCGGATATTCTATTTCTTCAACGATGGAGAAGAAGAACTTTACATGGGAAGTGCCGACTGGATGCCGCGTAACTTAGACAGACGAGTGGAGATTTTATTCCCGGTATTAGATGATGAACTGAAAAAACGTGTCAGACATATTCTGGATGTGGAACTGGCAGACACTTTAAAGGCACATGTGCTGCATGCTGACGGCAATTACGAGAAGGTAGACAGACGCGGAAAGATTGCGTTGTCATCTCAGGATGTTTTCTGCAGGGAGGCAATGGAAGCTGTTCCAAAACCATCTCACGGATATCAGGGAAGAGTGTTTATTCCGGCAGAACCTGTAGAATAAATAGCATTACGGTAAGAGCAGTTATTGTGTGAGGGAGGATGGGCTATGAATAATAAAATTTTATTTGCGGATCTGGATCGTACATTATTGTGTGATGATAAGTCGATTTCTGAAAAGAACCGGGCTGCAATACAGAAAATGTTAGAGCGTGGACACTATTTTGTTCTGGCAACCGGACGACCGGTAGAGTCAGGGAGAATTGTTGTGAAAGATCTTGGGCTGACCAGTCCGGGATGTTATATGATCGCCTTTAACGGGGCAGTGATCTATGACTGTGCGGCAGACCGTGTGCTTTATAAAAGTGCACTTCCAATCGAGGTTGCGCAGGAGATTTTTGACCGGGCGTATAAAGCCGGCATCTATGCGCAGACCTACAATACCGTAGACATTGTGACAAAACGGCACACAAAAGAACTGGATTATTATGTTGAGCGTTCTCATATGACCTACAAACTCACAAGAAGAATTTCGGATTGTCTGGATTCGGAACCTCAGAAAGTCATTCTGATCCATCTGGAGGATGATGAAAAATTAAAACGTTTCCAGAAAGCAAATGCTGCCTGGGCGAAAGGAAAATGCAACTCCTTTTTCTCCTGCAAAGAGTATCTGGAGTATTGTCCAGTCAACACGGACAAAGGAACCGGTGCACAGTATCTGGTGAAATTGTTAAATATTCCACATACCAGCACGGTTGCGATCGGAGATGAGCAGAACGACATTCCGATGATCCAATCCGCACATATTGGTATCGCTATGAAGAACGGGATCGATGATATCAAGAAAGCCGCTGATTATGTTACGGAAAATGATAATAATCATGATGCAATCGCGGAAGTGATCGAGAAGTTTATTTTATAAAAAAAGAGAAGCTTACCGTTGATATGTAAGCTTCCTTTTTTTATCTGCCGGCTTTTATCGTTTCTAAAACAGAGTAAGGAATATACAGATGTCCCCGTCCTCTGCCAAGAGCGATATCCGGTTTATTTGAGCCGTGGAAATCAGATCCGCCGCTGATAAGCAGTCCGTTTTCCCTTGCAAGACGTTTCATCTGCTGTTCTTCTCCGGTGGTGTAGGTGGAGTAGATTGCTTCTAACCCGTCAAGTCCCGCCGGTTTCAGCTCATCGATCATTTTCTGGAGATTGGTGTTACTCAGGCCGTAGAGCAGAGGGTGAGCTAAAATGGCAGTACCTCCGGCTTCCTTGATGAGACGCACGGCATCGGTCGAAGCGACTTTCAACCTGCCGACATAGCATTTGCAGTGGTCGCCGATATAGCGGTCGAAGGCTTCGCGGACACTCTTGATCTGACCATGTTCATACAGGAAACGTGCAATGTTGGCGCGTGTAATAACGCAGTCCGGATTTTCAGCCACCAGTTCTTCCATCGTAATGGAAAGCCCTTCCTTCTGAAGTGCCTCCACCATAAGTGCATTGCGTTCACTGCGGCATTTCCGGTATTCGGCTGTCTTTTTCAGAAGCTGCTCATTTTCGATATCAATATATAACCCTACGATATGGACTTCTTTTCCGTGATAATCGGTGGAGAGTTCAATGCCCGGTATCAGTTCGATTCCGGCAGAAGCAGCGAGGGGCATTGCTTTGCACACACCCTGGCAGGTGTCATGGTCTGTCAGTGCAAATGCTGCCAGCCCGGCTTTCTTTGCCTCAGCCACCAGATCTTTGGGTGTGAGAGTTCCGTCTGATTCGGTGGAATGTACGTGTAAATCGATAATTCTGTGATCCATAGTTTATTTGTCAATACCTTTCATGGTTCTTGTATTTTAAAAAAAATTTTATAATATAAGAAGAGTGTACTAAATGGCAACGCAAAATGCAAATACTGATCTAAATTTATAAAATTTCATTCAAGAAAATTTATAAAATGCAAAAAATATACTTGACGAAATGAGTGTGTGTATGTTATATTATCAGAGTTGTTGAAAACAAAGTAGAGTATCCACTCTCACCGGAGCACAAATTTACAGTGTCTCATGGTTTAATACCTCAAACGTCGCATATGCGTATTTGATTGATTGTGGATAGTCTGCCTATCCACTTTTTTTATGTGGAAGCATGAAAAATTATTTTGGAGGTGCAATACCATTAGCGAGTTAATGATTAATGAACAGATCAGAGACAAAGAAATTCGTCTGATCGGAGAAAACGGAGAACAGCTTGGCATTATGTCAGCGAGAGAAGCTATGAAGCTTGCTGAGGAAGCAGAACTTGACTTAGTTAAAATCGCTCCAACTGCAAAACCACCTGTCTGCAAGATTATCGATTACGGTAAGTATCGTTATGAACTGGCAAGAAAAGAAAAAGAAGCCAAAAAGAAACAGAAAGTGGTTGAGCTGAAAGAGATTCGCTTGTCACCGAATATTGATTTAAATGATCTGAATACCAAAATGAACGCTGCAAAGAAGTTTTTATCCAAGGGAGATAAAGTGAAGATCACTTTGAGATTCCGCGGACGTGAAATGGCTCATATGAATGCAAGCAAACACATTCTCGACGATTTCGCAGAAAGCTTATCTGACACAGCAGTAGTGGAAAAAGCACCAAAGGTTGAAGGAAGAAGTATCAGCATGGTGTTGGCAGAAAAGAAATAATTATTTTAAGGAGGAATCTATCATGCCAAAAATGAAAACAAGCAGAGCAGCTGCAAAACGTTTCAAAGTTACAGGAA
>ERZ772897.2484-NODE-2484-length-15932-cov-7.363545_pt1 | contig 15932 bp, 13 predicted proteins | sample MGYA00512125_ERZ772897 | MGnify/ENA primary metagenome ERZ772897 (study PRJEB29015, sample SAMEA2737660) | human gut metagenome | biome: human gut; feature: human-associated habitat; material: faeces | place: China | collected 2012 ... | reverse complement strand
TCTGCATTTCGATGTCGTAGAGCGTGCCCTTGTCGTCCTCGACGTAGACGTCGAGCCTCACGCTCTTGCTGTCGCGGCGGATATGGATGTCCTTTTCCGTTTCCGGGAACATGATCTTCCGGATCTTGATGCGCAGAATCTGCTCGATGAGCCGCTTGCAGAGGCGTTTCTTACGCATGACTTTCTGAAAGATGAAGTTGTCCGCAATGGTCAGGTTTTCCCAGATCTTGTTGACCTCGCTCCTTGTCATTTCCTCCATGGACGTCACTCCTTTCTAGCTCAATTATACGCTGAGAGAAACGGCGCTGGCAAGAACATTCACTGCGCAGCATCCGTATGGAAACGGCTGATGAAATGTTGTCTCTTCATTCGTATTTCTATGAGCGCAAGCTAGCAAAACACCGCGAACCAGCAGCCTCTTGACGAGGCATTGACCCGCGGTGTTTTGCTAGCTTGTGACTAATCAGGCGTTGCCCTCAAATGCTTTTTCCGTCGCATAGGAGTCCTGTGTGCCAGGCTTTGTGACGCTGTCGGCCGCGTAGCGAGAGGCGCGCCGCATGGATGCGAGGATGTCGCCCGTGCGACTCCAAGTCTCGGCAAAGCAGCCGATGTAGCTATCCCCCGCGCCCGTACTGTCGACCGCCCTGACCTTCGCCGTCGACACGAACTCCGTGCGCTCCTTCGTCAGCCAGAGGGAGCCGCGCGCGCCCATCGTGACGATGACGTTCTTGAGCCCGCGCGCGAGCAGCTCCGCTGCCGCCGTCTTGATTTCCTCAACCGTCGTCGTCGGCTTGCCCGTGAGGATCGAGAGCTCCGTCTCGTTCGGCACGAAGAACTCGCAGGCGCAGACTTTCTCGATATCGAGGTCGGCGCGCGCCGGCGCCGGATTCAGCAGGACGGGGATCTGATGCGCGACGCCCATATCAATGGCGGCATAGACCGTCTCAATGGGGATCTCGAGCTGCAGGATGATGAGTCCGCAGGCGGCGATAGCCTGCTCCGCCTCCTTGAGCTTTGCAGGTGTCAGCGCGTCGTTGGCTCCCTTGTTGATGAGGATGCGATTCTGTCCGTCCTCCTCAACGATAATGGTAGCGACGCCATTGGAAACGCCCTTGGGCGCCATGACATAGCGCGTGTCAATGGCCTCCCGTTCATAATTCATGCGGCACTGGTCACCGAACATATCGTCGCCGATGCAGCTCACGAAGAGCACGTCAGCGCCGAGCCGAGCCGCCGCGACCGCCTGATTGGCACCCTTGCCGCCGCCCGCCGTATGGAAGTCCCGCACCGCGCGCGTCTCGCCCGCAGCGGGAATCTTGTCGGTATAGGAAACGATGTCCATCATCGTAGAGCCGACCACTGCAATCTTCATACTAATCCTCCTCCGGAGGCATGGCGACGCTGCCGCGCAGGACGAGCTCGTTGATGAGCTGGATGCGCTGGACGGGCTGTCCTGGATCGTGCACAAGCTCGATGAGCCTCCGCACCGCCGCCTGTCCCAGTTCCTTTTTATGAACGCGAATCGTCGTGAGCCCCGGCGAAAAGCTCTGACTGAACACGATGTCGTCAAAGCCCACGATCGAGATATCCTGCGGGATCCGGAAACCGTGCGCCTGCAGTGTCTGCATCGCGCCGAGCGCCATCATATCGTTGTCTGCAAAGAAGGCCGTCGGCATCTCCCGTCCCGCCTCAAGCAGTTCCGCAAAGACCCTGTGCGCCCCCTGCGTCGAAGGCGGCACCTCGATGAGGAAACGCTCCTCCGGCGCGATGTCATGCGCCGCGAGTGCGCGGAAAAACCCGCGCGCGCGGTGCTCGAAATTCTGGATGCGCACGTTGCTCTTGATGTAGCCAATGGCGCGATGCCCCTGCCGGATCAGATACTCCACCGCCTCCATGACGCTGTCCTCATTTTCCATGAGCACAGCGTTCATCGGCACGCGCGGCAGCCAGCAATCGACAACCACGAGCGGCATCTGCGCCTCTTGAAAGACGCGTGCCGTCTCCTCTTTGAGCTCTGTGCCGATGAGGATGATGCCGGACTCCCGGTCCGCGAGCAGCGCTTCGACCTGCTCCTTATAATCCTCATGGCGGCAGTAAAGATTGATGATGGCCGTCTCATAGCCCTGTGCGCGGCATTCGTTTTCGATGCCCTCGAGCAACGCCGAGAAAAACGGTGAGTCGGAAAAGACCTCGCCGCTGTCCCGGTAAGTCACGACGCGGATGCGCCGCACATGTTTCTCCATAGTATAGCCGTGCTCGCGCGCGATGCGCAAGATTTTCTCGGCGGTTTCCCTGCCTACCCTGCGCTTCCCCGTGAGCGCATTGGAAACTGTCGCTTGAGAAAACCCAGAAAGTTCGCTGATTTTCTTGACGCTGATTTTCATCGGCTCTCTCCTCCTTCCGTTTCCCACGAACGCTCACATTTGCCAAGCACAGCACCACACTTTTAAGAATCACTGATTCATCCGGCGCTTCCTTAGAACACGACGCCTGCACGCAGGATCACATTCGGATAAGGCGAGAACTCGCCCGTGCGTATCGCGAATTTGCACTGCGCACTCATTTTTTTCAGATCCTCGTGCGGGATGTATGCTGGTGCGATTCCCGGCAGCTTGTCCTTGATATAGGTGTGGAGACGCGGATTGGCCTCCTTGATTTCCTCTGCGAGCGTGTATCCTTCGACGGCCACCTCGTCGAGCACGGCGGCGAGCACCTGCTCGAACGTCGGCACGCCTGCCGTGAGCGCGAGATCGACGATCTCGACGCCCGGCGGAATCGGCATGCCTGCGTCGCCGATGAGATATGTATCCTTATGCCCGAGTCCGGCGATGAGTCCGGCGAGCTGGGCATGCAAAATGCCATGTTTCTTCATGTCAGTTCCCCTCCGGCGTCTCGTCCTTGCTCTCATTGCGCGCCTGCAGCGCCATCTTTGCTTCCATGTTGCGCTGGAACTGGTCGATGATGACGGCGAGGATGATGACCAGGCCCTTGATGATCATCTGCCAGAACTCCGAGACGCCGCACATGACCATGCCGTCGGAGATGACGCCGATGACGAAAGCACCGACGATCGTGCCGCCGATCGTGCCGATGCCGCCCATCATGGACGTGCCGCCGAGAACGGCCGCCGCGATGGCGTTCATTTCCCAAGTCTCACCGGATGCCGGGTGAGACGCCTCGAGCTGCGAGGCCGTGATGATACCGACGATTGCCGCGCAGACTCCAGAGAAAATATAGACGAGAATCGTTACTTTGTCAACCTTGACGCCGGAAAGTTTCGCCGCCTTGCCGTTGCCGCCGATGGCGAAGATGTGCCAGCCGAACGTCGTCTTCATGAGCAGGAGCGACGAGAGCACAGCGATGACCGCGAGGATGATGGCGCCGACCGGGATGCCGAAGATCCGGCTGCCGAAGAAGTCGAAGCCCGTATTGCCGAGCGCCGCGTTGCCGAGGATATTCGAGTACGTCGCGCCGTTGGAGTGCAGCATCGCGAAGCCGCGCGCGATGTACATCGTGCCGAGTGTCGCGATGAAGGGCGCGACGCCGAACTTCGTGATGATGGTGCCGTTAAGCAAGCCGATGGCCGCGCCGACGAGGATCGTGATAAGCACGACGAGCGGCACGCTGAAGTAGAGCGTGACACCGGCGAACTGGAGTGTGAGGCCGTTCTGGATCAGGCCGCCGGCGATCATGCCGCCAAGGCCGACGACCGCGCCGACCGAGAGGTCGATGCCGCCCGTGATGATGACGTACGTCATGCCGATGGCGAGGATGCCGTAGAGTGCGACATGCTTCGCGAGCAGGAGCAGCGTGTTCGTCGTGAGGAAGTTCGGCGAGGCGAGGCTGAAGAAGATGACGAGAATCGCGAGCACGATGAGCGTACGTCCCTTGAGGAGTGCCATCGCAAGCGAATGGTTTTTCTGTTTCTTGTTAAGTTCCAGTGACATGATTACACACCCTTCTTTAAGACGCTTTCTGCGTGGTATGTCCCTTGTAGGACGCAAGCACGAGCTTGTCCTGCGTGACATCTTCCTTGGTGAACTCAGCGGTCTTGATGCCGTTGGAGAGCACGATGATGCGGTCGGCGATGGCCTCGATCTCCTCAAGCTCCGAAGAGATGACGATGAGCGAGAGACCGGCATCCGCGTAGTGGTTCATGATCTCGAAGACCTCGGTCTTCGCGCCGATGTCGATGCCGCGGCTTGGCTCATCGAGCAGCAGGATCTTCGGCTGCGTGAGAATGCCCTTGCCGATGACGACCTTCTGCTGATTGCCGCCCGAGAGCGAGAGAATCGGCAGGCGCTTGTCCGCCACCTTGATGTGGATATCCTTGATTTCCTCGTCCACCGCCGCATCCTCTGCCTTCTCGTTGAGGAAGATGCCCTTGGCGTAGCGCTTGAGGCTTGAGAGCGAGATGTTCTTGCCGATGTCCATCGTCTGCACGAGACCCTCGCGCTGCCTGTCCTCAGGCACCATGGCAAAGCCGCGCTCGATCTGCTCCGTGACGTTGTGGATCTCGATGGGCTTGCCGTCGAGGATGATGCGCCCCGTATGCTCGGGATGCAGTCCCATGATGCACTCGAAAAGCTCCGTACGCCCGGCGCCCATGAGGCCGTAGATGCCGAGGATCTCGCCCTGCTTGAGCTCGAAGCTCACATGGTTCAGCAGCCAGCCGCCGCCTTTCTTCGGCAGGCAGATATCCTCCGCCCGCATCACAACCTTGCGCGTCGTCCAGTCGACCGCCTCCTTGCGCTGCGGATACGACTTCTTCGTGCCGACCATCTTGCGGACGATCCAGCTAAGTTCGATATCCTCGACCGCCGCGCTCGCGACGAACTTGCCGTCGCGCAGGATCGTGACGAAATCGCCGATCTGCATGATCTCCTCGAGGCGGTGCGAGATGTAGACGATGGAGATGCCCTCTGCCGTCAGCTCGCGCATGATTTTGAAGAGCACCTGCACCTCCTGCTCGGAAAGCGAGGACGTCGGCTCGTCCATGATGAGGATCTTGAGATCATCTTGGATGAGGTTGCGCGCGATCTCGATCATCTGCTGCTGACCGACACGCAGATCGCCGACGATGGTGAGGGGGTCGATCGGATGCTCGAGCTTCTCCATGATGGCCTTCGTGCGGCGGATGTGCGCCGCGTTGTCGAGACCGACCTTGTGGCGCGTGATCTCGCGCGCCATGAAGATGTTCTGATAGACATTGAGATTCGGAAAAAGCGAGAGCTCCTGATGGATGATGCCGATGCCGTGCGCGCGCGCGGCGCTGACATCCGGGAAATGAACCTCCTCCCCTCCCATCGTCATCGTGCCGCCCGACGGCTGCTCAATGCCTGCGATGATCTTCATCAGCGTGGACTTTCCCGCGCCGTTTTCACCGATGAGCACGTTGACCTTTCCCTTGTAGACATCGAACGACACCTGATCGAGCGCCTTCGTGCCGGGGTAGATCTTATCCATCTTTTCACAGTGAAGCACCGAGGGAATATCCGTATGGATGCGCTCCACGGCCTGCGTTTCTGTTGCCATAGTATCCTCTCCTTACTTCACAGCGGCTGTGACCGGCGTGATGAGGATCTCCTTGTCGCCGCTCACGGTGAAGCAGCCCGTAAAGGTGATGGTCTTGCCCGTGAGATTCGCGATATCGAGCGGAGCGATGACATCCTTGCTGATGACATCGTGGATGGCCTGCGAGACCTTCGCCCAATCGACCTGGTTCTTGTAATCTTCATATTTGATGAAGCTCAGGCAGTCGCGCACGGCTGAGCCCTTGTAGACCGGGCCGACTTGGAGTTTGACGACGACGGGCCCCTCATAGCCGCTGACCTTGAGCGTGGCAAAGCCCGCTTTCTTCGTCTGGTCGACGCCCGTGACGGTCGCCTCGCCCTTGACGATATAGCTGAGCTCGCCCTTGTCCCCCATGGAATAGTGTCCGTACTGCTTCGCGACGGAACTCAATTTGCCATTTGCCTCCGTGAGGAGCTTCGGCAGCTCCACGGCATTCTGCTCGATATCCGGCACGGCCTTCGATGACCAGATGCCCTCGACATTCTCCGCTGCGTTGAACGCCACATTTCCTGTGACCTCATCCTCGTGCCCGATCTGCACGACCTTGACGCAGCCGGTCAGCGCAAACGTCATGACGAAGCACAGCAGGACGCTAATCAGTGCTCTTTTCTTCATAATGTTTTCCTCTCAATAGAATTTCCACTCATATCGACTCATGTTCCGGAAATGGTGGAAAAGAAGAAGGTGGACTGCCACGCCTGCGCGAGCAGTGCAAAACAATCCACCTCTATTTTCCCTGTATTCTGGAAACTGGATTACTCTTTGTAGACAAAAGTCTTGAGCTTATCGACATTGTCCTTCGTGATGATGACGCAGTCGACGAGCTGCTTCTCATCAAGGCCGGTCGTGCCCTCCTTGAGGTACTTGTCCGCCTGCTCGATGGCCATCTCCGCGATGAGCGCAGCCTGCTGCAGCGCCGTGCCGGTCATGGAGCCATCCTTGATGGCGGCTGCGGCTTCATCCGAGCCATCGACACCGATGACAGCGATCTTGCCCGCGAGACCGGCGTTCTTGATGGCGGCAATCGCGCCCATCGCCATCGTATCGTTGCCGCAGATGATGCCCTTGATGTTCGGGTTGGACTGGAGGATCGTCTCCGTCTTCTGGTTGGCTTCCGTCTGCTCCCAGTTCGCCGTCTGCTGCGCGACCATCTTCATATCGGGATACTGGTCGATGACCTCATGGAACGCACCGGAGCGGACACCCGCATTCGTGTCGGATTCCTTGCCGAGGAGCTCCGCGTACTCACCTTTCTCCCCCATCTGCTCCACGAACTTCTCCGCAATGCCCTTGGCACCTTGGTAATTGTTCGCTACGATCTGAGAGATCGCGATGCCGGAGCCGTTGATCTCACGATCAATGAGGAACGTCGGGATACCGGCGTCGCGCGCCTTCTGCACCGCCGCGACCGTGGCATCCGCGCCAGCATTGTCGCAGATAATCGCAGCGGCCTTGTCTGAAATCGCGTTATCGAAAAGCTCCGACTGCTTCGTCGCGTCATCATCATGCGAGACGGACTTGACCTCATAGCCGAGGGATTTCGCCTTCGCGGCAGCTGCATCCGCCTCCGTCTTGAAGAATGGATTGGAATGCGACGGCGTGATGATGTAGATGATGTTCGAGCCGCCGCCCTTGAGCGCCTGCTGACTGGATGACGAGGACGAGCTCGTCGTCGCCGCCTTCTGATCCGAGCCGCAGCCGGCGAATACGCCTGCCATGAGGCAGAGGGACGCGCCGATTGCTAAGAGTTTCTTGAACTTTGACATTTCCTTTGTTCCTCCTTTGAATCATGAGACAGAATATGATGGAATCTATGATTCGTCAGGCTGAGCGTGCCAGCCTGCAGAATCCTCTATTGCGGCTTTCGCGCTGCAGAAAGCACCTGCCGGATGGCCGCCCGCCAGCCGGCGATGAGCGCCGCGCGCTTTGCCGCTGACAGCTGCGGGGAGAAGGCTCGCCGCTTGCCGCGCGCGAAGACCTCCCGCCGCTCATAGAGCCCAGCAGCGATGCCGGCGACATAGGCGGCGCCCATCGCGGAGAGTTCCTCGACGTCAGGTACCTCGACCCGCGCGGCGATGATATCCGCCGTTCGCTGCATGAGATACCCATTCTTCGTCGGGCCGCCGTCAACGTAGAGTGCTGGCAGCTGATGGCCGGATTCCTCCTGCATGAGCGAGACGATGTCGTTGATCTGATAGGCGATGGCATCGAGTACGGCGCGCACCATTTCCCTTTTCCCCGTCACGCGCGTGAGACCCGTAAAAAGCCCCGTTGCCCCGCTCTCCCAATAGGGAGCGCCGAGCCCTGTGAACGCGGGCACGAAATAGCTCTTGTCCTCCGGATGCGCGGCTCTTGCGAGCGCCTCGGTCTCACCGGCGCTCGCGATGAGCTTCAAATCGTCCTTGAGCCAGGAAATCGCGGCGCCCGTATAGTTGATGTTGCCCTCGAGAACATATTCCGGCCTGCCGCCAAGGCTCCAGGCGAGCGAGGTCACGAGGCCGTGCGCCGATCGGACGGGCTCCGCGCCGACATTCATCATGACGGATGAGCCGGTGCCGTACGTCGCCTTCGCAAGGCCCGGACGATGGCATCCCTGGCCGAAAAGCGCCGCATGACTGTCGCCCAAGACGCCGCGGATGGGGATCTTTCGGTCGAGCAAACCGTCGAAATCCGTCTCGCCGTAATCGCCGTCAGAGTCCGTGACCAGCGGCAGGGCCGCCGTCTCTATGCCGAACAACCCCGCGACCTCCTCCGACCATTGCAGTTTCTCGATGTCGAACAGCTGCGTGCGCGAAGCATTGGATGCATCCGTCTGGAAACGGCGCCCACCTGTCATTTTGTAGACAAGCCAACTGTCCATCGTGCCCATCGCGAGCCTTCCTGCCGCCATGAGCTTGCGCGCTCCCTCGACATGCCGCAGGATCCACGCGAGCTTGGATGCCGAAAAATACGGTGAGAGCGGCAGTCCCGTCACTTGCTTGATACGATCCGCACAGCCCTTTTTCTCCAGCGCCTCGCAAACCTGCGCGCCGCGCGCGCACTGCCAGACAATGGCGTGGTAGATGCTCTTCCCCGTGGCCTTATCCCACGCGAGCGCCGTTTCACGCTGGTTGCTGATGCCGATGGCGGCGATATCGCGCGCCTCCGTCTGCGTCTCCTCGAGCAGGCGCGCCACGAGCTCCTTGAGGTTCTCCCAGATTTCCTCCGGGTCGTGCTCCACCCAGCCGCGCGCATCGACGTATTGCCTGTGCGGCTTGTCGAGACGCTTGATGACGTCCCCCCGCGCATCGAAGAGCAGCACCTTCGTCCCCTGCGTGCTCTGGTCGATGCCGAGGATGCAGCGCCCCATCAGACGAGCTCCCGCGCGGCCTTCGCGATTCCCTCGGCATCGAGGCCGTAGTGGTGAAAGATCTCCGCCGTCTTGCCCGTGACGACCGGCGCGTCGGGGAGCGTGAGGCTCCGCACCTTCGTCGGTGCCTGCGCCGCCGTAACCTGCGCGACGAGCGAGCCGAGACCGCCATACATCGTGTGCTCTTCGACCGTCAGGATGGCTTTCGTCTCCTTTGCCGCCTTGAGCACCGCCTCCTCATCGAGCGGCTTGATGCAGTACATGTCGAGCACGCGCACCGATTTACCTTCCTTCTCCAGCTCCCCGGCCGCCTTTTTCGCCTCGTAGACGACCTCGCCGCAGGCGATGATCGTGAGGTCCGTGCCGTCCTTGACCGTCACGGCCTTGTCCATCGTGAAGCCCACTTTGCCATCCTCGTAGACGTCCTCAACGGCATTGCGGCCGATGCGGATATAGGCGGGATCGTTATCCCGCGCGAGGACCTTCATGAGTTCCTTCGCAAGATACTGGTCACTCGGGAAGTAGACGCGCAGTCCCGGAATCGACGCCATGTCCGCGATGTCCGTCGCCGAATGATGCGTCATGCCGAGCGCGCCGTAGCTCACACCACCAGAGATCCCGATGAGCTTCACATTCGTATGGGAGTAGGCGACGTCGACCTTCGCCTGTTCCATGCTGCGCGTCGAGAGGAAGCTCGCCGGCGACACGGCGAATGGGCGCTTGCCGCAGGCCGCGAGCCCCGCGCTGATGCCGACGAGATTCTGCTCGGCGATACCAACCTCAACGAACTGCTCTTTATGCGCCTCAGCATAGGAGCCTAGCCCCCCCGAGCCGCGCGAATCGCTGCAAAGCACGACGATGTCTTTGTTCGCGTCGGCTTCTTCCTGCAGGAACTCCGCGATGACCTTCTTGATTGCCTTGCTCATAATGATGCCTCCTTTGCCGCGAGCTCCTCGAGCGCCGCTTGATACTGCTCGTCCGTCGGAACCTTGTGGTGCCAAGCGACCTGGTTCTCGATAAAGGAGACGCCGCAACCCTTTGTCGTATTCGCGATAATGACTGTGGGCTTTCCCTTCGTATGCTTTGCGAGATCGACGGCGTCGTCGATGGCCGCGAGGTCATTGCCGGGGATGGAGAGAACATTCCAGCCGAACGCCGCCCAGCGCTCCTCAGCACTGTCCTGCGTCATGACCTCCTCCGTCGTGCCGGAAATCTGCAGGCGGTTGCGGTCAACGAAGGCGGTGAGGTTGTCGAGCTTGTAATGGCCGCCTGCCATCGCTGCCTCCCAGACGGAGCCCTCGGCGCACTCGCCGTCGCCCATGACGACATAGGTGCGGTAGCCGCGCCCGTCCATGCGCGCCGCGAGCGCCATGCCGACGCCAACGGAGAGCCCGTGACCGAGCGAGCCGCTGTTGACCTCGATGCCCGGAATCTTGTTGTTCGGATGACCGATGAACTTCGACCCGTACTGCGCGTACGTCTTGAGCTCCTCCTTCGGGAAATAGCCCTTGTCCGCAAGCACGGCGTAGAGCGCTTCGACGCTATGGCCCTTGCTCAGGATGAAGCGGTCGCGCTCGGGATCCTTCTGCTGCTCCGGACTGACGTTCATCTGCTTGTAGTAGAGATCCACGAGGATGTCCGTCACGCTGAGATCGCCGCCGATATGGCCGGTTCCTGCCCGATGAATCATCGTCACGATGTCCTTGCGGACTGCAACCGCCTTTTTCTTGAGACGCGTGAGCTCCTGCTGTTCCATCTTCATTCCCCCCTCAGATACGCCTTGACCTCTGCCTCATTCTCATCGTAGAGATCCGGCTTGACACCGATGTATTTGCATGCCTCGTAAAGAATCGGCACAACATTCTTATGGATACCGACGCAGTGGTGGATGTACGGTCCCTCGACGATCTTCGCCTCGAGGCGCTTGATGTTCTCGACCTCGACCCAGAGGTACGTGCCCATGCAGGTCGGTCCGTCGACGCCCTTGGCATTGCCGAGGAGCAGCGAATACTCGCCGTTGTCGCCGTCGAAGCGCGCGAGCGTCACCTCGCCGTGCTTCGCTTCCGCCGTGAGACTGCCCGGATGCTTGAAGGCAAGTGGATACGTGAGCTTCGCCTTCTCCCGCGCGATGGAAATCGGCCACGGACCGCAATGCTGCAGCAGCTCACCGTTCTCGATATCGGGATGACGGATCGTCCAGTCGGCGAAGAACGAGCGCGTTTCGCCCATGCCGGCAGCCTCGACCAGAAGAGCCGTAATCGCGCCATGGATATCCGTCTCGCAGACGATGGGGATGCCCTCCTCATTCAGCATGGCATTCGCTGCGCAGGGCATGATGCCGAGCTCCGTCTGCAGGGCATTCCAGCACTGGATGGCGCCGGCGTTGCAATGATATTTCTTGATGAGGTGCTCCATCGCGACCTTGAGCGCCGCGACATTTTCGACCTCGTCCTCCTTGATCTTTACCTCCATGTGCGAGCGGATGTACGCGATGGTCTCCTGGACCTCCATCCTCTCCGCCTTGACCGCCTTGACCTCCTCCACGAGCTCCGTGAGGGGCACCGGCGCGAGCTGCACATTGAACTTCTCGAGAAGCTCGCCCTCATTGCACATCGTCGACCAGAAATCAAAGGGACGCGGCCCCATCTGGAGGATCCGCACATGGCGGAACGTCTTCACGACGTTGCACACCGCGAGGAAATCGCGGATGCCGCGCTCGAACACGGGATCGTCAAGGCGACAGTTCGTCATATAGGTGAAGGGAACGCGGAACCGACGCAGTACCTTGCCTGTCGCGAAGAGTCCACACTGCGTGTCGCGCAGGCGCACGCCGTTTTCATCCGGTCGCTCATCGAGCGGTCCCCAGAGCAGCACCGGCACGCCCATATCCTTCGCGAGCCTTGCGCACTCATACTCCGTGCCGAAATTGCAGTGCGGCAGAAACAGGCCGTCGATTTTTTCTCTTTTAAATTTTTCAACGATTTTAAGTCGATCGTTCTCATCATAGAGCAGTCCCTCGTCATTGATATCGTCGATATCCACGAACGAGACGCCCAGTTCCTCAAGACGTTTTCTCGTAAGCCCCCGATATTTCACAGCATCCGGTGCGCTAAAAATACTACGACGCGTCGGCGCATAGCCGATCTTGATCTCCGGCATTTCGACTCCCCCATTTCCACATTCTTGTCTTTCATCCTGCTTAGCGCATTTTCTTTGACCGATTCCGGCGTATTTCATCCGCATCACATGCTTATTATAGCATATCGCATAAATATTTCAACAAACTATTTACACATAATTGCAATTTTCATCAAAAATAATCGGGATGCCACGCTTTAAAAAGCGTGGCATCCCGCGTCAGAAAAGGTCTATTCGCCATTTTCTCTTGTGATTTCTCCGATCTTTTATTTGTGTAGTCTCCTTCTTTTGTCTGTTATTTACGCGTACGCCGCCTCAATCTCACATAAATAAAAATATTTTATTGCAAAAAGCATCCATAATTTATAAAAATTATTTACTCCCTATCCCAAGAATTGGAAACTTTCATGCGTGAAAGAGGGCATATCATTCACTCTATCTTCCTTTTATCGAAAAAATTTTTATAAATCATTTACATAAATTTTATAAAAAGGGCTGCGAACACGCAAACGCATGTTCGCAGCCCAAAATATTCGGCTGGATGCCTCGATTACTCCATTTCCTTTTTCAGCTCGTTGAGGCGCGGCCACATGATCTTCTTGTAGGCCTCGACGCCCGGCTGGTTGAACGCGTCGACGTCCGCGAGCTCGCCTTCGTAGGCGATGGACATCGCGAGCATGTAGAGGAGCTCGCCGAGGTGGTAGGCGTTGAGCTCCGGCAGCGTGAACGTCGCGTTGTAGCGGTGGTTGCCCGTGAGCGCGTCGGCGTTCGACTGGCGCGCGGTCTCGAGGGCGTCGCTCATCGTGACGCCGGCGATGTCGGCGAGCTTCTTCGCCTCGGGGAAGACGTTCGGGATCTTGTAGTCATGCTTCCAGTTCTTGACCTTGAGGAACTGGATGACTTTGTTGAGGCGGCCCTCCTGATGCTGCTGCGTCATGGAGTGCATGTCGCGCGTACCGACGGCGACGATCGGCGTGCGGCCGTAGCAGACTTCCTTGCCCTCGCGGTTGTACTGCTTGCCGAGCGACTCGGCGAGCAGCTGGATGTACCACATGGAGATGGACTCCATGTAGTCGCCGTAGGGCATCATGACCTCGATATCGCGGCCATGCTTCTCGCTCGCGGCGAATTTGAGCGCGGCGTTGAGCATCGCGGGGTTCTGCCAGATATCTTCGTTCTGGCATGCCTGATCCATGTCCTTCGCACCGTCGAGGAACGCCTGGATGTCGAAGCCGACGCAGGCCGCGAGCGTGAGGCCGACCTCCGAGAAGATGGAGAAGCGGCCGCCGACGCCGTCCGGCACCGCGTACTGCGGCCAGCCCTTTTCGATGGCGAGCTTCTTGAGGAGCGTCTGGTTCTCCATGTTCGGATCCGTGACCGCGACGACCTCCTGGTCGATGTCGGCGCACTTGCCGAGCTCGTCGTAGATGACCATGAAGTTCGACATCGTGTCGAGCGTGCCGCCGGACTTCGAGATGACGAGCAGGAGGACCTTGAGCTTGCCGCCCTCATGGCATTTCTTGACCTCGGCTGCCTTCTCGAGGTAGTGGATGAGGTCGTACGTGCGCTGCGGATCGATGTTGTTGCCGCTGAAATAGACCTTCGGGAAGCCGCCGCGCTCTTCCTTCGTCATGCTGTTCCAAAACTCGCCGCACTGCACGTCGAAGATGACCTTGTCGCCGAGGTAGGAGCCGCCGATGCCGAGCGAGACGACGACATCGACGTTGTCCTTCACGTGGTCCGTGAGCTCCTGCAGGTGCTTCATCGAGCTCGGGGAGTTCAGATGGCCTTCCTCGACGTAGGGGAGCTGGGAGAAGAGGACCTTCTCCGGCTCGCCGTCCTTGCTGAGGTGCGCGCGGATGAAGCCCTTCTCGCGCATGACCTTCATCGCCTCGTGGGCGCGCTTGAGGTCAGCCTCGTACGACTTGAGGTCGGCGTCTGTGACCTTGCCCTCGCCGTAGAGGTTGTCATAGTCAAATTCAAAACCGGATTTCAGTTTCAGACTCATGTAGAAATGACACTCCTTTTCCTTGTCAGAACCGCTGGCAGCGAGCGGCGCGCCGCGCGCAACAAACGTTTGCCGTCGCGCGCGGACAGCCGTCGCGGGGACTGCAGCAGCGATTGCCTCGCCTTCAGTCGGATATTCTTATCCCGCCATCATTATAGCATTGAACAAAATCGCTGTGAACCATGCACAGCGATTTTGTATCATTGGACGCAAATTGTTCCGCAATCTGTAATTTTATGAGCTATTTACGCGCGGATCTCTTTGAGGAGCTCCGCCGTCTTTTCCTCGCAGAGCTTCTTATCGCCGCGCGTCTCGACGTTGAGGCGAATGACCGGCTCCGTGTTCGACTTGCGCAGGTTGAAGCGCCAGTTGTCGAACTCGACGGAGAGGCCGTCGACCTTCGTGACCTTGCCCTTTGGCCCGTAGTCCTTCTCGATGCGGTCGAGCACGGCCTGCGCGTCGGCAACCTTGCTGTTGATCTCGCCGGAGATCGGGAATTTCTCCATGCGCTCCTTCATGAGATCTGAGAGCGACTTGCCGCCCGCCTGGCTGAGGAGCTCGAGCACGAGCAGCCAGGGGATCATGCCGCTGTCGCAGTAGGAGAACTCGCGGAAATAGTGGTGCGCGCTCATCTCGCCGCCGTAGACGGCGTTGACCTTGCGCATCTTGTCCTTGATGAAGGCGTGGCCGCTCTTGCAGAGCACCGCCTCGCCGCCGTTTTCCTCGCAGATCTCGATGGTGTTCCAGATGAGGCGCGGGTCGTAGATGATCTTCGCGCCCGGGTTCTTCTGGAGGAACGCTTTGGCGAGGAAGCCGACCATGTAGTAGCCCTCGATGAAGCCGCCCTTCTCGTCGAAGAGGAAGCAGCGGTCGAAGTCGCCATCCCACGCCACGCCGACGTCGGCGCCGGTCTCGCGCACGACCTTTGCCGTCGCCTCGCGGTTCTCCTGGAGGATCGGGTTCGGCACGCCGTTCGGGAAGTTGCCGTCCGGCTCGTTGTAGACCTTGACGATATCAAACGGCAGCTTTTTCTCGAGCGCGTTGATGATGGGGCCGGCAGCGCCGTTGCCCGTATTCGCGACGACCTTGAAGGGCTTCAGCTGCGAGAGGTCGATGTAGGAGAGGATGTGGTCGACGTAGACGTCGAGCACGTCCTTCTGCTCGACGCTTCCCGTCGCCTCTGCCTCCTTGAACTCGCCCTCCATGACGGCCTTCTCAAGCTCCTTGAGCCCCGTGTCGCTCGAGATCGGGCGCGACTCCTTGCGCACGAACTTCATGCCGTTGTACTCCTTCGGGTTGTGGCTCGCCGTGATCATGATGCCGCCGTCGAGGCCGAAATGCGCCGTCGTGAAGTAGATCATCTCCGTGCCGCACTGCCCGATGTCCATGACATCGCAGCCCGCCTCCGTGAGCCCCTTGACGAGCGCATCGCGGAGCGACGGCCCCGAGAGGCGGATATCGTGGCCGACGGCGACCTTCTTCGCGTCGAAGAGACCGGGGAACGCACGGCCGATGCGGTACGCGAGCTCCTCGTTGACGACCTCCGGATACACGCCGCGGATATCGTAAGCACCAAACCCCTTGTTACTGATTGCCATGATAAAACCCCCATCGCTGAAAAACAGGAATGACAGATTCCTCTATATTTTTTACTCATTGGTTCTTATTCGCCGCGGATTCGCGATTTTCCTGTTCCCCCGCCCCGAAAAATCGTGAAAAGGCGCGCGGGGAAGCGCACTGCCAGTCTTCTCTGCCGCACTGCACAAAAAAAAACCGGCCAGACCAACGTCTGACCGGTTGTTTCCGCATGGTGGCGGCACAGAGATTTGAACTCCGGACACTGCGGGTATGAACCGCATGCTC
>ERZ772897.2476-NODE-2476-length-15980-cov-23.039102_pt1 | contig 15980 bp, 19 predicted proteins | sample MGYA00512125_ERZ772897 | MGnify/ENA primary metagenome ERZ772897 (study PRJEB29015, sample SAMEA2737660) | human gut metagenome | biome: human gut; feature: human-associated habitat; material: faeces | place: China | collected 2012 ... | reverse complement strand
TTTTGTATGTGTTATATTTGAGGTATCAATAAAAACAACACAAAAAAGGAGTGATTAAAATGTTTGAAGTTAAGGCTTATGTAACTGAGATTGTACCGAATCATGTATATTCGGTTGATATTGACGGTTTTGTGAAAATTGTTACTGCTTGTAAGGAGATTGATAATGGCGTGGTCACGTTTAAATCAGCTCTTACTAGGGTTCTTGAATATAATTATGATGATTGTGATTTTGATTTTGTGTGTTGTGGTGTTAAAGATGGTGTTGGCTGTTATGTTGTTACAATTTATGATTTTGTGTGGTGACTGATATAAAATAAACCGGTTGGTAGTAATACCAACCGGTTTATTTTTGTTTATTGTATTAGATGTGTTGTGTGAAGGATAAGAATATTTCTTGTGCTATAGTGCCATATGGTGTATATATTACGCCGTTTGTGGTTCTAGTGGGATTTCTTAATCCGGTCAGGCTCGGGCCGTTGTTTTTGTTAGTGCCGTTATATTTGTATAATGCGGTGTCGTCGTTTATTACAATAAATTTCGGTGTCTCGAATAGGTTCGCTCCTCCGTTTAGTGTGGTTTTTACAGTTAGGTGCGCTTGTACGGTTATTGTGCCGTGGTCTAATGTGCATAAATCTTTTGCAGTTCCGGTAACGTTTGCGGCGTATGTTAGCGGACTTAAAGTTTTTGTGCAGCCACCGTATCCGCCTTGTAGGACGCTTGCGAATTTAGAGCCCATTACTTTGTATCCGGTGTCGTTTGGGTGTTTATTATCATTAGAGATGTTTTGCCATTCTCCGAGGTTTAGTTCATATCCGTATTCCGCGAAACGTGCGAGTCCGCTTTGTGTTACGCCGTTGCTTATTTCGGCGTATCGTTTTAGAAGTGTCTCCCACACCTGATATGCTGTCCATTGGCATGGGTACACGACTATTTGCGCGTTAGGGAATTTGGTGTGTGCGTTTTGTAGTGTGTTGATAACAGCGCTGGTTACATCGCTGGTATCGTTTTGACCGCCTGTTATCATGATGAAGTCAATGTCGTTTGTGTTTGGTACTTGGGTTGCCGCATAGTCTATTTGGTCATTGTAGTTTCTGTGTACGTTAGTACTTTTGGCGATAAAGCCGGCCCCGCCGTCGCTGTAATTGTATATGGTTGCGTTTAATATGCGGCCCATTATCGCGTATGGGTTTTTTGTTGCCTCATTTGAGGACATATAACCTTGTCCGTATGAGTCTCCAATACATACTATTTTCGAATTGTATGGGTTAGTGAGTCTTGGTTTAATGATTATGTTATAAAGGTTGTTCGCGTCCGTTACGTTGTTTACATGTAGCGCGGTAAGGTTATTGTCTATGGCGGTAATGTTTGCTTCGTTGGTTTGCGCTATGTTTAGCGCGTTGTTTGCTTTTGTGGTTGTGGTTTCTAGGTTTGTTGCGGTTGTGTCTATTTTGTTTTTGAGTTGTGCTGCGGTTTCGGTGTCGGTTACGCCTAACGCTGTCAGATTTTTGTTGTTGTTTTGTGCTGTTTCTAGCGCTTGTGTGGCTTTACCGCCCGCAGTGTTTGCGTTAGTGTTGATTTTGTATAGGTTATCGTCGATAATGTCCATGGACGCGTTATATTGGTCATTGAGGTTGGCCGCGTCACCGGTTTGATATTTTTCTAGGTTGAAGTTGTTTGTGTAGTCGGTCATGTTAGTTGGCCTTTCTGAGATTGGTTGGGTGGTTTATGTCTTCTTGTACTTTTAGTTGATGAATTACTCGGTCTAGTGTGCGCATTGCCGCGTTGTATTCGTCGCGTAGGTCGGCTAGGTCGCCGGTTTCGTATAGTGGCAGATGATAGAACGGTGTTTCTGTTGCCATGGTTGTAAGCCTTTTTTACTTGGTTGGTGGAATTGGATAGCCCTCTGCGGTTTTTTTGAGTTTGCTGAGGTCTGTAACGGTGAATATTTCCGTTCCGGTTCTGTTTAATATGTGGTTGAGAGTGGCACCAAGTGTTTGCGCGTTAGTTTCGGTCAATTCTAACGCTTTTATGAATGCGGCTAGACCGGCCGGTAGCGCGTTATTGTTTAGCGCTAAGTCTGCTTTATCGCTGACGCTTTTTATTGCCGCGTCGATTTTATCCATTGAACCGTTGTATTGGTCAAGCAGATTTGCGGAATTTCCCGCTTCGTACTTTTCTAGCCCATAATTTGTAGTGTTAGTCATGATGTTCCTTTCATGAGAGTGGCGCATATTCGTCGCCGGTGGTTGGATTAGTGACACGTGGTGTGGTGTTATCGAATATGGTAAGGTTGCCGATTGCGGATGTTTCGTCTGTTCGGTGCTCGGCTAGTTTGCCGGTGTTGATATCGGCTATTTGCGTGACTCGTGCGCCGTACACTGCTAGTTCGCGGTACAAATCGCGGAGCGCGGTTTTACTGTCAGTGTATTCGCCCTTTGTGACATTCCATACTAGCTGTGTGGTTCCTATGTGCTCGATTTGTTCTTGCAGTTGCGCTATGGCAACGGCGTAATCGTTTATGTTCGTTTCAATGTTCTTTATTCTTGCATCGTAATCGTTCAATGTCTTGTTAATATCGGTCACGATTTCGTCAAGATATGCCGTTATGTGGTCGATTTCGCACGCGATGTGTTTTATTATTTCCTCTTGGCTTTTAGCGTCCCAATAGAACGCGGGTATGGCGGGCGTGTACGGCCATACCGAGTAAAACGGTAGATATGGAAACATTATTTTTCCTTCCTTGCGAGGTTGATTCGTTGCGCTAAAACGTCGGCGTATTGTAGCATGATGGTGTATTGTTTTATCAACAATTTATAGTGATTATCTGTCAGCGTTTTCTTTTTGTTCATTTGTTTCAATAGATAATCACCAAGTTTGTTGATAGATTCGGTAAGTTTAGAATATTCGTTTTCAACGCGGGCTAATGTATTGGCGTCCATGAAAAAATCACCTCGCTAGTAATTGTTTATGTTGATAGTCCATAACGGACTAAAACATGAATCTAGATGGTCAAGCAACATCACGTCAATGTCAACGTATTCCCCATTTCGTATGCGATTGACTTTGTCCATGAAGTCGCCGTTGGTAATGGTCTCGTATTGGGTGTCCGTCGCGTTGCTTGCGTAGTCTTGATTTTCAGCAAGCTGCGTCGCGGGAAAATCACTATACACGGCTCGCATTTTATGCCATGTGTCGTTATCACTGAGTATTATATCAGGGTTTTTATCTACAAGCGCGTATAGTGGGCGCAATGTCGGCATAATTTCTTGTATGAGACGTAGGAAGTGTCGTCTCCATCTTGACGGTGGCATGACGCCTAGTTCCCGGTCGTAGAAACGGTTTTCGATTTTGCGGCAACAGCGCGCGTATTGCGTGTCATCATAGGCAACGTCCCGCCATGACCATGCGGCATTATCCCAGTCAACGCCGCCGGGAACGTCGAGTAGTTCGCCGAACGTGTACGTCATCACGCCATGAAATTCGTCGCGTGATTCGCACGGCTGGTAGCTGTCTATGTCATTCTGCATTATCATCACCGGCCAATCTTTCAAGGTTGTTCAAATAATCATAATTGCGTGAGATGTTGTCTTCGTTCCACACGACTTGTATCGGCTGCTTGAGGTATTTCGCAAATCTTGTGTTGAGTATGTCGCAAGCGGCGCGCCGTTCCTCCAGTTCGCTGAGCGCGCGTAGGTCGGTCGGTTCTCCGTAATCGTTGATTTCGTCGGCGGTTTGTCGTTCCATTTTCAACGGCAGATTTTTAATGCCAAGCGATTGGTAGAACGCGTTCCAAGTGTTCTGTATGTCGTTCTGTAATTCCATGCCGATGTATTCGACGTTGGTTTTTAACACGTTTGCTTTCATCGAATCTGTGAAACCCGGCGTCGCCATGATAGCCATTTCACCGCCGCTGATTTGCTTGATGACGTTGATACCCGCCGTTTGTTGTCCGGCTGGAACCTCAAGGATGAACGGTGTTTTTTGGTTGAAGCGATTTTGCCGCCGTGTCATGTACAAATCTTCTATTTCATGCGCGAAAAATTCAATGGTCGGAATGAGTGGCGTGCGGGCACGGTTAGCGTATATGAAAACACCATTTGAATTGTTAACCGGGAATCTCCAGCCGTTGATACCGTAGCTATCCCATTTCTTCGGTTTGTAATACACGTTGAAATTCGATGTTGTCACCGCTTGCGTGCTGAAGAACACACCGGGCTTACTATGCGGGAAAGCGATTGTCGCATAGCCGAAATACAATAGATTGTATTCCAGAAACCAAGCGTCGCAGGTTTTCGGCAGGTTAAGCCATTTGAACCGTGATAACGCGATATTCAACATTTGCGAATACGCCATAGAATACGCTTGCGAGTTGAGCGCTTCGGACTGTTGCCATACCGGCGCGCCGCGTTCACCCAGTTCCGCGCGGGTCAACGGCCTTTTATGCGTTCGTTTGCGTCCCATATTTTCCACCTTATAGATTGTCGTGTATGAAGTCGCCGCCGACTTCCTCGGGTCTGTTCCATATTGTAACACCGGAATTGAAAATACTTCTGATTGTCTGCAATTGTTCGTTTTGCGCCAATGGGCATATCGTCCATATGTCGGCGGTCTGCCAGTACGTGTAATGCTTGCACGTTGTCAGCGTCGGTTTGTTGTAGAGTTTGTTGCTTGCTATCCCGTAGCGTAGCATGTAATCTCCCGCCGCCGCTATCGCGCCGTTATCCTCCGTGACTATTTTCACGGTCATGGTGTCAAGCCCCGTGGCCTGTCCGAAGTTGTCGCCGCCATACGCGCCGACTGGTTGCGCGGGATGGTTGAGCATGTCGCGCCATGACGCATTCGTGTTGTCGCGCGTGTTCGTCATGATTCGTTTGGCGTTGTCAACTGTCACACCACGTGACGCGCCCGCGTTAGTGTTGGCCGTGCTCGTGCTTGTAGCGGTCATGTCGGTAGCCGCGCTTGTGCTGTACTCGGTAACGCGGTCGGCTTGCGTGTTCGCGCGACTGGTCACGGCGGTGGCCTGCGTTATGGCATGTTGTGTTTGCTCGGTGTTGGCCTGTATTGCGGTTTTCGCTTTATCATTTGCAACATAATTAGATGTTGCGTTGAGTTCCTGACTGTTAGTGATTGCAATACCGGTGTTGTAGCCTTGAAGCGCCGCGCCGCCGATTGCCATTGCACCGGCCACCACCGGTGAGGCCGCGCCTCCGGTGCCGATTACCAGCGCGGCCCCCGCCATTGTGCCTATCGCACTTGCCACGTTTGTTATTGCCTGAGTTTGGGTGCCCTCCACAAAAGCTTTATTCTGTAGTGTATTATCATCACTTACATCACGGTTGATTTTGACCGTGCTAGTCTTCAAGTCATTGTTTTGGCGTGTGTTCGAGTATGTGAGATTATCCGTCCGCACACTATTGGACTCGTCTTTTATCGCTATGTCGCGTTGATTCGCGCGTGCGGTGTTCGACACCGTCGCCGTACTGCTACGATACGTGTTTGCTTGACTGACATTGGCCGAGCGCGCGCCGTTTTCATACGTCAGCATGGCGTTTTGCCGTGCCTGACTTACGGCGACATTGTAAGTGGCGGCGCGTTGCGCGTCAATCGCGCGGCGTTGCAACGCATACGTCGGAATGTCATGGGATATCAGCGTTTTGAGCACGTCCGCGTTCGGCACGTCGGCGGTAATGCTAGCACCGTTGATGGCGTTGATGGTTATGGACGTGCCGCCGTCACCCCCGACACCGTCAAGCCATGCGAGTTGTCGTAATATCGGGTAGCTTAATGACGTGACGGCTTGCGCCGAGAGATGGCCGCAATCAGCTATTTCCACACGGGTTTTATTGCCGATATTGTCGGATATTTCCAAGTGCGCGTAGGGCGCAAGGTACAGTCGTGTTATTTTGGCGTACTCAGGCAAATAGCCGAAGTCGTTTATTGTCAGATTAATGTCCGCTAGTTTTGCGCGCGCGCCGCTGACCGTATGCCATGCCACATCATTAACCGTAGTGACGGACCCTAATTGCATCATGCTTGCCGTGGCAACGAAAACAGATACGATTTGTGACATGATATGCGGATAATACGCAAACATCGTATCAAAATAATCACCCGATACTTTGGATGATTCCAGCGCGTACATGTACACGTTGCTTGCGGTGAGGTTATCAATGGAATTATATGACGTACCCGTGCCGGTTACGTTTGACGTGTTTATGTTCCCGGCACCCCATACAAAACTATTAACCGTTGCGTCGGTGTTAGTGTATGACGGGCTGGTATCCGTAACGTCTGCACCGCGCTTATTGCTCATTGATTGCAATTGTTGCGGGGAAAACGTTGTGGTCAAACATATGTATCTTGTCCCGTTTTGCAAGTTAATCGCCGTGCTTTTTCTAATGTTCGTGGCCGCGTTGCCATAATCAACGTCGGGCAACGTAAAATCACGACAGTTGGCCCGTGGGTTCGCCAACAGTTTTTGCGGTGTCGTTTCCGTCAACGGCGCGTGCCCGCGTGACAACAGCAAACCGTTGATTGTGGTGCTGTTGATATAGTCCGTCCATACATCACGTACAAGCGTGCATGTTGTCGTGTTTGGCGCTTCGGCGCGTACCGAGGTGACGAAAAAGTGATAGCGTGCCTGCACGTCGGTTTTCTGATACGGCGTATTGACAATATCATGCGAAAAATCAACGACAATGTAATTATACTGTTGCGCCGTCATGTAAGGCACGGGCAATTTTATACCGTCCGTATCGGCGCGTGCGATATACATGTCCGTTACGAGCTTGACGGTCTCGCCGTCCAGCGCGTCGAACCATGCATCTCTTGCGGTGTCATCGGAAAATTTCACGGTATCATGGTAATCATCGTACCAATTCACACGGCACAGTTTAATCACCGTGTTTGGTGTCCAAACATTATAATCAAAAACGTTGCGGTATTGGCCGTATACGCGCGTATCGGCACCGGGAAACGTCGTTGCGTTTTGCAGATGTGGAAAATCCATATTGTACCCTTTCATATACGATAAATGGGTGGTGTTTCACGTGAAACACCACCCATTTATATCATAAATAAATCAGACTATGCGACGGTAAGCGTGCATGTTGCGGAATGTTCCGTAGTCGCGCCGTTAGGGTTGACATACGTGGCGGTACCCGTCACGGTAATGACATCACCGGCCACAAGGCCGTCGCGCTGCACGTGCAAGCGTGCTTGGTCATCCACGAACGTATTGACGTTGAGGTCGAACGCCGCACCGCGCGCGTCATCACCGCTTGCGGCATGGTTCGCCGCAACCTCGTACGTCGCCGCGTCCGGTGCCACCTGAATGGCGGTGCCGGTTGGCGTGACGGTGGCGGTGAGCTTCGGTGTGAGCTGCAACAGGTCGCCCGCCTTGACGGTGCCCGTTGTCGGGGTCAGCTTGAAACCGGTCACTGTCTGAGTCACAACCTTGATGGATGTACCCTCGCCGGTTGTGAACAATGCGCACGGGGTGAAGGGTGACACGCCATAGATACCCCAATGATTGAGATACAGCGTGTTACCGAGCGTCTGCGGATTATAGAACTGGGTAGTGCCGTACATGGTGTCCCGCACCTGATACCAGTCAGTGGACACAAGCAACGCCACCGCACCCGGGATGCCGAGGCTCGGCACCTGGATGATACGATACGGCACATCAGCCTTGTCCAACTGAAACACGGCTGACAATGCGTCGACGTCAAGGGACGCGAGATATTCCGGTTCGATTAGCAGCACCATCTGCTGAGGGTTCGCGTACGCCGGAATGTCGGTTACGTTCAGCGCATTATACTGGGTACTTGGGAACTGCATACGTCCGGCGGTCGAACGCAGTGCCTTGAGCAGCGTCTTGGCTGACGCTGTATCGGTCGGCGGTGCATCAACTTTTATCTTGTAAAAACCAAGATTCTGCTCGTAGTGCCTGATTAATGCAAGCATGATGTTCATTTCATCGTAATTATCAGAATTACGGGGCGTTTCCATAATCTGCGCAATAAATCGATTCAGGCCGAAGTCATCCACGAAAGCCTGACGTAATTCATCGTCAGTCCAAGAGATTGGATACTGGTCTTTACGGTTCATCTCGTAAAACCACACGGCGGCTTCGGGACGGTGCATCTTCAGCAAATCTTCAGCGTCGTCTTTATAGCCGTGCGCCTTAATCCATTTGACGGCAATCTCCTGCACAGTCGACCCCCAGTAGAGATTTTCCTTTTTGAAAATCGCCAGCGGGTTCTCAAATGGCGCGTTCTGCGCCATAACGGTGAGTCCGATACGGTTCACCATGTTCCAAACACAGTCATTCAAATATTGGCGGTTCATGGGGTCGAACAGATAGCGCATGGTATTCGCCACGCCGGTTTGCGTTGCGCTCGGTATGCGTTGCTGGTAGTCATCGGTACCCTTGGTACGCACTTTATCCAAAATTGTCGCATTGTCCACAGCCATAATATTTATCTCCTATCCGTTACATCGTGTAATCAAGGTTTTCCAAGTCTTCCGCCGCCGCCTGTGCGATTGCTTCAGCCGCGTCATCGGTTTCCTTGACGGTTGCACCGTTTTCGACCATCTGCGCCACGGAATCCGTGAATTTGTCGTAGATACCGTCGATTCGCTCGCTCATTGCATCAATTTTATCAAGCAACCGTGAAAGCATGTCGCGCAAATCATCGAACTCGCCTTCACGGTGCGCTTCGTCGGGGGTGAGGCCATCACGTTCGGCGGTGTCCCTCTCCTCGGTGGTTTCGTCATCCATTTTGTTTTTCCTTCCATATATGAAAAAAAGTCGTACCGGCAAACGAATATCGACCCGGTACGACTTAAGAATAGCATACTTGCGACATGACTCACAGCGATAACCGGCGCGCTTATCCCTTACGGCCATATCATTGGCGGAGTCAACCGTGGAAGTCAATGACAATGTTTTAGCGGTCTCACTGCGGTATCTCTTTGTATGCCATATGTTATTTTACGCCAAAATTCCTTAGCATTTCGCTTACGGCGTGTTGCGTTTCCACCGTATCATAGCGCAGATACCCCAGTGCATAATATGATATAAGATTCCGTATCAAATCTTTAGCCATGTTCGCGGTAAGATAGTTAAGTTTGTTGTCCGCTCGGGTGATTGCGAAATACGGTACATGCGCGCCGCCATCATATTTCGAGGATACGAAAACATAACCGCAACGCAAATCAACATACACGCCGTATTCATGTTGAAACCATCGGAAAACATACGTAAGTTTTGCGTGTCCGTGTGGGTTTTCGATAAAATCAGTATTATGCCGCGCGAATTTGTTTTTAGAGGTGACGTCATCGTTGTTTTTCAGCATACGACCCGCTACCGTGTTCTTTGTTTTTTGTTCGGCGTATTCATCATCCCGCACATAGTCGAACAAGCATGTTTTACCACCCAGCCATCGTAAGCCGTACTCAGGTTCCAACGGCACGTCATAATGTTGGAAATAGGGGTTGAAAGCGTCACAAGCGTTGCCTAGCAGAAACACTCTCGGCTTGCGTAATTCCGTATCGTCGGCGCGTTCACGTGTGACGGTATCCACAAGTTTCGCCAATTGTTCAAACTCATTTTTCAAGTACGTGTGATACCTATCATCGTTATCTATGATAATTTCATCCATGCAAATGTTCCGCACATTAACATAAGTGCTTTTCTTTTTCTGCTGTTGCAACGACAAAGGTATAAAATAACCGAATGTTTTCCACGGGTTTTCTTTTTTACCGGTTTTTTTTCTGCGAATTTCCGCTATTTTATTAGTAGTCCGAAACTCATAATCAGGGAAAATATTATCTTTTACGATACGACTGAAATAGTCCGCCGCGACATCGTTGTTTTCCTCACGAAACCGTGTCACTTCCACGAAACAATAGCCGTTTTTCAAATAATCCTCTATCATGTATTTTCGCATACCGTATGTCTTGCCCAAACCACGCGCGCCGATAATCATGTTAACATCAGCGTTACGCGGCAATATCAACGTCTTAAGCCGGTCATAGTAATATTTCGCCATCAATGCTCACAATCATGGGTCTGCCGTCCCGTACAATAAGTTCGCGCGGCAATGTCTCAACATTCCTATTATATACGTCCCGCATGTATGCAAGATTTTCGCCGTTGGCCTGTTTGTCCGATTCCCCCAGCCATCTGCCGGACGGATACAACGCTATCGCCTCGGGCGCGTCAACATGATATGTCATGCCTTGATAATCGGTGACGGTGCCGACGCACCTATCCCACACATGCGGACGGTTGCGTTGCAACGTATGGCAAATCTCATAATCAACCAACACATCATAACCAAGCGACAAACGTACCGTTTCCGCGAACCCGTGACCCATGCGCATGATATCCTCGATACAGTCTTCAATGGTGTACACGCCGTCAGGCCGTGGCAATCCCGCGCAAGTGACATGCACGCGCCCGGACATATCCAAACTTACACGCGCCTTATTCCACAGTTCCACGTGCTCGGCGTAACGAGTGGCGCCGCCGCAGTCCTCAACCTCAAACTTGCCAATATGGTCAAGCGTCGACGCCATGTCGGGCGCGGTGTTTCGGACGCGCCGCATGGTGAGATTGATTGCGTTTTCGATTGCGGTGTGCAATGGTTCGAGCGCGTCCAACAGTTCCGCGTCGGTCACGTCATCGGCGCAACTGATTTTAAGACTGTCGGTATCGCCGCCCGTAACAGTGACACGCGCGCCGAAACGCCGATATATCAGCATCATGGCTATCAAAAGGTGCATTCTGCTACCCGCAACGATTCGCATACCGTATGTATAAAGCACGCGCGGTGTCTTCGGACGTTTTTTCGCGAAATTCTCGGGAATACAGACCGTGTTTTTATCTACTTCCAGCTCACCGGTTTCCGTCACACGGTAATCGGCCTTCATTACATCTTGCGCCTGAGTGCCATAGATACCATTGAATTGTCCCTTAACGGTGCTACCGTAATAGGATTGCAAAAATTTCACGCTCAACGTACCCGCCCTAGCGTCACGTGCGATACCCTCGGGTATCGACTCGGGTATATCACCCGCATACGGCACACCCTCGGTGTAGTGTTTAATCAGGTTTTTAACATCGGTTTTCCGCGCGAACAACATGTTAGATTGTAGGGTCACGTAATCGGGCGGCACAATCGTTTTAGCGGTGGCTTCACCGTACAACACATGCATTTCGTCAAACTCATACACCTGCGCCACGTTCCACAACTCAATCTCATTAACGTGCAAGATACATTCGTCCGCCCGATACAATTTTCCAAAAGCAAACGTCGGATTAACGGCACTATCAACGTAACCGTGCGCCCTAATACTGTTTTCCTGTGTTTTCGCACGTTCGTTGTTGCTATAATCGGTGTCAGCCTGCAACGTCCGCACGAATTTAGAACGTGGGCAGATTGCAATACCCCAATCGGCAAAACACGTGTTTGTCCGCAATCTAAGGTTTGTAAAACCTATCGCAACATGCAACCCCATACGAAATGGGTCACTATAATTACGTAATACATCTTCAAGCGGCGTGTCAACGACACGCTTGCACGCGATTTGCAAAATTTCCGGCGGGGCAACCGCGAATTTAACCGGCAAACGTCGCCCATTGATAAACGCATGATGCATTGACGTAACGTCAAGAGACGCCACGTTATCAACGACAACACTAGCGGTTTTAGCGCTCGTAAAAGTCAAACCGCCACGAAAACATGCTTTACGCAATGCATAGGACTCATAGTTTTTCGGAAACTCCTGATTGCACGTCATTTCAAACGCGCGTTGCAACGTGATTTTCTTGCCGTCCTGCAACGTGACGCGCCGCCCGCCAATCTCACGGCGCGCCATCTGCCGCACCAATGACGTTTTGGTCAGCACGCGGCACCCCAGCATGTCAGGCGTGAGCCAATGGTTCGCATGTAACAGCCATTGCAGATACTGCGGTATCACCTGCACGTCGCGCCGCGCATAAAACAATTCCTCCTCAGTCAACGGCGTTTCAGGCGTACGCACCAGCGTGTAATCCCAATCGCCCACCGCCTTGGGCAGGCCGCACGTCTCACCCATTGCACGCAATCCGCCCATTTCAAGGTAAAACGTATCCCAAAAACGGCACACCACATTACCATCAACGCACAAATCGAGCGTGTACACGCTGGTAGCGGTCTGCGCATTGACCTCAATCGTATACGATTGCGCCAATGCCAACAGAAGAGTCTGCATATCAAACATGAGATTATATGCCGCGATTATCGGCACATAACCATGAGCACGGCCATACGTAATCAAATCATCAATGTACGCCAACGCTTCGGACGTGCGCCGGTAAAAACGTACATTGTCCGTATCGGGGTCATACGATTCCAACGGGATGTCCCGCAAATCGTTGAAAATATACAATATCGGATACGCGCGCGTTTCGGCACCCTCACCGATATTCGTTGTTTCGGTGTCAAATATCGCCGCCACCCTGTATTCTTTACGTGCTTTCATCGTACCACGTCAGGGGAAACCGCCACGAGCCATATCGGACTACCGCCGTCGGTATCCGTATAATCTTCCATTTCGCCCGTGTGCGCTTTCATGTTTTTGGCGTATTGCAACACTTTTTCATTGCGCGTCATAATGGTGTCAAAAAGCTCACTCAACGAGTCCGCGTCATATGCCTTCATGACAGCCTCCAATCGTTTGTCAGGCGAAATGTTCGGCTTCTGCCATATGTTTTGTGTGTATCGCCAAAAAATCTTGACTTTTTCCCGGCCAAGCTCACCCAACACGCTCGGCTGTCCCTTGGACGCCATTCTCATCTCGGTGCGGAAAATGTTAAACGAGCGTCTACGTTCCATTGCGCGGCCTTTGCCGCCGCGCACCTCGCCAACCTGTCGCACGAGCGTATCCGCGACTTCGTTGGCACGCTGATACAATTCTTCACGCATGGCGCGATTGCTCACGCGCCCGACATATGTTTTTTTCAACTGCGATTCAAGCCGCTGAATATAATCCCGTCGCGCGTTTGCCTCGCTCTCGGGCATGACGTCCGTGATACTTTTTTTCAAACTGTTTATCGCGCGGTTTACGCGCTTGCGTTTCGCGGTTAAAACGTCCGCCTGTTTACGCACTCTAGGCATGATTTCATCACCTCATAAAAAAAAAGCGCCATATTATTTTATGGCGCTTTTTTTCTCATTTCAAACTACTTGATTTCCAGCGATTTAGTAGACCTGCCACCACCAAGCGGCGTCTTTTTCACTGTCACGGGGATACCGTTAGGCGCGTTAAAATCAGGGAACATATCATAAATATCCAACACGCTACGATAAATGCCCTGCGACTGGCTAAAATACGTATTGCCGTCATTTGCAAAAAGATAGACGTTTGCGCATTTCTGCCCCGTCTGAGAACGCACGCCCGGCGCGATATACGCGCCAATGACCGTTATCGGCGTGTCACCGATACCGTTCAGTGACAAAGCGTTGTTACGCGCGTTGACAATGACACGTTTGCCCTCAAAAGTGCTGTTGTCCATCGTACAAATGTAACGATAATTATCAACAGTGGTCTGTGCGGTTTCATTAGCGGTGTCGTTCATCTGTTCATTGGTCTCGGTCATGATGTTTCCTTCCATAATCAGAACTCGGGTTCGTTATCGTTATCGTTATCGTTGTCGTTGTCGTTATCGGTATCGGTTACGATACGTTCGGCGTGTTCGATGAACGTGTCAACGTCCATTGCATACGTTGCCTTATGTACGGTGATATCATCAATCAGGACGTTGACGATACCCGCGTCCATAAGCGCTTTAACTGCTTTTTCAACGGTGCGAATATTTCCGGTGGTGTTGAACGTTTTCAACTCGCCGTTTCGGTCATAGTAGCTGATATCGCTATCAGCGATTACCTTACGAATCTTACGCATATTATTATCCTTTGTATCTGTTTTTATGTTAACATTTTTGCTAACACATATATATTTATAGCATAAAAATCGGCGCGCGCAAAAGCGACACGCCGATTATTGACAACGATTATCAGTAACGCAAAATCTGACCCGGATAAATCAAACTCGGGTTAGACAAACCGTTAACCGACGCGACACGCGCCCAATCGGCACCGAAAACAGCCCACAAACTATCACCCGGTTGCACCGTATACGTGCGCGCCGCACTCGCATTCGAGTGAACAACAGCACCACCGCCATAGCAAACGGTTTCGCCGGGATATATCACATTGGGATTACCGGACGCATACCCCGACCAATCAGACCACGACCCCAAACCGGTCGCCGCCGCGATACCGGCCAACGTGTCACCCGACCCGACCGTGACACACGTAGACGCACAACCCGCGTCCGGTGCCGGTTCCGGTGCCGGTGCCGAAACACCGCCATCACGCTCGCCGCGCGCGTAAGCGTCCCATTGCCAGCGCTCACCCCTGAAATAATTCAAGTCCAAAGGGCCATAACCCGACACGTAACCATTAGATGTATACTGTCGCATGGCCTCACCATACGCACCATAAAGCCACGGCCTCTCCTGATAACCCGTCGGCACGTTGGACGCATATTGTGCTACCCAAACACCGCAATGCTCACGTACATACGGCGTGAGCTGACCCAACGAATACGCCCCCGTATAAACGATAGGCCACACTCTCGTGCGGTCATACACGCGCCGTACCCAAGTTTCCACCCATGTGCCATTGCCAAACTGCGGATTATCGTCGGCCTCCCAATCCAATGCAAGCACGGCACGCCCGACATATCCGGCAACGTTATCTACAAAAAAATCAGCTTCGGCAACAGCATCATTGCCCATTGCATAATGATACACGCCTACGCTCTTGCTGCTGTCCACTGCACGACCAAGTTGATAATTCGCGGCCTGATTAACACCATTGACCAAACAGACATTATTAAAACCGCCAACACCCCAAGTCGCACCGACCACAACAAAATCAGCATCGAGCGCATACGTATCGATATCACACTGCCAATTGCTCACGTCAAAACCACGCATATCCGCGTTTGCAGACGGCACAAAAACCAACGACAACACGCATACGCACGCCAATATGCTACGCCATATTCGTTTCATCAACATTATCACCCTCCTTATCATTCTTAAGCAAGGCTATAAGCTCTTCAGTCAAAACATTGTTCTTCGTCATCAAATTATTAAAATCGCGGAACGTCGTGGCAATAAACCACGCCATCCCACAACACGCGACAATCGGGAAACCCACACTACCCACAAGGGTAGCGATAGAACTCATATCCATATGTATACACCTCATACAAAAAAGGCCACAACATGCCAAACGGCATATCATGACCTAATATATCACACTAACAATAACGATAACGATTCTCAACAACCGTGGCCTATCCGGGAATCGAACCCGGCCCGCACATCTTATAAGAATGCCGCTCTAACCACTGAGCTAATAGGCCAAACAACACCATACTACACACCCGTATCCTTCCACAAATTCAACCGCATTAAACCAATATCATCAGCATAATGTGCCAGCACAAAATCAAACAAACCCGCACAATCAGAATCACTACACCCAGTCTCATAATGTCCCACACGCATACGACGAACACGACGTACACCCTTAACCATACTACCACCTATATAAAAACGCTTACAACCATTGCACCTATTATAATTCATCATATCCAATGCCTCCTACTATAACCGAGAAACACCATATCTACATTATCACCAAAAGACACTATATTATCCCACGTATAACCAATTGGAAACATATGCACTATTTCATCAAAATCGACATAACATTCCACAAAATCATAATAACTATAACCCATCTCAAGTAAACGACGAACACAATAATAATTCATAAAACTACACCTAAACATTTTAATCAATCCTTTTTGTGTTGTTTTTTGTTGACACATCAAATATAGCACGCGCGACAT
>ERZ772897.2474-NODE-2474-length-15991-cov-3.379832_pt1 | contig 15991 bp, 13 predicted proteins | sample MGYA00512125_ERZ772897 | MGnify/ENA primary metagenome ERZ772897 (study PRJEB29015, sample SAMEA2737660) | human gut metagenome | biome: human gut; feature: human-associated habitat; material: faeces | place: China | collected 2012 ... | reverse complement strand
CTGTGGTTGACCGCTGCTGACTCAACAATTACAGCAAGATTACGTCCTGGTCTTATTGGAAGCGAATGACACACTACTTTATTGCCAAGATATTCTGTGTATTCTTCTTCAAGTCCAAGTCTGTCATACTCCTTGTCCTTATTCCAGTCCTCAAGCTTGATGACCATATCAATCTCCTGAGTTTCCTTAACACTCTCTACACCAAAAAGTGTCTTTACATCAATAATACCAATACCTCTTAACTCTATGAAATACTTAGTAACTCCGGGTGCTGAACCAACTAATGTTTCATCACTTACTTTTCTAATCTCGACAGCATCATCTGTTACAAGACGGTGGCCTCTCTTTATAAGCTCAAGTGCTGCTTCACTCTTACCTATACCACTCTCACCTGTAATAAGCACACCTTCGCCATATACATCAACTAATACACCATGTATTACTATGCAAGGTGCAAGCTGAACTTTAAGCCATCTTATAACTTCTGCTGAAAATGAAGATGTTGACTCAGCAGACTTTAATATTGGAATCTGATACTTCTTTGCAAGCTCTATAATCTCTGCCTCCGGCTCTAAATTCCTACAGAAGATAAGGCAGGGAATATTACTTGATAACAGCTGCATATATCTTTCATAACGCTCGGTTTCTGAAAGACTCTTAAGATAAGCATATTCCACATTACCTATAATCTGTATTCTGTCATTATCGAACTGGTCATAAAATCCGGTGAGCTGTAACGCTGGCCTGTTAAATTCTGGAACGTGAATCCATATTCCCTTAACATCAATATCAGGTGTAAGATTAACAAGATTCATCTTCTCGATTACCTTGAATAAATTAACTCTTTCTTTTCCGTTCATATCTACTCCAATCCTGCGCAATTATGCCACATTTTATATTTCATTGCCTTGCTTAAGACTATATATCTTCTGACTATCTATTATTAATAGTTTAACACAGTGCAATTAATATTAAAAGACATTAAAATAACACATCAATGAAAATATTTGTATATGTTCTGCGCTACATTTTCTGTAATTCCATCTACCTCCATAAGCTCACTTACATTAGCATTACGGATTTTATCAATATCCAGAAAATGTTTCATCAACGCTTTTCTTCTTGCTGGTCCGATTCCTTCAATCTCATCAAGAACTGAGCTTACCTGCTTCTTGCTTCTTAATGACCTGTGGTATTCTATCGCAAATCTATGTGCCTCATCCTGAACCCTTGTTATAAGCTTAAAACCTTCACTATGCCTGTCTATTGGAATTTCTACATTATTATAGTAAAGTCCCCTTGTGTTATGGTTATCGTCCTTAACCATACCGCATACAGGAATATTAATATGAAGTTCATCAAGAACCTCCAGTGCAATGTTCACCTGTCCTCGTCCACCATCCATCATTATAAGGTCCGGGTACACAGCAAAACCCCTTGTCTCTTCCTCACCTGCACGCTCTCTCATTCCTCTTGTAAAACGTCTTGTAAGTACTTCTCTCATACTCTTATAATCATCAGGCCCTTTGACCGTCTTAATCCTGAACTTTCTATAATCATTCTTCTTAGGTCTTCCGTCCTCAAATACAACCATTGAACCAACTGACTCAACACCACTTGTATTAGATATATCATAAGCCTCTGCACGCCTTATCGAAGCAAGCCCAAGCCAGTCTGCTATCTGCTTCATAGCACCTGTTGTCCTTTTCTCCTCAAGCTTAATCTTCTCTGCATCTTTAGTTAATACCATAAGTGCATTCTTATGGGCAAGTTCAACCATTTTCTCCTTATCGCCCTTCTTTGGCGTGATAATTGTAACTTTCCGCTTCTTCCTGCTTGAAAGCCAGTCGGCGATTGTACCCGCATCCTTAATCTCCTCCTGTGTCATTATCACATTGGGAATATATGGTGTTCCACCATAATACTGCTTCATAAATTCTGACAAAATGCCGCTTCTGCTGTCATTCGTTGCAACCTTCATATGGAAATGCTCACGTCCAAGAAGCTTGCCCTGTCTTATAAAGAATACCTGTACAACTGCATCTTCTGCGTCCATAGCACACGCAATTACATCTCTGTCTGTTGCATCATCTGCTGTTATCTTCTGCTTCTGTGCAATCTGCTTAACACTGATTAACAAATCCCTGTATCTGGCGGCTTCCTCATATTCCATACGCTCGGAACAATCCTGCATTTTATCCGTCAGCTCATTAATAATCTCAGAATAATTACCATTAAGGAAGCTTATTACTTTATCTATATTTTTTTTATATTCATCTTTGTTCACATAACCCTGACAAGGTGCATTGCACTGTCCGATATGGTAATTAAGGCAGGGTCTGTCCTTTCCTATATCTTTAGGAAGCCTTCTATTGCACGTTCTTACCTTGTAAAGCTTACAGAGCAGTTCAATTGTCTCCTTGACAGCTCCTGCTGATGTATATGGTCCAAAGAATTTGCCAGTTCCGTGCTTCATTGTTCTTGAGAATAAAACTCTTGGAAATTCCTCTCCAATAGTAACCTTAATAAAAGGATAACTCTTGTCGTCCTTTAACATCGTGTTATATTTTGGTCTGTGTTCCTTTATAAGATTACATTCAAGCACCAGTGCTTCAAGCTCAGAATCTGTCACGATATACTCAAAATATGCAATATGTGAAACCATCTGGACAACTTTTGCCGAATGATTTTTATTACTCTGAAAATATTGTCTTACACGATTTTTTAATATCTTAGCCTTGCCGACATATATAATTGTGTCGTGTTTATCGTGCATAATATACACTCCCGGCTTATCTGGGAGCTTCTTTAATTCTTCTTCTAGATTAAACATATAAGCCTCTTTAATTCTATATAATAACTCCTGCCACTAATATTACAAAATGGATATACATATGATACCATAATATCACAAATGTATATCCATTTTACCTTTATTATTTTACATTTACTCAGCCTCTGCCAAGCTTCAATGCCTTATGATTAAGCTCTCTGTATTTCTCTGGGACTATCTCATCTATTGCTTTATCCCACACCTCATATGGAATGTCTTTGAAATAATCTGATAATCTTCCCATAAGTACAATATTAACCGCTTTGGCCGACCCTGCTTCTTCTGCTATTGATAAGAAATCTTTAGCATCGACCTTTGCACCTGCACTCTCAAGCTTTTCAATAATATTATCTGGATACTGCATAACACCTGTAATTACCGGCATTGGGTCAACTTCCTGAGTGTTAGTTATTATCTGTCCGCCAGTCTTTAAATATTCAAGCCATCTTAACGCTTCAAGCTTCTCAAATGAAAGAATATAATCAGCCTCACCTTTATCAATAACCGGAGAATATACCTTATCTCCAAATCTTACATAAGTAACAACACTTCCGCCTCGCTGGCTCATTCCGTGTACCTCTGACACTTTAACATCATATCCCTGCTGCATAAGAACATAACCAAGCAATTTACTTGCCAGAAGTGTTCCCTGTCCACCAACACCAACAATCATAATATTCTTAACTGAATTACTCATACATATTCCTCATTTCCGACATTATCAGATGCCCTACCTAATTTCACATCAAACAAATCTAATTTGAACAAATCGGACATCTAATACTTTTTTCTATTCCATTAACACCTAATATACATCGCCTTACAACATTATATTGCCTCGAACTTACACATCTGTGAACATACTTTACAGCCTATGCAGAGTGTTGGGTCAATATGTGCTTTCTTATCTTTAACCGCAATTGCTGGACAGCCTATGCTCATACACTGTTTACAGCCGACACATTTGCTTTCATCTACGCTGATTGGTGGTTTATGTACTGTTCCCTTAATCATAACACAAGGTCTGCGGCTTATAATAATGGATGGCTCTTTAGCTGCAAGCTCCTCAGTAACCGCTTCCTCAACTGCTTTAAGGTCATATGGATCTACAACTCTTACCCTGTTAAAGCCTAATGCCCTGCACAACGCTTCAAGATCAACCTTTCCAGCCGGTTCGCCACGAAGGTTCTTTCCTGTTGTTGGATTTTGCTGATGTCCTGTCATTCCTGTAATAGAATTATCAAGGATAATGACTGTGGAATTACTCATATTATAAGAAATATCTGTTATACCTGTCATTCCTGAATGAATAAATGTTGAATCTCCGATAACACCTACGCTATTACTCTCTGCTTCCTCACCTATAGCTTTATTAAAGCCGTGAAGTCCTGAACAGGAAGCTCCCATACAGACATTCAGATCCATTGCATTAAGTGGTGCAACCGCACCCAATGTATAACAGCCTATATCACCATATACCATACATTTTTTCTTCTTTAAAATGTAGAATATTCCTCTATGTGGACAGCCTGCACACATAACTGGAGGACGTGCTGGAACATTTTCTTCTATAGTAATATGCTCTGGTTCTTTCATACCAAGACATTTTCTTACAAGGTTCTGGGAAAACTCGCCGCATATAGGAAATGTATCCTTACCAGCCACCTTAATTCCAAGCTGTTTGCAGTGATTTTCAATTATAGGGTCTAACTCTTCAAGAACAATAACCTTATCTACCTTCTGTGCAAAGTCTTTTATAAGCTTTTCTGGGAGTGGATTAATCATCCCAAGCTTTAATATGCTAACTTTATCACCTAATACTTCCCTTGCATACTGGTATGAAGTAGAGTCTGTGATAATTCCCACACTTGTATCCTCACCCATCTCAACTCTGTTAAGTTCTGTGCTTTCAGCATATTCTATCAATGCCTTAGTTCTCTCCTCAACCCTTATATGAGCATTTCTTGAGTTAAGTGTCATCATTACTTTAGCTGTGTCTTTTACATATGGAACTCTATCTGGCTCAACTCTTTCCTCTGTATCAACTATGCTCTGTGAATGGGCTACTCTTGTAACCATTTTTAAAAGCACTGGTGTATTGAATTTTTCGGACATCTCAAATGCTTTCTTAGCAAATACTCTCGACTCCTCTGAGTCTGATGGCTCAAGCATTGGAAGCTTCGCCGCAATTGCATAATGCCTTGAATCCTGCTCATTCTGTGATGAATGCATACCCGGGTCATCTGCAACACACACTACAAGGCCTGCATTAAGCCCCTGATAAGATATTGTAAATAATGGGTCTGCCGCAACATTTAAGCCTACGTGCTTCATAGCACACGCCGCTCTTACACCACCAAGTGTTGCTCCGTGAGCCACCTCTAATGCAACCTTTTCATTAGGTGCCCATTCACAATATATCTCTTTATAAGCTGCTGCCTCCTCTGTAATTTCAGTGCTGGGAGTTCCTGGATAACTTGATATAACCTTACAACCAGCTTCATATAACCCTCTGGCAACCGCTTTGTTGCCTAACATTAACTCTTTCATACCTTTTCCTTCCATCATCTATAATAATATCTGTATTGCATATTAATCTATAATCACAATTATGCTTTGTTCTCCATCGCAACAAGCTTATCAGCTCCATATATCTTACGGAGCTTTGGTTTCTCTATCTTACCTGTTGCATTTCTTGGTATATCCGCAAATATTATCTGCTTAGGTCTTTTATAACGTGGAAGCTCAAGACAGAACTTTTCGATTTCTTCCTCTGTACAACTGACTCCGTCTTTAATCTCTATAATTGCTGCTGTCTTCTCGCCTAGACGCCTGTCAGGAAGACCAATTACCGCCGCATCCTTTATCTTGTGAAATCTTCTTAAGAAATCCTCTATCTGCACAGGATATATATTCTCTCCACCTGATACAATAACATCTTTCTTCCTGTCTACAAGAAAATAAAAGCCATCTTTATCCTGCATAGCCATATCACCTGTATACAGCCAGCCGTCTTTTAATACTTCCTTTGTAGCAGCTTCATTTCTATAATAACAAGTCATAACTCCGGGTCCTTTAACACATAGCTCACCGACTTCACCCTGACAGACTTCATTATCATTCTCATCAACAATCTTACATTCCCAGCCATAACCCGGAATTCCAATTGCACCAACTTTATCTATATTCTCAACTCCAAGATGAACACAACCCGGTCCAGTTGACTCTGACAAACCATAGTTAGTATCATATTGATGATTAGGAAAATATTCTTTCCACCTCTTAATCAGTGATGGTGGCACTGGCTGAGCACCTATGTGCATAAGACGCCACTGCGATAAATTGTAATCTGATAACTTATTCTTTCCTGAATCCAATGCATCAAGAATATCCTGCGCCCAAGGCACTAACAGCCATACTATAGTGCAGTGTTCACTTGATACTGCTGACAATATCTGTTCCGGCTTCGTTCCTTTAAGAAGAACCGCCTTACTTCCTGCAACAAGGCTTCCCATCCAGTGGAACTTTGCTCCTGTATGATAAAGTGGTGGTATACATAAAAATGTATCATCTCTGCCAGTAGAATGGTGCTTCTGTTCCATAATAGCCGCCTGTGTAAGGCTCTGGTGCTTATGAAGTATCGCCTTGGGAAATCCTGTTGTTCCTGATGAAAAATATATCGCACCATAATCATCTTCTGTTATCTTAACATCAGGCTCTTTACTTGAACAATCTGCCACAAGTTCGTGATAGCTCTCAGCAAAGCTTGGACAGTTGTCCCCTACATATATAAGAAGTCTTCCTCTTAATAATCTCTCAGCATTAACCTCTATTCTTCCAATAAACGCAAAACCAAATACAATTACATCTACCTGTGCAAGCTCAGCACAATAGTATATCTCATCTGAGTCATATCTGAAATTAAATGGCACTGCTATTGCACCTGTCTTTAATACACCAAAATATATTGGCAGCCATTCCAGACAGTTATACATAAGAATAGCTACCTTATCCCCTTTCTTAACTCCACGACTTATAAGCATATTGGCAAACCTATTGGCTTTCTCATTAAATACGCTCCAGGTAATCTCACGCCTGTATGGCATATTGGCACTTGGCTGTATTAAATCAAATTCTTTCCAAGTTGTTCTCCTTGTATCTTTCTCATCTGGATTTAGTTCAACCAAGGCAACTTCATCGGGGTATAACTCGGCATTTCTTATTAAATATTCTGTTACTGGCATAGCATTTTCCCTTCCATTATTGAATAAATATATATACTAGCTTTCTTTAAAATACTACATATGTTCTACGGCTAAAATTCATATTTTATTTGATAAATTATCTTAATAAATAATAGAATACCACATTTTACACAAATAAAAAAGAGTTGCAAGGCAACTCTTTAGTTAATTATACCATTTCATCACTTATAATCTTTCCGTCACATATATTAATAATTCTGTTAGTGTTGCTGGCGATATTTATATCGTGCGTAACAAGAACAACTGTTTTCCCCTGATTATTAATTTCTCTTAAAATATTAATGACTTCTTGTCCGGTGCTCTGGTCTAATGCACCAGTCGGTTCATCAGCAAGAATAATATCTGCATTAGTTACAAGTGCGCGTGCTATTGCCACGCGCTGTTGCTGTCCTCCCGACATTTTCTTTGGCAATTTATCTTTTTCTTCCACAATATTCAACTTTTTCAATTGTTCATTAATTATTCTTTTTCTATCTTTTCGTCTTATATTGTTAGCCAGCAAAGGCAGCTCAATATTCTCATAAGCTGTATAATAATCCATTAATGCAAAATGCTGAAATACAAATCCTATATTCTTCTTTCTAAATCTATGTATGTCCGATTTATTCAATCGTGACACTTCTATGTCATCAACATAATAACTTCCGTCTGTAACACTATCCATACAGCCTATTATGTTAAGAAGTGTACTTTTACCACTCCCTGATGGTCCCATAATAGCTACAAACTCCCCATTATCTATAGTTAATGATACCTCATCTAACACTTTTTTATTTTCAACCTTTGCATCATATATTTTTGTTATTTTATCTAATCTTATCATATGCCTGCCCCCTATATATATCTACAACTGGATATATCATCGCAATAACAAGTGTTATCAGAAATAAACCAACTGCTAATAATATTAATTTGACACTCCACAATCCCATACCCTGAATTGTTGAATACCTTATAAAGCTATATAACACATATCCTACAAAATACATTATTACAGTAATTATCATTAGCAGTAACAGATTAACTGCAATATCCGCTATCATTCTTATATTGCTAAATCCAAATACACGTTTTATTGCAAGCTCTTTCTTTCTCTGTACCGTCCAGAATATTGATATAATTATGCTGTTAATAAGGCAAAAAGCATATACCATAACATTAGTTTTAATATTTTCTTTCTGAAGAGTATCACTCACTGTGCTTTCGCCCGTATCTTTCTTGCTATATGACACTATATTACAGGTATTATCAACATTGACTACATTTGAATATACTTTATTATAAATTTCCATTATATCTTGCTTATTACTATATACTGTCAAAGATATATTAGACAGTGAACTAAATGACTGCTTAAGACTATCACTCATACAATCTATATTAAGTACAATCTTATAGTCCCAATAATCAGATACCTGACTTCCTATAACACCTACAACCTCATATTCCTCCTGACCAAGTGTTATATAATCCTTGCCATCCCTATTATATACATATCTGTATTTATCACGTCCTAATGCTACACAATTTCTGCCATTATCCGTTTCTTTATCGGGTATATGTCCTCTAATCATAGGATAAGGGGTTGACTCATTAACTGCCAAAAGCACTTCACAACGGTTCGTACTTCCAATTTGTGCCACTTCTACCGACATACGTCCTTGTGCTAACACATTTCCTACATCTACATTTACTGCCGCATATGATAATATATCTTTCTTTGCAAATGTATCTATATTCAGCTCTATTCTATTCTTAGCCAGAGCCTTAAGCCTGTCATTTTCTTTTGCATAAGCTTTATTAATCGTATTAAGCACTCCAAATATTGCTGTTAAAATAACAAGCTGACTTAATATGAAATATATCGAAACAAGCCTGTATCTGAATATTTTATTAAATATTTTTCTCATTCAAATGCCCCCTGAATATGCTGTTCAATAACTTCTCCACCGCTAATCTTATATTTGGAAAACCTCTGTCACTAACCTACTGATTTAACAGCTTTCACCATCAATCTGCACACCTGGTATTTTCTATAATTAATCTACTGGTTTGATAACTTCTGCCACTTTCATTCGTGATATTATAAACATAGGCACAATACCAGCTATAACAGTAACAATTACAAGTTCTGCCAGATACATTATTGGAACAGCGATACAATGACTAAACCAGTCACCATATTTAATCATATCCAGCTCTGAAATGTTATTCATAAATACTTTTCCAAATATATTTTTCTGACATATAAGCCATATAATTATTTCTGGAATTAACACTACAAAGACATTTTCCATATAATTAATTACCATAATACTTCGCTTGCTAACTCCACAAGCAACCATAATTCCCATATGTTGTCTATTCAAAAGACACGAAACTATTGCCGCAGAAGACATTGATATTAATGCAAGCAGAAACAGCAAAACTTCTGCACTAAATGAGCTGTCCGCTGTTATATTTCTTAACTCTTTTTCATTTGCTATTTCATCTGCCTCATTAAGCACACTTACCCCAAGATTACGCTCTGCCGCCCATTCAACAATATCCATCTTAAGTTTATCTGCCACTGTCTCATCATCAACTATATAATATGGTGTATCCGGCATACCTCCTATATTGTCAAAATATTCATAATTTGGAGTTATTACAACAATCGTATTATCAAGATTGTATGAGTCTATATCACTAACACCGCCAAATAACTTTCCCTTTAAAGGCCACGATGCTCCCTTTTTTAAATAACCTGCAATCTCGCAACTTGATTTCTCGTTTTCCTCATAATAATTAAATTGAATTCCTGTTTTATACTCATTCCTATAACTATAGCCCACATATACTACATTCTCACTACCATTTTTTATACTTTGCAGATTATCGCTATCCAACAGCAGATTACCCATATTAGCAATATCTTTTTCTATAACAAGTGTCTTTACAAGTTCACCATTAAGTATCATTTTATTGTTATTAAATCTTCCACAAGCAACAACACCTTTATAATTACGAATATATTGTATAAGCTCATCACCTATCTGAGGAGTATATTCAGGACTCATTAGATTAAGATATTTTACATAATTAACTTTATCCGGATTTACCGCAAACATCGAACTCATTGAATTAATTCTATACTGATTAGAAAAATATCTTGTTGCTATAACATCAGTCATATATATAGATATTGAACTCATAGCAAAAAGCAGTATAATCATTATCTTTTTTTGAAAAATGTCATCAAGCATAAGCTTTAATATATATCTAATTCTCATATTTCTCACTCCCCTATGAACTGCCCTATATGTTCCTGTTTCCACACCTGATACTTTTCATTATCAGATATATTGTAGCAATTATCACCATTCATAAGGTAAGCAAAGCCTGTTGTTTTAGACACTTTTAACACAAGTAAAAACTGACCGCAATCATTCTCCTCTGCCATCTTTTTATAATCTATATAAAATATACTTGTATCTGTTATATCTTTTTCCCCTAAATATACACAACTTACAAAATCTTCATTTGGACAGTCTTTCACCAAAAAATCCTTATATGCTCTTCCATCACATTTAGTTATATCATCAAACCTCTGCTCTATCAGATTATTAGGTATTCCATACACTTGCAGTTTCATCTCTGGATATTCAGGATATAAATCTTTATACAACGCAAAAGTTATACATCCCACATCATATATACCCAATTTGTTAATTCCATTATTTGTTGTTAATGAAAAGGTTTCTTTAATCTGCTTTTCCTGTGTTGGATATACCTCTTCATCAGCATTATATCCCAACATTGGATTGCTCACATATATAAATTGACATCCATAGCTCTTTAATGTTGCTGTCTTTGTGCCATCTGGACGATTATATCCAGAATATTCATATGAAAATACAAATTTAGCATCATCTTCACAATCAAATACCCCAGCAACTTTGGGATTAATTAATGGAGTATATTTCCACACCACTCCATTATCTGTCTTTAACTCATTTACCCAAAATCCACTATCTATAATCCTGTCATCACTGTTGCCTGATGAATTCTTTTCGCTCTCAATATCAGATACATCTTTACCCAATGTATTATTTTCCGTTATTGTTACACTTGGCTTATCTAATTCTATATCTGACTCTGTATTATGAGATGATGTTGTTTCTGTTCCACAACCAGCACTTATCATCATTACCAGAAGCAGTAATATAATATATACTTTTTTCATAAGCTCCACCCCTCCCTTATATGGATATAACTTAGCTTCAATATATTATTTATTGAAGCTAAGTCATATTTTCATTTAATTACCAGCAAGAGGATAATTCAACTCTATCTCTTGCTTCCCCTGAACTTGTCGCATTATTATAAGCGTGTCCATCTTCCATATCATAACTTTCTGCAAATACTGGAATTGTTCCAATTACCCCTAATGCAACTACAACTGCAACTGCATTTCTAACTAGATATGACAATATGGTATAAACATTCCTCTTATACATCACCTTATAACATTTGAAAATGTATCCTTATACATGGTTTTATCTACCGCATTAACGAATATAATTTCGTTCTTTGTTGCATTTTCTCCTATAACAGATGGTATTTCAATAACAATCGCCCAATATGGAGCTATCTCATATCTGGTATTGTAATCTATGCCATCGCTACCTGTTACCTGAGGTATATATTGTAATTCTGCCCGAATAATATTCTGTTCTGACACATAATCATACTTTGTCATTACTATATTTACAGCAATATCATAACTTATAACTTTATCCTTAACATCTTCCTTTGTAATAAAATCATATTGATAAGATGTATCAAGATAGATAAGTCCCTGCTTTCCATATATAACTTTAACCTGTGTTGGTACACCACTCTTTAAAATATTATCAAATGCCACATCTGACATTGCCTGGTTATCAAGCTTTCTTTTAAATATCATACAATAACATTCATCTTCTTTAGTCCAATCATCTAATTCACTTGTCAATTGTAATTTATCTTTAACTTTCTTTTGACTATCAGCATCTATAACATATACATCTGGCTCATCGCATACTTCAATTTCTAATTCTGCGAGAATATTACTAACATCTGCCAAACAATCTTCCTTTGATAAATCATCAAGTTCATCTAACTGATACCAGCTTTCATCATTCATCTTAATTCCATATTGTGTTGGAATATAATATTCATATTTAAGCTGCGTATATAATGCACTCCTGTACCCTATATCACTGCCGCTAATACAATATCCACCATCACTGTATTCATATATGTATCTTAATATATTATCTTCTTTATCTTTTATCTCTCTGCAATTTACTATTGATGTATCATCTTTTCTAAATAATTCTGCATTATTATCTGCTTCTTCTTTATCAACTGCTCTACGAACAGCCTGACTTATATACCATTGGTCTTCATTACCTACATCATAAAGCTTATCCGGTATCTGATTATCCATAACTTCCCCTGGTATAATATTATCTTTCTCTGTTATCAAGCTCATATTATTATCACTTTGATACTTTGCCATATTTATTGTAGAATTTGGCAAAAATAAACCTGCTGATAAGCTTATTAATAATACATCTGCTATTAATGTTAATTTCTTCATAAGCTGCTCCCTTTCTGACTCATCTTCCGTCCTATTATTATCTCTTAACTAACCTATTATCTTTCGTTTCTCGCACACATTGCTTCTATAGCCAAAAATTATCACATTATTTCACTTCATACAACCCTATTTGCAAAAAACGACTATAGCAGACAAAAAACGACTATATTTACTATTACATTTTATTAGAATAATTTAACCACAAAAAAATCAGATATATATAGTCATCTATAATGACCAATATATCTGATATTAAATACCACTATTTCATTATCAAATAATATTCCCGCTTAAACTTTTAACCGCTAATTATTTTCTTTAAATTCCAGTATTCTCTTCTTAACTTCTTTATATCGTGATTTCGGAACACCCAAATCTATGCCATTCTTTAGGTACACACGATAACTGCTGATGTTATTAACATACATCATATTAACTATATAGCTTTGATGTACCCTTAAAAGATACTTATATTCCTTTAATTCATTCTCTATGTCATCAAGCTTGCTCTTGACAACATAATCACCAAATTCCTTACCGTGTATATGATATGTAACTTTATGACCACTGCTTTCTATATAGATAATCTTACTGACATCAACCTCTTTACTACCAGAGTCACAACTAATAATTCTCTTATCAGAATTAATGTAATTCAGCTTATATAATACTGCGTTCATACATTCATAGATTGAACCTTTTAAATCCATACTATCCTTCAATAAATATCTGAACACATCATACTTATAACCCTGCATATTATAATCTGACACTGTGGTTATAGATATTATTATAACTCTATCCGAATACATTCTTATCCATTCAGCTACTTTAATATTATCTATTCCTGTCATATTAATATCCAGAAATACTATGTCGTAATTCACTATCTTATCTTTTAAACCAATCAGCTCACTGCCCGAACTGTACATATCTATACTATATTGCAATTTATTCTCATTAAGATATTCTTCTAAAAGCCCACTTATATTCTTCACGAACATCTCCTCATTATCACATATAGCTATATTCATCACAATCTACCCCTGTCTATCTATTCTACTCTGCTTTTATATTGTGTGAAATTATGTTCATAACAATACGAATATTTAATTATATAGGTATAATTTATCACGTCATTAATTCAATAACAATATACCTTACAAAAAAAGACTATAAGAAACAAAAAAAGACCATTTACATCTAAAATATCTATAGCTTAAGTTTTGCTTATTGCAGTCCGACATAATAACGCCAGTTTGTATTCTCATACATATCACAAAATGCTGAAATTCCTGCCATCTTCTGCTTAAGTTCATTGACCTTTTCTTCCCCAAGCTCTCTCTTCTCATCAGCCGAAAATGTATACTGCCATCCATTCTCGCCATACTGTGAAAGCATATCATAGCTTGTGTTAAACTCACCCAGAACAAGCTTTTCGTTCAAATACACTAAAGCATCATTATAATCTGCCTTAAACTGTGCAAGTGCCTTATCCCTGTCCTTATATATCTGTACGCCATATATATTGTATGCACGCTCATATACATCGTTGTTATCCAGCTTCTTGTACGCACTTTCATCTACCTTCCTTACAGGTATCAATGGTGCTACAAATACAGCTATTATACCGACTGCCACTAATATCGCTGCCACAATAGATACAATCTTTAAAACATTGCTCTTACCGCTTTTAGCTTTCCCCATAAAAATCCTCCTTTTCATTGATGACATCAACATCTCCTGAAAGCTCTATTCTTTCGTAAATGAATAAAACTCACAACCTTTATAATCTAATACTCCTTTATCTCCTTCTTTAATGTTATCAAATGTCTTCTCATCTACATCAAGTTCAACATCTTTCCCATTGACATCAAAGTACAATCTATAAGCTATTCCCCTATTAGACGTGCTTCCATACCCCGGTGCCGGTCTGTTAGAACCTAACGATGTGTTATATGCCTTTACTTCGCGGTATGCTTCTTTGACTTTGGATACCAGAACTGCATTTTCATTCTTTCTGTTAGCTATAAGCTTCTGATATACAATGTACTTATATACCGAACGAAGTATCCATAATACAAATATTATCGCTATAATATAGCAGACAATTCTGAGCCATAATGGAAATTCTATAACTCTCATATTATTAATTCTTTGTCCCGGACTTTGTATAACTGGCATACGCTGCACCTCCTATTCACTATATACAGTAGTATAGTTTATCTTTTGTATACAACTCACGCTTTATAATGTTTTCTAACACTAATATAGCATTGTATTTATATTTGTGCAATAGGAAAATTAAAAACACCACCCATTAACTTCACGCTAATGAATGGTGTCTTTACATTTTATTAATATCTACATACACCGCCTACTGGTACATTTTCCGCCCTGCAAGCCCTGTACATATTATAATATATTAACTTTCTATACATCATGATTCTTAACACCACGAAGTCTTGCCATAGCTCGCGCCATAGAGGCTGTCGATACGTGATATTCCATAATGCTCTGTTTCTGTGCAAGCTGTTCCTTCGCTCTTTCAAGCGCTGCCTCAGCTCTGAACTTATCTATTTCTTCAGGTCTTTCAGCCGAATACACTATTATATCCACTTTGTTGTGTTCAACTTTAAGAAGTCCTGTCGAAACTATAGCTTCCTGCCACTTGTCTTCTCCCGGAATCCTGAATCTTAATTCTCCTGTTTCAACACTACAGGTCATAGGCTCGTGATTAGCCATAATAGCCATCTCTCCATCGAAACCATCAAATATAAGAATTTCACAAGGTCCATCGTAGAATACCTTATCGCAGGCTATTAATTTCAATGAAAATGTATTCAACCCATACCTCCTTGTTTTGCGAAGCAAAATGCGACTGCTCTTGCAGGAGCAGTGGTATTTACCTCATTGTTTTTACGAAGTAAAAATGCGAGTCCTCTGGCGAGCAGAGGTATTTACCTCATTGTTTATTACAAAGCAAAAACTACACTTCTACGACATGGAAAGCTGTCTGCTTTCCTGTCTTGTGAAGCAGATCCAGCTTTATCTACTTTAATGTTTCAGCCTTAGCCTTAACATCTTCAATAGTACCTACATTAAAGAATGCAGCTTCTGGATATTCGTCCATTTCACCATCAAGTATTGCCTTGAAGCCTTTAACTGTATCTTCAACTGGAACGTATTTACCTGGTGTACCTGTAAAGTTCTCAGCTACATGGAATGGCTGTGATAAGAATCTCTGGATTTTTCTTGCTCTGTATA
>ERZ772897.2467-NODE-2467-length-16016-cov-4.434873_pt1 | contig 16016 bp, 12 predicted proteins | sample MGYA00512125_ERZ772897 | MGnify/ENA primary metagenome ERZ772897 (study PRJEB29015, sample SAMEA2737660) | human gut metagenome | biome: human gut; feature: human-associated habitat; material: faeces | place: China | collected 2012 ... | reverse complement strand
ACAGGACAGATGATAGGTCAGGCTGTAGCCCCAGGCACTCCAACCGTCCCAGGCGTTCTGGGAAAAGAAGATGACGCCGGACAACACCTGCCCAACGAACCGCAGAAGGATGGCCAGCAGACCTCCGGCCAGCACTTTCCACTTTTTGTCGCTGCCGAAGACGCCGGCATAGCCCAGACAGGAGAAGGCCACCAGATGCTCTACAAAAATCTGGGCCCAGTGTACCGGCTGCCATGCCGGAAGCAATACCATCGCCAGAATGCCGCATACCCAGCCGGAGACAAAGGCCAAGCGGCTGTCATATACCAACGCCAGCAGCATCAGGGGAATCCACGAGCCGCAGGTGATGGCCGCGCCGGTGGGCAGGGGGATCTTGATGGCGCTGAGAATCAGCGTCAAGGCACAGGCAAGACCGCCCATGGCCAGATTCCGGGCATTGAGCTTCAGTCCCCGGCACAGCCAAGCTGTTACAGCCAAATATGCGATGGTGAACACAGCCGTAATAATCAGTGTGGTCATTCCGTGAACTCTCCTTTCAGCGCGAACATATGGTTCATGGGGCCGGAACCGTGTCCCAGATCCAGCATGGCCGCCAGTGCGCCGGAGATGTAGGCCTTGGCCCGCTCCACAGAGGCGTCCAGATCATAGCCCTTGGCCAGATTGGAGGCAATGGCGCTGGAGAGGGTGCAGCCGGTGCCGTGGGTGTTGGGATTGTCGATCCGCTTGCCGTGGAACCACTTGCCGAAGCCGTTCCGCCACAGGAGATCGTCGGCATCGTTGACCTTATGGCCGCCCTTACACAGCACGGCGCAGCCGTATTTCTCGCTGATGTACTTGGCGGCGGCCTCCATGCCCGCGGCATCGGTGATGGTCATACCGGAGAGGATCTCCGCCTCGGGGATGTTGGGGGTCAGGACCGCCGCTAACGGCAGCAGCTCTCGGCACAGGGCCTCCACCGCGTCATCCCGCAGCAGCTTTGCCCCGGAGGTGGCCACCATCACGGGGTCCACCACGATGTTCTTCGCCTTGTACTGCTTCAGTTTTTCCGCGATGACCACGATGAGGTCGGCGGAGGAAACCATGCCGATCTTCACCGCGTCGGGGAAAATATCGGTAAAAATAGCGTCCAGCTGCTCACCCAGGAAATGAGGAGTGGACTCCAGAATATCTGTGACGCCGGTGGTGTTCTGGGCGGTCAGGGCCGTGACGGCGCTCATGGCGTAAACGCCGTTGGCCGTCATGGTCTTCATATCCGCCTGGATACCGGCGCCTCCGCTGGAATCGCTTCCAGCAATGGTCAATGCTGTTTTCATGTGAATACTTCCTTTCTCTTTTACAGCACGTTTTATAAAGCGATACAAGGTGGTGCCCCCAATGTACCGCCTGAACACAGGGCAAGGCCCTGAGCGTTCCGAATTTACTTGTTGAGCGGTTCCCAATGGCCGGGAAACTCCGTCAGGGACGTGAGATAGACCTCCGCCGCCTCTTTCAGCCCCGCCTGATCTGTTTCCCCGTGGGCGTCCAATACGCCGACAGTGCGGAAACCCGCCGTCTTGGCGGTTTTCAGGGCGTAGAGGGAATCCTCGAATACCAGCGTTTCTGCCGGGGCCGTCCCCAACGCTTCCGCCGCCAGATGGTAGATCACCGGCTCATGCTTGCTGACGCCCACCTCGCCGGTGGTGAAAACCGCTTTCAGGTAGGGCAGCAGGCCCAGCCGATCCAACGCGGCGGTCACGTGCGCCCGCGGGCTGGAGGTAGCCGCCGCCATGGAAATGCCCCGTTCCGCCAGGAAATTCAGCAGCGCTGCCGCGCCGGGCTTGGCAGGGACCTCCTGAGCATAGTAGTCCTTCAGCATCCGGGCAATGCCGCCGCAAATTTCCGCCTCGCTCTGTTGAAGCGGGTAATGCGCTTTCAGATAGGCAGCCCCCTGCTCCATGCTCATGGGAAAGAGGACCTCATTCAGTCCCGGCTCCGGAGTGATGTGCAGCCGCCGGAGATACCGGGCGCCCAGATCTTCCCAGATACCCATAGAGTCCAGCAGAACGCCATCCAAATCGAAAATGGCCCCCTGGATCATACCCGCAGCATTTCTTCCACGGTGGCTTTCAAATCAGCGGCGGCGGCTTTGACGTCCTTGGCGGCGTAGATAGCACTGATGACCGCCACGCCGCAGATGCCGCTGCCTGCCAGCTTGCCTACATTCTCGCCGGAAATGCCGCCGATGGCCACCACAGGAATGGACACGGCCTTGCAGATAGCCTTCAGGGTCTCGTAGGACATCTCCCCCACATCGCTCTTGGAGCTGGTGGGGAACACGGCTCCCACGCCCAGATAATCCGCTCCTTGCTTCTCTGCCAGCAGAGCCTCCTCCACCGTGTGAGCGGAGACACCGATGAGCTTGTCCGGCCCCAGCTTGGCCCGGGCATCCAGCGCCGCCATATCGTCCTGCCCCACATGAACGCCGTCAGCGTCCATGGCCTTGGCGATGTCCACGTTGTCATTGACGATAAAGGGAACATGCCGCTCCCGGCACAGGGCTTGCAGTTCCTTGGCTTCTTCCAGAAATTTGCCCTCATCCAGAGACTTTTCCCGGAGCTGGATCATGGTGACGCCGCCATCCAGACTCTCCTTGACCACGTCCACCAGCGTCCGTCCGTTCAGCCAGTGCCGGTCGGTGACGGCATACAGCAGCAGATCTTTGGGATCACATTTCATATTGAACACCTCTGCATCTTTTGAAATCCCGGCGGGCACCGCTCTTGTCTGTCCGGCACAAAGGGCCAGATAGAAAACAAAACGCGGATATGCCTGAAAGACATATCCGCATTACGAGCTCCATGAGCGTGTCAGCGACGGTATCTCCCTACGTTGGCATTATCCAAATCAGGTTTACGGGTCTGGGCGATACATCCCACTCTCAGCCTGCTCGCGCAAGCTCCCCTGTTGACAAAGGGTATCATAGCACTATTCGCCCCGGTTTGCAAGGGATTTTTCCGGATACGGGGGAAATCGGTCAATTTTCCCCGCTCTGCGCGGACTGCACAGAAATTCTGAAGAAAATGCAGTGCGTTTCGCAAAAACTCCGCACATCGAGGACATCTGTCTTTTCAATGACCGCCATGAAGGGACCCATTTGTGATCCTGCACGAAGTTTATTCGGAGGGGTAGACAAGTTTTCGCCACGGGTGTATATATGTATACAAGTATACAGCAAGCGTATCGCTGGAAAGGAGCCCGCCATGCTTGAATTATCCGCCAAAACCAATCTGCTGGAGGAAAATGACTACCGTTATTCCCTTCAGGATGTGAAGGACCCGGTGCTGTACCGGGACGTATATAACTATGACGAGGTCCCCAAGGTGGCCTTCAACCACCGGCGGGTGCCTACATCCATGCCTGCCGATATCTGGATCACGGACACCTCCTTCCGAGATGGTCAGCAGTCCATGAACCCCTACACGCCGGAGCAGATCGAGCACCTGTTCAAGCTGCTGAGCAAGCTGGGCGGGCCTTACGGCCTGATCCGCCAGACGGAGTTTTTCATTTACAGCAAGCGGGACCGGGAGGCCATCGAACGCTGTCAGGCTTTGGGGCTGCGCTTCCCGGAGATCACCACTTGGATCCGGGCCACCCGGGAGGACTTCCGGATGGTGAAGGACCTTGGCATCAAGGAGACCGGTATTCTGGTGTCGTGCAGCGACTACCACATCTTCAAGAAAATGCAGATGACCCGCCGGCAGGCGTTGGACTACTATCTGGCCACGGTGAAGGACGCCTTTGACGCCGGGGTCATGCCCCGATGCCATCTGGAGGACATCACCCGTGCGGACTTTTACGGCTTCGTGGTGCCCTTCGTCAACGAGCTGATGGAGCTTTCCCACCAGGCCAAGATCCCCGTCCGTATCCGGGCCTGCGACACTATGGGCTACGGCGTCCCCTATACAGAGGTGGCCCTGCCCCGCAGCGTCCCCGGCATTATCTACGGTTTGCAGCACTATTCCGGCGTGGAGAGCGAATATCTGGAATGGCACGGCCACAATGACTTCTACAAGGCCGTTGCCAACGCCGCCACCGCCTGGCTGTACGGCGCCAGCGGCGTGAACTGTTCCATGCTGGGCATCGGTGAGCGCACCGGCAATGTGCCTTTGGAGGCCATGGTGTTTGAATACGCCTCTCTCCGTGGCTCTCTGGACGGCATGGACCCCACCGCCATCACCGAGATCGCCGACTACTTCGAGCACGAGATCGGCTATCACATCCCCCCCATGACGCCCTTTGTGGGTCGGAACTTCAACGTCACCCGTGCAGGCATCCACGCTGACGGGCTTTTGAAGGACGAGGAGATCTACAACATTTTCAATACGGAAAAGCTGCTGGACCGGCCCGCCGCCGTAGCCATCAGCAAAACCTCCGGGCTGGCGGGCATCGCCTACTGGATCAACCAGAACTACCGGCTCCGCAGCGACCACCAGCTCAGCAAGCATGACGCACTGGTGGAAAAGCTGAAAGTCTGGGTGGACGAACAGTATGCCGGAGGCCGCACCACCGCCCTTTCCAATGAAGAACTGGAAGAAAAAATCGCAGAACTGTCCGGCGGCGTGCTGAAGCCCCGCCATTGAGGAGGAACCCACCATGATGAGAGATCACAAGCCCATTTCCATCGCCGATCAGGTTTTCGAAAAGCTGGAACGGGATATTCTGTCCGGTAAATACCCTCAGGGCGAGATTCTGAGCGAGCTGCGGCTGTCCGGCGAGCTAGGCGTCAGCCGCACCCCCATCCGGGAGGCCATCCGCCGCCTGGAGCAGGAGCGCATTTTGGAGGACTCCGGACACGGTCTGGTGGTCATCGGCATCTCCCGGGAGGATATGCTGGATATCTACGAGATCCGCCTTCAGCTGGAGGGGCTGGCCGCAAAGCGGGCCGCCGCCAGCATCACTGACGATGTACTGAGTGAAATGAAGGAGGTCCTGGACCTGCAGCGCTTCTACATTGAAAGCGAAAAGGATCCGGGTGAAAATTCCGATCAGGTCAAAAACCTGGACTCCCGGTTCCATGAATTGCTTTACAACAGCTGCGGCAGCCGTCCCTATGCGGATACGCTGATCTCCCTCCATAAGAAGATCATCAAGTACCGCAAGGCCTCCGTCACCCACCACAGCCGGGCGGTCCACGCCTTAGAGGAGCACACCGCCATCTACGAGGCCCTTGCCGCCCACGATGGGGACCGGGCTGCGGAGGCGTCCCTGCGCCATGTGGAAAACGCCCGGGCCAATCTGGCAGACATCATCCAAAAGGAGGGCTGAACCATGGGAAAGACACTGACAGAAAAGCTGATCGCCGCCCATCTGGTCAGCGGCAGCATGGAGCCGGGAGCTGAGGTGGCCCTGCGCATTGACCAAACCCTGACACAGGACGCCACCGGCACCATGGCCTATCTGGAATTTGAGTCTATGGGCATTGACCGGGTCAAAACAAAGCGATCCGTGGCCTATATCGACCACAACACCCTCCAATCCGGCTTTGAAAACGCCGACGATCACCGGTACATCCAATCCGTTGCCGCCAAGCACGGCATCTGGTTCTCCCGCCCCGGCAACGGCATCTGCCATCAGGTGCATCTGGAACGCTTCGGCGTACCGGGGCAGACCCTCATCGGCTCCGACAGTCACACCCCCACCGGCGGCGGCATCGGGATGCTGGCCTTCGGCGCGGGAGGCATGGACGTAGCCGTGGCTATGGGCGGCGGCGCCTATTACATTACCATGCCCAAGGTCATCAAGGTCGAACTCACCGGAACGCTGCGCCCCTACGTCACCGCCAAGGACATCAGCTTGGAGGTCTTGCGGCTCCTTTCCGTCAAGGGCGGCGTGGGCCATGTGATGGAATGGGGTGGCCCCGGCATCGCCGGGTTATCCGTTCCGGAGCGGGCCACCATCACCAATATGGGTACGGAACTGGGGGCTACCACCTCCATCTTCCCCTCCGATGAAGTAACCCGTGCCTTTTTGAAGGCACAGGGGCGGGAAGCCGACTTCACCCCCCTCTCCGCCGATCCCGATGCGGCCTATGACCGGGTCATTCACATTGATCTGGACACGCTGGAGCCACTGATCGCCTGCCCCCACATGCCGGACAAGGTGGTGCCCGTCCGCAGTCTGAAGGGCGTCAAGGTGGATCAGGTCTGCGTCGGCTCCTGCACCAATTCCTCTCTGTACGATCTGCTGAAAACCGCCGCTATGCTGAAGGGCAGGACCGTGTCCCCCTCTGTCAGTATGTCCGTGTCCCCCGGCTCCCGGCAGGTCCTGACCATGCTGGCCAACTGCGGCGCGCTGTCGGATATTCTGGTCTCCGGTGCGCGGCTGCTGGAATGTGCCTGCGGCCCCTGTATCGGTATGGGCTTCTCCCCCAACTCCGGTGGTGTGAGCCTGCGGACCTTCAACCGCAACTTCGAGGGCCGCAGCGGTACGGCGGATGCCAAGGTGTATCTGGTGTCCCCAGAGACCGCCGTGGCCGCCGCCCTCACCGGGGAGATCACCGATCCCCGGGACCTGGGGATGGAGGCCCTCCATGTGGAGATGCCGGACCACTTCCTCATTGACGACAGCGCCGTGCTGGCCCCCGCCTCCCCGGAGGAGGCAGCCCATCTGGACGTGCTCCGCGGTCCCAACATCAAGGAATTCCCTCAGGGCAAGCCTGTGGGGGACGCCATCACCGCCAAGCTGACCCTAAAGGTCGGGGACAACATCACCACCGACCACATCATGCCCGCAGGCTCTAAGATCCTCCCCTACCGCTCCAACATCCCCAAGCTGTCCGAGTTCTGCTTCGGCGTGTGCGACAAGGACTTCGCCAAAAAGGCCAAGGAGGCCGGGGAAACCATTCTGGTGGGCGGCAGCAACTACGGGCAGGGCTCCTCAAGAGAACACGCGGCGCTGGTGCCCCTGTACTTAGGTGTCCGGGCAGTCATCGCCAAGAGCTTCGCCCGTATCCACGCCGCCAACCTCATCAACGCCGGTATCCTGCCCCTGACCTTTGCCGACCCCGATGACTATGACGCCTTGACCCAGGGCGAGACCCTGACCCTCACCGGCATCGACGCCGGCCTGGACAGCGGCACCATGACGCTTCACGCTGGAAACCGTGAAATCCCCGTCTGCGGCAGCTTCACCAAGCGGCAGGCGGCAATGCTCCGGGCGGGCGGTCTGCTGAATTACACGAAAGAAGGCAATGACTGATGGATCAGAACACATCTATCGAACAGGCGGCGGCGCATTTCCGCACCTTACTGACTGAGCAGTTAAACCGGCAGGTGCGCATGGCCCAAGGCTCTCCCGCCAAGGACTTTTCCCGTATGGAACACATCGTCATCGGCCTGATCCCCGGCGATGGCATCGGCCCCATCCTCATGGCCCAGGCCCGGCGGGTGCTGGAAAAGCTGCTGGCGGCAGAGCTTGCCTGCGGCCGGGTGGAACTGCGGGACATCGAAGGGCTGACCATCGAAAACCGCACGACCCAGGGCAAAGCCATTCCCGACGAGGTGCTGGCCGCCATCAAGGACTGCGACGTGCTGCTGAAGGGTCCCACAGAGACCCCCAAGGGCGGTACGCTGGAAAGCGCCAATGTGGCCATGCGCCGGGAGCTGGACCTGTTTGCCAACGTGCGGCCTGTATCCGTCCCGAAGCTGGGCATCGACTGGACCTTCTTCCGGGAGAATACGGAGGGCGAATACGCTCTGGGCAGCCGGGGCATTGAGGTGCCCGGTATGCTGAGCATGGATTTCAAGGTCACCACAGACGCCGGTACCCGCCGCATCGCCAAGGCCGCCTTTGACTTTGCCCGGGCCAACGGCAAAACCAATGTGGCCATCGTCACCAAGGCCAATATCATGAAAAAGACCGACGGAATGTTCACCCGCATCTGCCATGAGGTTGCGGCAGACTACCCGGAGATCACCGCCGAGGACTGGTACATCGACATTATGACCGCCAATCTGGTGAACCCGGAAATCCGCAGCAGGTTTCAGGTGTTCGTCCTGCCCAATCTGTACGGCGACATCATCACCGACGAGGCCGCCCAGATTCAGGGCGGCGTAGGCACGGCGGGCAGCGCCAACACTGGCAGTCAATATGCTATGTTCGAGGCCGTCCACGGCACCGCCCCCCGTCTCATCGCTGACGGCGAGGGGGACTACGCCAATCCCGCCAGCATTTTGAAAGCGGCAGAGCTGCTGCTGCGGCACATCGCCATGGCGGACAAGGCAGATCAGCTTGCCGCCGCTATGCGCCTCTGCACGGAAACGGAGCGGCGAGTGGTCATGACCGGCCACCGGGACGGGGCCTCCTGCGCCCAGTTCGTGGATTATCTGCTGGAAAAGCTATAAAAGCAGCATCCAAACGGTTCACTGTCCATATCGTCAAAATGCGGTCCGCAGATATCTGCGGACCGCATTTTGGTATGTTAGAACAAATCAGTCAACATGACAGAAAAACAGCAAAATAGGACATAATTTGCACGGGGCACATTTCTCTTGTTTTCACGCAGATATATCCGACAGTGGACGCGGGTAAGACACACGGGACGCAAAAAGAGAGGAAATCGGTTTTCCGATTCCCTCTCAAAAGATTTTGGTTTTTGCGGAACTTACTTGTTGAAGTAACGCTTCAGCATACCCTCCAGAGCCTTACCGTGGCGGGCCTCGTCGCGGGCCATCTCATGGACGGTGTCATGAATAGCGTCCAGACCGTTCTTCTTGGCGCAGGCGGCCAACTCAAACTTGCCGGCAGTAGCACCGTACTCGCAGTCCACACGCCATGCCAGATTCTTCTCGGTGGAGGCGGTCATGTTGCTCTCCAGGTCGCTGCCCAGCAGCTCGGCGAACTTAGCGGCGTGCTCGGCTTCCTCATAAGCGGCCTTCTCCCAGTAGAGGCCGATCTCGGGATAGCCCTCGCGGTGAGCGATCCGGGCCATGCACAGATACATACCCACCTCGCTGCACTCGCCGTTGAAGTTGGCCATGAGCTGATCGAAGATGTACTTCTTATCCTCCTCGGAGATGTCGGCGTTGTTCTTCACGGTCTCTGCGTAGATGCCGAACTTGTGCTCAGCAGCCAGCTTCAGCTCGCCCTTGACCTCTTCAAACGCATTCTTGGCGTGGCAGACGGGGCACTCGACGGGAGCCTCGGAACCCTCATAAATGTAACCGCAAACCTTGCAGACCCACTTCTTCATAGATGTATCCTCCTTAAATAATTACCTTATCTTCGCTCTTTCCTTGAGCGTTTTTTGCTTTGTGAGTGTAGTATATCAGGAATCGTTTCTATTTGCAAGTTGCAAATGCAACTTTTTAAAAGAACCTAAAATTGTTCACGTTTTGTTAGAGTTCTTGAACTGCTTAGAGATTCTCCCACACAGATACAGCGGCCGGGAAAGCGATCGCTTCCCCGGCCACACTGGTTGATCTTATTCCTCGTTCCGGGCCTTAGCCTCAGCGATCGCCTTCTCCTGCGCCGCGGGAGGGCAATCCTCATAGCGGACAAAGTGCAGGGTAAAGGTGCCGCGGGACTGAGTCATGGAGCGGAGGTCGATGGCATAGGTGCTCATCTCGCCCATGGGGACCTCAGCGGTGATAACCTGCTCGCCATTGCCAGCAGGGTCCATACCCATGACGCGGCCGCGACGCTTGTTCAGGTCACCCATGACATCGCCCATGTAGCTGTCAGGCACGGTGACCTTCAGCTCGCCCACAGGCTCCATCAGGCAGGGGTTGGCCTCAGGCAGAGCGGCCTTGTAGGCCAGCTGAGCGGCGGTCTTGAATGCGATTTCGGAGGAGTCAACGGGGTGATAGGAGCCATCATACAGAACGGCCTTCAGATTCACCACCGGATAACCGGCCAGAGGACCGTGGACGCAGGCCTCCCGCAGGCCCTTTTCCACAGCGGGGAAATAGTTCTTGGGCACGGAGCCGCCGAACACTTCCTCAGCGAAGATCATGTCATCCTGCTCGGTCTGGGGCTCGAAGCGGATCCACACGTCACCGAACTGGCCGCTGCCGCCGGTCTGCTTCTTATGACGGCCCTGCTTCTGCACGGTCTTGCGGATCTTCTCTCGGTAAGCCACGCGGACAGGGCTCAGCTCCACTTCCACGTTGAAGCGGGTCTTGAGCTTACTGACCAGCACATCCACCTGCATATCGCCGGCGCCGGAGAGGACCATCTGATGGGTCTCGGCGTTGTTGACCACAGAGAAGGAGGGGTCCTCCTCATTGAGACGGTTCAGGCCCTGAGCCACCTTATCGTCCTGGCCGCGGGTCTTGGGGGCGATGGCCACAGAGTAGCAGGGTTCAGCGAAGGGGATGCCCTTCAGCGCCACGACCTTACGGCTGTCGCACAGGGTATCGCCGGTCTTGACCTTATCCATCTTGGCGATGGCGCCGATATCGCCGCACACCAGCTCCTTGACCTCGGTGGCCTTCTTGCCACGCATGGTATACAGGCGGCCCAGCTTCTCGTTGTCGCCGGTGCGGGCATTGACCATGATCATATCCGGCGTGATGCTGCCGGAGAGGACCTTCACGAAGGAGTACTTGCCGTACTGGTCGGAAATGGTCTTGAACACGAAAGCCGTGGGCACACCACCGGCGGACACCACGAATTCCTCGGTGGTGCCGTCAGCCAGAGTGGCCTTATGATAGTTGCCCTGCTCGGGAGAGGGCAGCAGCTCCATGATGTTGTCCAGCAGCATCAGAGTGCCCATATCAGCCACGGCGCTGCCGCACAGCACGGGGAACACGCTCAGCTCACGGACGCCCTGACGGAGGCCCTGAGCCATTTCAGCGTAGGTGAAGTCCTCGCCGTTGAAGAAGCGCTCCATGAATTCCTCGCTGGTCTCCGCCACGGATTCCTTCAGCGCATCGTTGAACTCGTTGATGACGGCCACCTTATCCTCAGGCAGCTCGATCTCCACACGCTTGCCGTCCTGCATCTCATAGGCGCGCTTATTCAGGATGTCCATGAGGCCGGTGACTTTCTTGTTTTCGTCCAGCGTAGGCACCACAACGGGAGCGATCTTGTTGCCGAAGCGCTCACGGAGCGCATCAAAGGTGGCGTTATAGTCGCTGTGATCCTCGTCGATCTTGGAGATATAGATAAAGCGGGGCATATTCCGCTCTTCGCAATACTTCCACGCCTTCTCAACGCCCACGGACACACCGTCCTTAGCGGAGGCCACGATGATGGCGGCGTCGGCGGCCCGGAGGGCCTCCATCACTTCGCCGGAAAAGTCGAATGCGCCCGGAGTATCCAGCACGTTGATGCGGCAGCCCTTATAGTCGATAGGCGCCACAGCGGTGGACAGAGAGATCTGACGCTTGACCTCTTCGGGATCATAATCACAAACGGTATTGCCGTCCGCGACTCTGCCCATACGGTCGATGGCGCCGGTCATAAACAGCAGGCTCTCTGCCAGAGAAGTCTTACCGCTGCCGCTGTGACCCAGCAGGCAGACGTTACGGATGTTCTGTACTGAATAGCTCATGTTTGTTCCACTCCTTATGTTGATGCTGTTGACACGGCCCGAACGGGCCGATAAAAGATCTGTCAACCATTGAGACTCACTCAATGTGTTAATTATACCGCTTTTTCATGGGCAATACAACAAGAATTTTGTGAGATCTTACATTTTGGAGGGGTAGGCAAAAAGGGTCGCCTATTTTTGTGGGGTCCCGCAAAAATCATTTTTCTTGAAAAAAAGTCTTTTGGTCCCGGACAGCGCGAAAAAGTACCGGGAGGCAGGGAAAAAGCCTGCCTCCCGGTACTTTATTCTGTCAAGTGTCAATATCGGCCGGTCCAGTCGCTCATCAGCAGCACCGGCAGGGTCCACAGCAGCAAAAACACCGTCAGGGACAGGGGGGTGAGCAAATCGAACTTCCCCAGAGACACCAGATACGCCGTCAGCAAAACGCCGGCGGCGCTGCCCGCCAGGGACAGCCAGGTCGCCCGGCGCACCGCCGTCCGCAGACGGCGGCTGCCCACCACTGCTTCGGCGTAGGGCAGCAGGCCCTCCCGCAGCAGCAGCGCCCGGGGCAGGCCACGGTCCTCCTCCGCTTCGCTGAGGGCCACCCGGTCCGTCAGCTGCGGATACTCCACCTTGATCTTCTTGTAGAACTTCCGCTTCAGCAGCGTCGGGGTGATGTTGGGGTCCCGCACTGCCAGAATCGGCGTGATCCGGCTGCGGCGCAGGGTCCGCAGCGCGTAATCCACATTTTCCGACGCCTCGTACTTCACAGCGAACACCGCCGCCAGCTGATGATCGATGGCCAGAAAAATGCCGGTTTTCAGATTGATGTTGCTGGGCAGACGCACATCCTGCTTCCGCAGGAAGGAGGCAGTCCCCAACAGGACGGATTCCCCGTGGATCGTGCAGCCAAAGCCGCCCTGCTCATAGAAGCTCAGGTCCTGAGCCGTTTCCCGTGGGGCGTTCTCCCCCACCGCCAGTCCCTCAAAGACCCGCTCCAGGCCGCAGCCCGCCGCACGGGCGGCTGCCGCCGCATAGGCCGACACCTTGCCCAGCTCCTCGCCGTAGACCTTCACGCCGTTGAGCCGGATGGTCCCCGGCGGAAACAGGTCGGTATCCGTCAGGATCATGCCCCGGCGCTTTCCTACCCGGGCCGCGCCGTCCCAGCCCGCCACGGCACAGCCGCTTTTCTGCTGCCGGCGGGTCAGCCGGGACCATGGCAGACCCCAGCACAGCGGCAGGGAACAGGTGGCTCCCGCTGTCAGGATCACGGACCAGTTCCGCAGGAAGTCAATTCCGTGTCCACGTCCCAAAGAGGTCAAGCCCGCGAATACCAGCGCGGCCATAAAAATCACCGGCAGGAACACCGTCTGAAGACGGGAGGCATAATCATCCCGCATGGCGGTGGTGTAAAAGCCCCGCAGGTCTCCCCTCTGCTTGCAGGCACCCCTTGGAGTTTCCGTGACCAAGTAAGGGGGGTAATCGTCCAGCGATGCCAAACGGAAGCTATCATAGCTGCCCCGGCTTTCCCGGCTGATGCCCCACTGGGCAAAGCACAGCGCCAGTCCCGCCGCAGCGGTATAGGGAAGCGCTTCTCCCCGCCCCGGAACAAGCAGCCACAACGCGCAGTCCACCACCGCCGCCAGCACCGCCAACGACACCAGCAGTGCGCTGACGCAGCGTTTTTCACTCAGCTTCCGGATCGCGTACACCGGCACGTGCCAGCACAGCACCAATTCGATCAGCAGACAGGCCAGCATGGCAACGCCTTGGATCTGCCGGTCTCCGGTCCAGAAGGGGACCGTGACGCCGGACTGCTCCGCCGCCATAGCGGCGATAGGCACCAGCGCTGTAAAAAAGGCAAACCCCAGAGACCGGTGACGTCTCTTATAGGCTTCCCGCTCCTCAGACGCGACCTCGCTAAGCTCCGGTTCTTCCCCGATGCTCTCCGCCTCGGTAAGAGGCTTTACCGGTTCCTCCGGGGCTTCCATGGAATCGTAGAGCTGCTCCGTTTCCTCCTGCCGCTTCCGGGAGAACAGCCCCCATTTCGGCTTCAGCAGCGTTTCGTGGTGCTCCTCCATCACGGCCCCTACCGTTGTCCCTACCAGTTCTTCCAGGCTCAGGAAGCGGGTGGCCTCCGGCTCCGGGCCGTCATCTGTCCGGGGTTCTTCCTCCGGGTCCGAATCGTCGGCAAGGGGGTCCTCCCCGTCCTGTTCCAGCGTCGCCGCAGCGATCCGTTCCTCCCAGAGGGCCATCGCCGATTTGGGCGTTGGAGATGGGGCTGTCTCTGTCGGTTTAGGGGCGGAAGGCTGTTCAGGAGCCGGTGCCTTGGGCGGCGTATCCGGCTCTGCCGGAGCGGTCTCCCGTTCCACCTCTTCCATGATCTTCTGCTGGCGGCTGGAGCCGTATTCCGCCAAGATCTCTTCTAAGGTGTAATCCTCGTCAGACGGCGGCGTATCCCAGGTGCCTGTGCCGTATTCTGTTTTCTCGACATCCTTTGACACCGTGTTCTCTCCAAACTTCTCAGTTCATCCGCTGACGCACGGCCTCATACAGCAGGATCGCTGCCGAGGCGCTGGCGTTCAGGGAATTCAGATCACTCTTCATGGGGATGCTCACCAGAAAATCGCAGTTTTCGGCAGCCAGACGGGTCATGCCGTCCCCCTCACTGCCGATGACGATGGCGGCGGCGCCCTTCAGGTCCGCGTCATACAGGCCGGTGGTGCCGTTGACCGCCGTGCCGAATACCCAGACCCCCTGCTTTTTCAGGTCCTTCAGCAAGGAGGGGATATTGGGCACCCGAGCCACCTTCATGTGAGACACCGCGCCTGCGGAGGTCTTGGCCACCACGCTGGTCAGACCCGCACTGCGGCGCTTGGGAATGACCACGCCGTGAGCGCCGGCGCAATAAGCCGTTCGGATGATGGCGCCCAGATTGTGGGGGTCGGAGATCTCGTCACACACCACGATCAGGGGCGGCTCGTTCTTGGCGGCGGCATCTGCCAGAATATCGTCTACACTGACGTACTCCCGCACCGCTGCCAGAGCGATGACGCCCTGATGGGCGTGGGTGCGGCTCATGCCGTCCAGCTTCCGCCTGTCGGCCTCCACCACCACGATGCCCGCCGCCCGGGCCTTGGAGGCGATGTGGCCCAGGGTCTTGTCCACCTCACCCTTCTGGATGAAAATTTTGTCGATGCTGGCCTCCGTCCGCAGGGCTTCGATCACCGCGTTGCGGCCTTCAATGAGGCCGTCGGCCTCGGCGGTCAGCTGGTCTTTTCTTTCGTCTGTCATATTGAAATCCTCTCATGATCGGAATTTGTCAAAATCTGCAGGGTATATTTTTTACAGTATATCACAGAACCGGTCCACAATAAAGATGAATTTGAAAAATCGTTCCGCCTTAGCGCGTCTGAATTTACAGAAAGTTTATGAAAAGGCAGTCTCTTTTCCTTGTGGTTTCAAGGAGGTTGTGCTATACTGCTTTTTAATTTCACACACTCTGAAAGGAGTTCTCAATGGACCAGAACGATAAAAACAATAAAAACCGACGGGGCAACCGCAATCTGCTGGGCGCTGTCAAGCTGGTGGCCTGGGCGTTGGTGCTGACGCTGGTGTTCTACTGCACCAGCAGCTACATGGGGTCCGCCGGAAAGCAGGCCTCCAACATCAACATCAAATACAGCGATTTCATCGCCATGATGGAGGACAAGCAGGTGGAGGACGTCACCGTGGACCTCTCCGAGGGCCTGCTGTATATCGTCCCCAAGGACGGCTATGTCTACACTGCTGAGAATGGCACCGCCTACACCAAGTCCACGGATCAGGATGGCAAGGCCGTTTACGCCTTTACCGACACCGACGGCAAGGAGCATACCGCGGCGCTGAAGCTCTTTACCGTAAAGATGGAGTCTAACGACACTCTGGTGGAGCGGATGCACGAGGCCGGAAAAACAGACTATGACACGAAGTACGAGCCTCAGATGAGCCCGCTCCTTCTGTTCGCCATCAACTTCATTCTGCCCTTTGTGTTCATCATGCTCATGTTCTCCCTCGTCATGCGGATCATGGCGAAAAAGGGCGGCATGGGAGGCATGGGCGGGATCGGCGGCGTGGGTAAGGCCAACGCCAAGGTCTACATGGAAAAGCAGACCGGCGTCACCTTTGCCGATGTGGCCGGTCAGGACGAGGCCAAGGAATCCCTGACGGAGATCATCGACTTTCTGCACAATCCCAAGAAATATACCGACATCGGTGCCAAGCTCCCCAAGGGTGCTTTGCTGGTAGGCCCTCCGGGCACCGGCAAAACGCTGCTGGCCAAGGCCGTGGCCGGCGAAGCCAATGTCCCCTTCTTCTCCATCTCCGGCTCCGACTTTGTGGAGATGTTCGTGGGCGTGGGTGCATCCCGTGTCCGCGACCTCTTTAAGGAGGCCGCCAAGGTAGCCCCCTGTATCGTATTCATCGATGAGATCGACACCATCGGCAAATCCCGTGACTCCGGGCG
>ERZ772897.2465-NODE-2465-length-16030-cov-3.712613_pt1 | contig 16030 bp, 13 predicted proteins | sample MGYA00512125_ERZ772897 | MGnify/ENA primary metagenome ERZ772897 (study PRJEB29015, sample SAMEA2737660) | human gut metagenome | biome: human gut; feature: human-associated habitat; material: faeces | place: China | collected 2012 ... | reverse complement strand
AGCTTGTATTTGCAGCTTTCTCAGGTTCACATCAGGATGCTATATCTAAGGGAATGCATTACAGAATTGAAAATGATCCTAATAAATGGACAGTTCCATATCTTCCAATTAATCCGGAAGATGTAGGACGTACATATGATTCAGATGTTATAAGAATTAACAGCCAGTCTGGTAAGGGTGGTGTTGCTTATGTTCTTGAACATAACTATGGAATGGTTGTTCCTAAGGCTATGAGAGAAGATCTGGGTTATGCTGTCAAAGATGTATCAGATGTTAATCATAAGGAGCTTTCAGCAGATGAAGTGCTTGAGATATTTGAGAAGAGATATAAGAAATATACACCAGTATTCAAGATTTCTGAAGTGCATTTCAAGCAGATTAATGGAATCCAGACTGTTGTGACTATTGATGAGAATGGTAAGAAATGCAATGTTGAAGATGGCGGTAATGGTCGTCTTGATGCTGTAAGTAATGCTCTTGCCAGTCACTTTGGAAAGCCTTGTGATATCTTCTGTTATGAAGAACATTCATTAAAGAAGGGCTCTGATTCTAGTGCCATTGCATATGTTGGTATTACAGGAGAGGATGGAAAGAATTACTTTGGTATTGGTATTGACCATGATATCATCAGAGCTTCTATTGATGCGTTAGAGTCAGCTATGAACAGAAGCCTTGAAGCATAATATTTAAATTGAATAATGTGTAATATAACCCATGTCCGGAACGTATACTAGAATGATACTGATTCAGGATATGGGTTGTTTTATTTATGTAGAATTAAAAAATCCCCCTCAAAGGGGGAAGCGGTACTATAGTACTAATGCTATTATACGCTCAGAGGGGAAAAGAAATATAGTTAAGGGGAAACTGTTGATTTAGACATTTTTGGAGGGATAGTAATGTTTTTTAGAAAACTATTAAGTAGTTTGAATGCAAAGGTTAAGAAAACTGCAGTTGGTGTTCTTTCAGTTGCAATGGTTGCAGGTTCTGTGTTTGCCGGTACATCTTTAAAAGCTGGTGCATACTCGAAAACACAGGATGTCCTTAATGAATTATTAGGAGCAGCAAAACCTTATGGTGTAGTTGCTGAAGAATTTAAGAATAGTAATCACAATCAGACATGTTTCGCGACTAACAAGCTTCTAATAACAGATCAGTGGATGAGTGCATGGCTTGATATGAGCGTTGGAACAACATATATCAAGAGTTTTGATAATTCTGGTTCATCAGAAGTTAATGTGGATAGAAATGCATTTAATAATCTTGTACTTGGAACTGATTATGATTATGAACCCAGAGAGAATAAATATTATATTAAAGATTCTGACGGAAAAAGAACAGGTGCTGTTATTAATGTGGCTAACTGCAAGGATACAATCAATGTTTATTATGCAGAGGATTATATGGATGTAACGGCAGCACTTGATAATGTATACGATAATTTCAAGGCGTATGCTGATACACCAGATTCGGAGGCTGATATAGTTATTGATGCTTATGATGAGAGAAAGATTGATCTTTCTTCATTTAAGAATAAGCAGATTGTAGTGGTAAATATGTATGCTAATAATTATATTGACTGGCAGGGAAAAGAAGTTTCATCTTATTATGGAGAAGGACAGCTAAACATAACAAATAAAGCACAGGGACAGTTTGTTATCATTAATCTTCTTGGCGGTGATGGTGATGCAGATATCAAAAGATTCAGCATTAATGGTAAGAATACAGGTGGATTAACAGATGTTGATATATCAGACACGGTTATTTTCAATGCTGTTAATGTAACTGGTAATATTAATATAGGTGAGGTATGTGGTATAGTTGTTGCACCAAAAGCAGATATTACCTTAACATCTACATGTAATGGAAGAGCAATTTCTAAGTCATTTGTTAATGTCAATGGACAAATGCATTTTATATCAGATAATCAACAGCAGGAGACGACACAAAAGGAAACAACATCTGTAGCACAGTCTTCATCAGAAACAACAAAGTCAGAAGAGACAACAACTGCACAGGAAACAACAAAGTCAAACGAGACAACAACTGCACAGGAGACAACAAAGTTAAACGAGACAACAGTTGCACAGGAGACAACAAAGTCAAACGAGACAACAACTGCACGGGAGACAACAAAGTCAAACGAGACAACAGTTGCACAGGAGACAACAAAGTCAAACGAGACAACAAAGTCGAATGAGACAACAGTTGATGCTGGTAAGGAAACTAAGCCGACAAAACCAGAATCAAACGAAACAACAGCTGTTAATGAGACAACAAAGTCAAATGAAACAACAGTAGATTCTAATAAACAGACAAAAGAACATACAACTTCATCAATCCAGGTCACAAAGAAGACTGGTGAAGTTGCAGGAGATGAAGAATTGGTTACGGGAAAAGAGGATGAGACCGTTGATGGCTCGAGAATCAGAAAAACTGGTGAAGTTGCGGCTGATGAAGAAGTTGTAAAGACAGGAGACAATAATCATGTATGGGTATATATCGTGATTCTTGTAGCAGCTGCTGTTATTTCTGGAGCTGTTATTGTGATAAGCAAAAAGAGCAATAAAAGATAATAATTGTTAATGATATCAGAGAGGCACAGCAGTAATGTTGTGCCTTTTTTATTGGGGTGGTATTGAAGCACTCTGCTTTTTTATGCTATAATGCAATATGTATGAGTCGAAGTAGGCTCTGAACACAAAATACAGTGAAGAACAAGGAGATGGAAGTTTTATGAAACATTTGATACTTGCATCGGGTTCACCAAGACGAAGAGAATTAATAAGTCAGGTAGGACTTGATTTTACTGTTGTTACAAGTGATGCAGATGAGAATATTAAAGAGATGGAGCCTGAAGATTATGTAAGAGAATTATCTTCTATTAAGGCACAGTCTGTATTAGAGCAATATGCAGATAAAGATAATTCTGTAATCGTTATAGGTGCAGATACTATTGTTTATCATAAAGGAGAGATTCTTACCAAGCCTAAGAATGAAGAGGATGCATTCAGAATACTTAAGTCTTTAGAAGGTCAGATACATCAGGTGTATACAGGTGTAACTATATGCAGCACACATAAGAATGTAAGTTTTTATGAAAAGACTGATGTGTGGGTATATGATATGACTGATGAGGAAATCAGGGATTACATAAGCACAGGAGAGCCTATGGATAAGGCTGGTGCATATGGTATTCAGGGTAAATTTGCAGCATACATTAAGGGTATTGAAGGCGACTATAATAACGTTGTCGGTCTGCCTGTTGCAAGACTTGTACATGAGCTTAAAACATTTTAAGGAGAAAATATATGGTTAAATTCGTAGCAAGTGACCTTGATGGGACATTGCTTCTTAACGGAGCACAGAGCGTCGACGAATCTGCTATACAGTATATCAATAAACTTGTTGACAAAGGCGTTATATTTGCACCGGCTAGTGGCAGGCAGATAACGAGTCTTAAGAGACTTTTTGGGGCTGTCAGTGATAAGCTTGCATATATTGCAGAGAATGGTGCACTTGTGGAATATAAGGGTGAAACTATTGGGAAGACTCCGATGGATAGGAAGCTTGCGTTAGAGATAATTGAGGATGTAATTGAACAGCCCAATTGTGAGGTGCTTGTATCAGGAGAACATACGGCATATATTAAGCCTAAGTCAGAAGAATATTATTACAGGATGACCAAGGTGGTCAATTATCATACTACATTAGTTGATAAGTTCACAGACATTGACGAGGATATATTAAAGATAGCTGTGTGTGATATGACAGGAATTAAGAACTCTAAAGAACATTTTATTAACAAATGGAGTGATAAGGCTTCAGTACTTGTATCGGGAGAACTTTACTTAGACCTTATGGACACTAATGTTAATAAAGGTAGAGGAATTGAACAGATACAGAAATATTTCAGCTTAAAACCCGAAGAATGTATGGCATTTGGTGACAACTATAATGATATTGCAATGCTTGACAGGGTGTATTACTCATATGTTATGGAGAAAGCTGTAGAAGATGTTAAGAAACACGGGCGTTTCGTAACAGGATGGGTAGAAGGAACATTAAGAGAGCAATTTAAAGAGATAAGATAAGGAGATTTAAGTTATGGATAAACATATTGATGAGTGTGCGAAGGTGTTTTTAAGAGATCAGAAACAGCTTTTCGATGAGCCTGTTGCATATGATTTAGAGGAAGCTAAGGAATTCTTAGAGGACTGTATGGCGGTATACTGCAAGGATATTAAAGAATTAAGAGAAGTGATGGATGATGAGGGAATGGATGTATCTGACTTAAGCAATGATGAGCTTCTTGAGCAGTTAGAAGTATTCAGGCTTGATAATGGCGGATATTTCTTCGTGGAAGGATAGTACAGATGCGTATAAATGTTGTATGTGTAGGCAAGATTAAGGAAAAGTTTTATACCCAGGCAGTTGAAGAGTATTCTAAGAGACTTTCAAGATACTGTAAGCTTGATATTGTTGAACTACCTGATGAGAAAACACCAGATAATGCAAGTGATATAGTCAATGAACAGATTAAGAATAAGGAAGGAGAGAGAATTCTTTCTGCCATTAAAGATGATGCTTATGTATGTGCACTTGCAATAGAAGGGAAAATGCTTGATTCTGTTGAACTATCAGAAAAGATTGAAAGACTTGGAATAGAAGGAACAAGTAACATAACATTTGTAATAGGAGGCTCTTTGGGACTTGCAGATGATGTACTTAAGAGAGCTGATTATAAGCTGAGTTTTTCAAAGATGACATTTCCGCACCAGCTTATGAGAGTTATTCTTTTGGAACAGATATACAGGGCTTACAGGATTATGAAGAATGAGCCATATCACAAATAATTAAAGAGGATAGAATATGAAAAGAAGAAAAAAACCATTTATTATATTAGCAGTTATTCTTGTTGTAGTTTTATTGGTTGCAGGATATATTAAGTTCTTTAATGGACGTCTGATATATTTCACAACAGGTATGAAGAGCGGTGAGCTTATTAAGACAGCAGGACAGAAGACAACTTATACATGCGAGGCAGATATTCTAATGTCTGATGTGAAGAAGGAATATGAGGAAATGTTTGGCAGTAATATATGGAGAGAGAAAATTGGTGATGCTGATTTTGAAAGCTATATTAAGGACCAGATTAAGAGTAAGTTAATGCGCGTCAAGGCTATGAATGTTAAGGCTAAGGAACGCGGTGTTGTGCTTGGAAGAGAAGAAAAAGATTCTGTGGGTAAGGCTGTTGATGCATTTTACAATGAATTAACAGAATCGCAGATAAGCAGTACAGGAATAACTAAGGATAAACTGAATACAATGTTTACTGAATTTGCAATAGCACAGAAACTCTACGATGACCTTACTTCCAGCATGGATATTGAAGTAAGCGCAGATGAGGCAAGAGTTATTGATATCCAGTATATTGTATCAGATTCAGAGGAAGATATTAATAAAGCATATAATCTTGTGAATTCAGGAAGTTCATTCTTTGCTGTTGCCAAGGAGTACAATGCGGATGGCGAATATGAGTACGAACTGAAACGTGGCGAGATGGATGCAGCATTTGAAAAAGCAGCATTCAATCTGTCTACTGGTGAGATGAGCAGTATAGTTGAGGCAGCAGGCAGATATTACATTATAAGATGTACATCGGATAATGATAAGGCTAAGACCGAGGTTAATAAGTCTGCAATTCTTGAAAAGAGAAAGTTAGAGCAGTTTAATGCTGATTTTGAGAAATATGAAGCTGGTATATATATGGAATTTAATAATAGCGAATGGAAGAAATTAAGTATTCAGGATGCGTATACGTTGGGAAGCAGCTTTGAGGATACTTTCAATGCGTATTTTGGAAAGTAAAGAGGAGAGTAATTAATAATGGCAGCTAATAAATATGATGCTAACAGTATATCAATACTGGAGGGCCTTGAAGCGGTAAGAATGAGACCTGGTATGTATATTGGAAGTGTCGGAACAAAAGGTCTTAATCATCTTATATATGAGATTGCGGATAATTCAGTGGATGAACATCTTGCGGGTTTTTGTACACAGATAAATGTAACTCTTAATGATGACGGAACAGCAACTATCAAGGATAATGGACGAGGTATTCCTATCGGAATCCATCCTAAAGCCGGAATACCTGCGGTTGAGGTTGTATTTACAGTACTTCATGCAGGTGGCAAGTTCGGAGATGGCGGATATAAGATATCTGGAGGACTTCACGGCGTTGGTGCATCTGTAGTTAATGCACTTTCTGTATGGCTTGAGGTCGAGATAAGAGTTGATGGTGGTGTGTACAAGCAAAGATACGAGCGTGGAAAAGCAACAGCGCCGCTTGAAAAGATTGGTACATGCAGAAAAAATGATACTGGTACAACTGTTACATTTCTTCCTGATGGAGAAATATTTGAAAAGACAAGATTCAAAGCAGACTCGATAAAGAGCAGGCTTCATGAGACTGCATATCTTAATCCGGGGCTTACAATTGAGTTTGAAGATAAGAGAAAGGGCAGCGAGGATAAGGAAACTTTCCATGAGCCTGACGGACTTAAGGCATATATCAAAGACCTTAACAATGGCAAAGAGACAGTATGCAATATCGTCTACTTTAAGAAGAAGCAGGAAGATATTGAGGTTGAAGTAGCATTTCAGTTTGTTAATGAATTTGAGGAAAATATTCTTGGCTTCTGTAATAACATATACACTCAGGAGGGTGGAACGCATATTACAGGCTTTAAGACCAAGTTTACAATGATTATCAACCAGTATGCGAGAGAGCTTGGTATCTTAAAGGATAAGGATGCGAACTTTACTGGTCTTGATGTAAGGAATGGTATGACTGCAGTTGTTGCAGTTAAGCACCCTGCACCAAGATTTGAGGGACAGACCAAGACCAAGCTTGATAATCCTGATGCTGGTACAGTTGTTGCAAATGTAACAGGAGACGAGGTACAGCTTTATTTCGACAGACATTTGGACGACCTTAACGCTGTAATTGCATGTGCTGAAAAATCTGCGAAGATACGAAAAGCAGAAGAAAAGGCTAAGACAAATATGCTTACAAAGCAGAAGTTCTCTATAGACAGCAACGGAAAGCTTGCCAACTGTGAGAGCAAGAATCCGGAGGAATGTGAGGTATTCATTGTAGAGGGAGATTCAGCCGGAGGTTCAGCAAAGACTGCAAGAAACAGAAGAACTCAGGCGATTCTTCCAATCAGAGGTAAGATTCTTAATGTTGAGAAGGCAAGTATTGATAAGGTACTTGCCAATGCCGAGATTAAGACAATGATTAATTCATTCAACTGTGGATTCTTAGAGGGCTACGGCAATGACTTTGATATCAGCAGATTAAGATATAATAAGATTATTATCATGACTGATGCCGATGTGGATGGAGCACATATTGATACACTGCTTCTTACATTTTTCTACAGATTCATGCCTGAGCTTATTAATCAGGGACATGTATATATTGCTACACCACCTCTTTATAAGGTTGTTCCTAAGAAGGGCGAGGGTGAATATCTATATGATGACAAGGCACTTGAGGATTACAGAAAGAAGCATACGTCAGGAACATTTACACTTCAGAGATACAAAGGTCTTGGAGAGATGGATCCTGACCAGCTATGGGAGACAACTCTTAATCCTGAAACAAGAATTTTAAAGCAGGTTGAGATTGAGGACGCAAGGCTTGCAACTGAGGTTACAGCAATGCTTATGGGTACAGATGTACCACCTAGAAGAGAATTTATATATACGCATGCTAATGAAGCTGAGATTGATGCGTAAAAGCTAAAGGAGTAGAAAATGGCTGAGAAGATTATAAGGACTGAGTATTCTGAGGTTATGCAGAAGTCCTATATAGATTATTCCATGAGCGTTATTACAGCAAGAGCACTTCCTGATGTAAGGGATGGTTTAAAGCCGGTACAGAGAAGGGTGTTGTATGCCATGGATCAGTTGGGGCTTAATTACGACAAGCCTCACAGAAAGTCTGCACGTATCGTTGGTGATACAATGGGTAAATACCATCCACATGGTGACAGTTCAATATATGAGACACTTGTAGTGCTTTCACAGGATTTTAAGAAGGGTATGGCGCTTGTTGACGGACACGGAAACTTTGGCTCTATCGAAGGTGACGGAGCTGCTGCTATGCGATATACAGAAGCTAAGTTAAAGAAGTTCACACAGGATGTGTATCTTGCTGACCTTGATAAAAATGTTGTTGATTTCGTGCCTAACTTTGATGAGACAGAAAAAGAGCCTGAGGTTCTTCCTGTAAGAGTGCCTAATCTGCTTGTAAATGGTGCAGATGGTATTGCGGTTGGTATGACAACAAATATTCCTCCACACAATCTTTCAGAGGTTGTAGATGCAGTATGTGCATATATGGACAATGAGGGAATCACAACAGATGAGCTTATGCAGCTCTGCCCTGGACCGGATTTTCCTACAGGCGGAATTGTAATTAATAAAAGCGAGCTTGGTGAAATATATGAGACTGGAACAGGTAAGATTAAGTTAAGAGGCAAGGTCGTATTTGAGCCTGCCAAGAACCGTTCTGAGAAGGATAAGCTTGTTATTACAGAGATTCCATATACAATGATTGGTGCTAACATAGGTAAATTCATATCTGATGTTGTAAGCCTTATAGAGACTAAGAAAACTACCGATATTGTAGACATTTCCAATGAATCTTCTAAGGAAGGAATAAGAATTGTCCTTGAACTTAAGAAGAATGCGGATGTCAAGAATCTTGAGAATCTTCTGTACAAGAAGACCAAGTTGGAAGATACATTTGGCGTAAATATGCTGGCTATCGTTGATGGAAGACCTGAGACCTTAGGGATTAAGGATATAATCAGACATCACATTAATTTCCAGTATGAGCTTGCTACAAGAAAGTACACAACACTTCTTGAAAAGGAGAAGGCTAACAGGGAGATTAAGGAAGGTCTTATAAGAGCCTGTGATATTATTGATCTTATTATCGAGATATTACGAGGCAGTGCTAATCTTAAGATGGCTAAGGACTGCCTTGTCAATGGTAACGTCGAGGGAATCAGATTCAAGTCAGAGCAGTCAAAAAAGCAGGCTGCAGGTCTTGATTTCACGGAAAGACAGGCAGGAGCAATATTAGAAATGCGTCTGTACAAGCTGATTGGTCTTGAAATTCTTAATCTTCAGAAAGAATATGATGAATGTGTCAGGAAGATTGAGAAGTATGAAAAGATACTTGGCAGCAGAAAAGAGATGGCAAAGGTTATCAAGGCTGACCTTCTTAATATTAAGAAGGAATACGGTGTTGAAAGAAGAACCGTAATTGAAGACGGCGAAGCTGCTGTATTCGAGGAAAAGAAGATTCCAGAGATGGAAGTTATGTTTATTATGGACAGATTTGGATATGCAAGAACCATTGATATGGCTGCATTTGAGAGAAATAAAGATGCTGTATTTAATGAGAACAAATATGTCATTCCGGTAATGAACACAGATAAAATCTGCATATTTACTGATACGGGAGATCTGCACCAGTTAAAGATAAAGGATCTGCCATTCACTAAGTTCAGAGATAAAGGCACACCGATTGATAATCTGTGTAACTATGACAGCTCTAAGGAGATAATTGTGTACATTACTCCATTTGAACGACTTAAGAATCAGAAAATGCTTTTTGTCACAAGACAGGGAATGATGAAGCTTGTAGACAGCGAAGAATTCCAGGTTGCAAAGCGTACAGTTGCATGTACAAAATTAGCAGATGACGACAAGCTAATCGGAATGTATTCAACAGACGCAAGAGTAGAGATTTATTCAAAGTTCTCACTTGATGGAGAAATCAAGGAAGAAGCACAGAAAGAGGTTATGGATGATCTGCGCGGACATTTCCGTCCGGAATTCCTGAACCGTCTGGATGAAATAATTATGTTTAAGCCCTTGACAAAATCCAATATTGGTAAGATAGTAGACTTGATGGTCGGCGAGCTTGACAAACGTCTTGCAGACCAGGAGCTTTCCCTGGAACTGACAGATACAGCCAAGGATCAGGTTATCGAGAATGGCTATGACCCGGTATATGGTGCACGTCCGTTGAAGCGCTATCTGCAGAAATATGTAGAGACTCTTGCGGCGAGAAAGATTTTGTCCGGAGATGTTCACGCAGGTGATTCTCTGGTGCTGGATGTTCAGAATGGGGAATTCATTGTTACGGTAAAGGACGGAAACTAAATGATACCCAAAGATCCAATGATTCTGCTGAGTTATGTGAATACTCAGCTCAGGGATTACTATGATTCCCTGGAAGCACTCTGCACATGCAGAGGATTGAAGAAAGACGAACTGGTGGCGAAGATGCATTCCATCGATTATGAGTATGATGAGGCAACCAATCAGTTCATATAAGAAATATGCGAAATGCTCTCTGACAGCGGGAATTGCTGTTGGGGAGCATTTTTCGTATTGCATATAAGAAAGCTCCCTGCTTTAATTGCCCAAAAGTGATAAACTGCGGAGCAGTTATTGGGTCATGTGTTTCAAAATCAGTACAATTTTAAAAAATAGATAAGGCAGCACAAAAAAATGTCAGTAATAAAGATTAAATCGTTAAAATATAAACGAAAATAATCAGGAAATATGTAAAAAATGTATAAAAAAACAGGAAATAAAGTATAAATATTCACTATCCACACAATTGATTTTTGTATGCTGTATGATATAATTGCATCTGTAAAAAACAAGCGCATATTAAATAGGAAGAAACACGTATATGAAAAAAATCTCCTGAATGATAATCGCGCTGTACGAAAATACAATATGGAGGTGGCAGTTTTGAAAAAGTTGGTGACCGTACTGGGTGCTTTTTTTGCAGTTCTTCTGGCTTGTCCATTGAGTGTATTTGCGGCAGAAGGCAGTAAAGCACCATCTACAGTACCTGTATGGCTTTGCATTCCCTTTGCAGGGCTTTTGTTATGTATTGCAGTGATGCCTCTGGTGAAAGCGGAGTGGTGGGAGTCTCATCAGCCACTGGTTGTTGCCTTATGGATCATTCTGATGGTGGTTCCATTTGCTTTCGTTTATGGAGCCGGAAAGACTGCAGAGACAGTTCTGGACTGTATTGTGAATGATTATCTTACATTCATCATTCTGTTATTCGGCCTGTTCTGCGTATCAGGTAATATTACCATGGAGGGTGATTTCGCAGGTTCCCCCCGTGTTAATGTAGGTCTGCTTGCACTGGGAACTCTTCTGGCAAGCTGTATCGGTACCACCGGTGCCAGTATGCTGATGGTACGTCCGGTAATTAAAATGAATTCATGGAGAAAGAGAAAAGGACATATTATGATTTTCTTTATCTTCATGATTTCCAATATGGGTGGATGTCTTACCCCGATTGGAGATCCGCCGCTGTTAATGGGATTTATGCGAGGCGTTCCGTTCTTCTGGAGCCTGCATCTGTTCCCTGTACTGATCTTTAATATGGTCATTCTGCTGTTTGTATTTTATCAGATTGATAAACGTTCCTACAGAAAAGATATTGCAAATGGCCGTAAACCGGATATCCGTAAACCGGGTACTCAGTTTCGTCTGGATGGACTGCACAATATCATTTTCCTTGTGATGATCGTTGGCGCGGTAATTTTAAGCGGTGTACTTCCGGGAATGTCCGCATTCCAGGATGCTGCAGGCAATGTAAGAGGCATTCATCTCTTTGGAGAAGTAACCCTGACATTCCCGGCTCTGATCGAAATCGTGATCATTCTGCTTGCTGCTTTTCTTTCCTTTAAGACAACAGATAAGCAGATCCGTATCAGGAACCATTTTACCTGGGGTGCGATCCAGGAGGTTGCGGTTTTATTCATCGGTATTTTTATCACCATGCAGCCTGCATTGATGCTTCTGAAAGCTGTAGGACCGAATCTGGGAGTTACTGAACCGGCAGAGATGTTCTGGGCAACAGGTGCACTTTCCAGTTTCCTGGATAACACACCTACTTATCTGGTATTCCTTACAACAGCCGGAACGCTGGCATTTACAAATGGAATCACAACCACACTGGGAACAGTACCTACCAAGATTCTGTCTGCCATTTCCTGTGGTGCGGTATTCATGGGTGCCAACACTTATATCGGAAATGCCCCGAACTTTATGGTAAAGGCAATCTCTGATGAGAACGGTGTGAAGATGCCGTCATTCTTCGGATATATGCTCTGGTCTGTGGCATTTCTGATTCCGGTGTTTGTTATTGATATGTTTGTATTCTTTTTATAAGGAGGGAGGATCATTATGCAGGATAATCAGGAAAAATGTAAAGAACTTGCAATACGCATTTATAACCTGGACGAAGAAGTTTATAAATGTGTGGGTTCCTCTCTGGGACGTACATTTACAGGACAAAAAGAAACAACTCTCCGTCATCTGGCAGCACTGATGTATACCAAGCCGGACGGACATCTGCTCAGAAGTGAACTGGCGCTGATCAGTAACATGGCCCGTACCATCAGGGATAAGAGCGAGAGAAGACGTCTTATGATAGAGTATGACAGTATTCTGAAAGAGATTGAAAGTCTTCCGGATACATTTGGACAGACAGATATTGTAGATAAAGAACGTATCAGTCTGAATAATCTGATCGCAAGACGCCAGAATGAGATTTCCGAAAATGATCATCTGATCATCTGTATCAGCCGTACACAGGGAAGTGGCGGTAATGATATCGGATTTGAACTGGCGGATCAGCTTCAGATCAACTATTATGATGCAGAAATTTTTGATCAGGTTATGAAGCGTCTGCAGGCAGACAAAAATGCAGTCAGTGATACTGGTAATTTTGAAGGGTTTGATAAATACAGAAAGAAAAAACACACAGATCTGAAAACCTGGTTCAGGGAATTCAATCGTTATCATGGACTTCCGAAGCAGGACGCAGTATTTTTCAATATGAGTGATCTGATCTGTGAACTGGCAAAGAGTGAAGACTGCGTGATCATGGGACGTTGCGCAGATGCGATTCTTAAGAATAATCATATTCCTCATATCAGTCTGTTTATCAGTGCTCCGTTCCAGGTTCGTGTGCAGCACGTTATGGATATCCGTAATATGAATCTGAAACAGGCAGTACGTTTTCTGAAGCAGATGGATAAGCAGCATAAGAAATATTATGAATTTTATACCGGTGAGAAATGGGGAAAACCGGAGAATTATGATTTGTGTATCAACAGTGCCAACTATGGACTGAAGGATACAATTGAGCTGATCCGGAGAATGCTGGATCAGAAGGTTCACTGATCAGAGGGAGATTTATCTGTCTGATTTAACCGAATCAAGTAAATAGCGGAGCGGATTGCGAATATCCGCCTGACAAAGAAAATAAGCTCTGTGGATAAAAGAAAAATCCACGGAGCTTATTTTTTTGCCAAGTCCAGGCAGATATTTGTAAGCAGCAAAGCAATCTGGGAATGCCCGGCGCTTGCTGTAAACGACTTTGATTTTAACGCCAGTTGAATGTACTCATACCATAAACATAGATAAAGGCAATCATAATCGGAAGTACAAACCGGAAGAGTGGTTTCATCCACTTCTGTACTTTTAAGCCCTTACCGGTATTGCTCTCTTTGATAAAGTTATCCCATCCCCAGCCGAACTTATTACAGCAGAAGAGTGCAAGGATGAGAGAGCCAAGGGGTAAAATATTGTTGGAAACAATAAAATCCCAGAAATCAAGCCAGGTAGTTCCTTCGGCAAATGGCTGGAAGTGGAAAACGCTGAAACCAAGGGCTGTGGTAAGTGCCAGAAGAAAGACACCTGTGCCGCAGACCACGCTGCCTTTTGGACGGGACCAGCCGGTAAGCTCACGTATCATTGCCAGGATGTTTTCGCACACTCCCAGAACTGTTGACATAGCTGCAAATACCATGAACAGGAAGAATAAGGAACCCCAGATGCGACCTCCGGACATGTTGTTAAAAACTGCTGCCATTGTATCAAACAGAAGGCTCGGACCTGCATTTACTTCCAGATCAAAGGTAAAGCATGCAGGGAAAATAATAACTCCTGCCAGAAAAGCAACCAGTGTGTCCAGTGTGATCACATGAATAGCTTCCCCCATTAGAGAATGCTCTTTACCAATATAGCTGCCAAAGATAGCCATGCCACCCATACCTGTAGATAAAGTAAAGAATGCCTGGTTCATTGCCCCTACGATCACCGAACCATCGATCTTTGAGAAATCCGGTTTCAGATAAAAGGTCATTCCCTCACCAGAGCCTTTCAGAAAAAGACTGTGTACAGCGAGAGCAAGCATTAGCACCAGCAGTGCAGACATCATATATTTTGTCACACGCTCCAGTCCTCCCTGAAGATTGAAGGAAAGGATGAAAAATGCAATGACTACAGTGACCAGTAAGAAGAATACATTCACAGAGGGAGAGGAGATCATGGCTGAAAATCCCAGTGAACCATTTTTACCTCTGAGAAACTGTACAAAATAATAAATGATCCAGCCGCAGACAACAGTGTAAAATGCCATCAGGGCAATGTTGCCAAGCAGACAGAACCAACCGAAAATCCCCCATTTCTGTCCTGGCTTTTCCAGCTTACGGTACATGAAAAGGGGACTTGTCTGAGCCGCTCTTCCGATGGAAAATTCCAACACAAGAGCCGGGATTCCCAGGATGACCAGACACAGAAGATAGATCAGCATAAAGCTGCCGCCGCCATTTTGCCCGCACATCCACGGGAATTTCCACACATTTCCGCAGCCAATGGCGCAGCCGGCGGAAAGCATAATGAAGCCAAGCCGGCTTCCAAGCTGTTCACGTTTCATAAGATAACGCTCCCTTCAGAAGTTCATATAAGGGATATTATAAGATAAAAAACAATATTTGTAAAATTGATTGTTTTGTTGTATATTATTGAAAATATCGTTTGTATAAGAAAAATAACGCTTCTGCGTTTTGATGGGAAAATATTGAAAAAAATATGGGAAAGGAACGAGAAATGGATACAAATGTGTTAAAAACTTTTATTGCAGTATGTGAATATTCCGGATTTTCGGCTGCTGCAAAGGAACTGGGATATACGCAGTCTACAGTTTCTTCACAGATTAAACAACTGGAAAAGGAACTTGATGTCAGGCTGTTTGACCGTTATTATCATAAAATCAATCTTACGGAAAAGGGAGTTTTAGTTTTGCAGCAGGCTCGAAACATTCTGAAGGCACAGGCGAAAATGCTTGATTCGCTGAATTCGGCTGAAAGCATTGAAGGCGAGATCCGGTTGTCTATGTCCAGTTCTGTCTGCAGCAGATATTTTAAAAATGATTTTCTGCGTTTTCATCATCAGTATCCGGAAATAAAAGTGGAGATAACAGAAAACGGTACAGAGCAGATGTTTGATAAATTGCGGAAGAACGAAACAGATCTGGTTTTTACTCTGGACAGGCATATTTATGATTCGGATTTTATTATTTGTGCGGAACAGGAAGAACAGGTACATTTTATTGTAGCGGCTGATAATCCTGTTGCAGGCTGTTCATGGAAATTAAGTGAAATTTCTCAGAATGAGTTTGTGTTAACAGAACAAGCCATGAGCTACAGAAAAATACTGAATGAAACCCTTGCGTCCCAATCACTGGAAATCCGTCCGGTTCTTGAAATCGGAAATCCGCTTCAGATATGTGAACTGGTAAAAAACAGCAGCCTGCTTTCCTTTCTTCCGGATTTTATTTCGGAGAAATATGTGAAAGACGGACAGATTAAAAGACTGGATGTTGCCGGCTGCCCGGTAACTGTATGGACACAATTGCTGCTCCACAAAAATAAATGGCGGTCTCCGGCAATTAATGTGTTTATAGAATTTTATAAAGAAGTTATGCAGAGATAGAGCTTGAAGAGTATTGGAAATTTTATTCGACCTGAGATGAAAAAAATTAGCCAGGCAAAATAAAATTGAATATTTACAAATTGGAAATATCAAAGCTAAATCTAAAATAATTATAAACTGCACAAAAAAC
>ERZ772897.2458-NODE-2458-length-16067-cov-4.845304_pt1 | contig 16067 bp, 10 predicted proteins | sample MGYA00512125_ERZ772897 | MGnify/ENA primary metagenome ERZ772897 (study PRJEB29015, sample SAMEA2737660) | human gut metagenome | biome: human gut; feature: human-associated habitat; material: faeces | place: China | collected 2012 ... | reverse complement strand
ATTGCGGAGGGCAGCCGGGTATGGTACACTGAATTTAATCAAAGCGCGTTCAAAATTTATACTGTCTTTTGTAATCAGAAAATTACCTATAATACAAATAAACGCAAGAATGCATAGGTTTTCGTGATGTTTCCGCAAAATACAAGAGGAATTGATATGGAACAATCTGCTACAATAAAAGTCAGATAAGTCATAACAGCGCGCTTGACCTTCTGTCATCAGGAAGAATCACAAGAATCACATTAGGGGGACTTGCAGATGAAGAATCAAAAGAAAGCAATCGTCTTGGGCCTTACGGCTTCAATGTTGATGCCAGTATGCTTTAATGGCGGCACAGCAGAAGCAGCTGCTGCAGATACCGACGTAGCAGCGATGCAGGCAGAGATCAATGATTTGACGGCACGTTTGACCGATTTGGAGAACAGCTTGGCTGCTGCGAAGGAAAAGCAGGAGGCAGCCAAGAGCGAGAAGAAGGCCAAGAAAGAGGCACCGACGATCAAGTGGTCGGGTTCTACAAAGTCTGGTTACATGTATGATGAGGATAAGACCGGTAAGATCAAGGCGGAAGCGAATATTTTAGCAACGACAGTGGTGGATAAGACGTACGATGTTGGTATTGGCTTAAAATTCAAGGCAACGTCGTCTGAGCCGAAGGATGGCTACTCTTCAGAAAAGAACAAGGTCAAATTAACCGACTCCTATGTTGGTCGCTCCTTCGGCCCTGTCTATGTGAGGGCTGGTGTCCAGAAAGTATCTCTTGGTGAAGGCCTCTGGCTCTCTAAATCGAGTGTGAATCAGTTTACGGCTAACTACAAGATGACGCCGCGTGATGCGCTGTATCTCGGCTATGGTCGCGATTCTCAGGATTACTTGGCCAATGATACGAATAAAAGGTACGCCCCACCAACTCGCACGCGTCTGTTGAAATTTGCTCAGTATCAGCATGATTTCTCGAAGGATGCATATGCCGGTCTGTATGTCGGCACGCAGCAGCCAGAGCGTTACTTCGGCATCTATGGTTCGACGCCGATTGTAGGTAAGTTCGGCATTACGGCTGAATATGTACGGAATACTAATAAGGACAAACCTGCATCGGTTCAAAATAAATACGGTGCAGATATTGGTTATGGCTATGAATACTTTGGTGCCGATAAGAACACGCAGGGCTATGTGATCAGCTTGAACTATGGCAAGGCCAAGAAGAAGGGAACTTGGGATATCATTGGACAGTATCTCAATGTCGACCAGAACCTCTTCATGGATGATGGCTACTCGAGTTGGAAAGATTATATTGATGCTGCTGGCTTCAAGGGGTTTGGCTTGATCATGGATTATGCGACGAGCGATCATTCCAAACTCTCGCTGCTGCGTTACTGGGCACATACGAATCCGGATAGTGCCAATGTGGATAAAGATGGCAATTCGCTGGAGAAATCCCCGCACTATTCCACGTATCTGAAGTTCACGACGAAGTTCTAAGAAACGAATCTTTTAAAATCGAACCCACTAAAATCCATGAAGGAGGACGATGTCAGCATGAATTATTCAGGAATCAGCAAAAGAATTGCAGCTCTTACTGTTGCGGCGATGTTGTCGACGGCTGCGGCATTTGCCGCAGAGCCAGTACCGGGCGTGCAGATTCTCAAATACGATCGCCCCGCGGCTGTCTCAGAGATGCCAGCAAATTTCCGCACGGCCCAAAGCCAATATAAGACGGCAAAAGATGGGATCTACCCCTCGCGCGAAGGCCTGGATAATCTGCGCCAGTCCGGTAGCAGCTTCTTCTCCAAGAATGAATTCAAGGAACTCCTGAAGCATGTACCAGCCAAGGATCTTGTCGTCATCGATCTGCGCAATGAATCGCATGGCTACATCAATGATGATGGCATCAGCTGGTATTCGCGCTACAAAACCTTCAACAAAGGTCAATCGGCCAAGGAAATCGATCGCCGCGAGAAGAGCATGCTCGAAACGGCCAAGATGAACCAGGATGTTGATGTCGCTACGCTGGACAAGCACAAGGATATTGCTTCGCAGAAGGTGGAGCACGTCAACTCGGTGCAGACGGAAGAGCAGTTTGTCAAATCGATGGGGGTCAAGTATTACCGCGTACCGGTCATGGACTATTCGGCACCGACTCCGGCCAATGTCGATGAATTCCTGGCTATCTATAAGAAGTTGCCGAAAAACGCATGGATTCATGTTCACTGCGAGGCTGGCGTAGGCCGCACGACAATCTTCCTCTCGCTCATGGATATGATCAAGAATGCCGATAAGCTTTCTTACGACGACATCATGACGCGCGAAGTGCTGCTCGGCGGTCAGGATGTCCGCAAGTCGGCAGAGACGACGAAGGATGCCTATAAAAAGGAGAACTATCCGAAGCGCGCTCTATTCACGCGTCACTTCTATGAGTATGTCAAGGCTAATCCACAGCTCAAGAAATCGTACACGCAGTGGACAAAGGAAAATGGATTTGAATTCTGATTAGGGATGCGGTAAGATCTGTTCCGTTACACGTTATACGATGAAGCATATGTTTGCTTTAGAAGAGGAGTGAAGATTTCATGATAAGTTTCAAGAAAAAGACATTGCTCTCTGTTGCTGTTGCCGTCATGCTCGGCAGTGCACAGCTGCCGGGAACGTCATGGGCTGCCCAGGCACCAGCTGCCGTCGTGCAGGAGGTCTCCGCTGAGGCACAGGCTCCGGCTGTCGTCAAGAATCCGCCGAAACTTGCGCTGAAGATTGACCGTGCTGACGTTAATCAGTTGCCGCGCAACTTCCGCATGGGCAGCGACAAGTACGTCGGTGTGACGAAGACCGGTATCATGCCGACCCGTAAGGGCATGGACACGATGAATGTCTCGGCCTCCAGCTGTTTCTCCGAGAAAGAGCTGGAAGCAATCCTTAAGAAAGTGCCGGTAAAACCATCGCAGTTCTACGATGTGGATCTGCGCGGAGAATCGCATGGCTACCTCAATGGCACGGCTGTCAGCTGGTTCGCTAACCACGATTGGGGCAATGATGGACGCACAGAAGATATCATCATCCCGCTGGAAAAAGAGCAGCTTGCATCGCTCAAGGACAGCACGGTCAAATCGATTTATCGCTTTGACGATAAAAAGAATGTGCTTCTGTCCCCGGTTTATGTCAACTACAACAAAGTTCGCACCGAGGAAGAGATGGTCAAGCAGCATGGTGCTAATTACTTCCGCCTGGCGCTGCAGGATCACTTCCGCCCGGATGATCCCGATGTCGACAAGTTCCTGGAGTTCTACAAATCCCTGCCAAAGGATGCATGGCTGCATTATCACTGCTATGCCGGCATGGGCCGTACGACTATCTTCATGGTCATGCACGATATCCTCAAGAACGCGAAGGATGTCAGCTTCGACGACATCATCCAGCGTCAGAAGCTCATCGGCATTGTCGACCTCAGTGAGATCCCGGATAAGAAAAAGAATTATGGCCGCAAGGCGTATATCGAACGCTATCAGTTCGTCCAGCATTTCTATGATTATGTAAAAGAGAATCCTGACCTCAAGACGCCGTATAGTGTCTGGGCCAAGAAGAACAAGGTCAATTCGTGGGAACCGGATTACAACGGTTACATCTGGCGCCTGGACACGAAGGACCGCAATCAGCTGCCGCGCAACTTCCGCACGATGAATTCGGCCTTCAGGACGGATGTCAATGTCAAGAAGACGGGCAAGGGCTTCACTCCGACGCCGACGCGCAAGGGCCTCGATACGCTCTACATGTCCGGCAGTGCGGAATTCTCCAATGGTGAGCTCCAGGCAATGCTGCCGGTCCTCAAACAGCAGGCGAAAGGCCCTATCTACATCATGGACCTCCGTCAGGAGACGCACGGTGTCTTCAACGGCAATGCAGTCAGCTGGTATGGCCTGCGCGATTGGGGGAACCTCGGCAAGAATAAGGCCGAGGTACTCAAGGATGAGAACAGCCGCCTGAACGCAGCAAGAGGCAAGAGCCTTATCGTAGCAGAGCTTGACAAAGACAAGATGCCAATTGACCCGAAACCGGTCAAGATTGAATCCGTCATGACGGAGCAGCAGTTGGTCGAGAAGAATGGCCTCCATTATTATCGCATTGCGGCAACGGATCACATCTGGCCGTCGGCTGCGAATATCGATGAGTTCATCAACTTCACGCGTACGATGCCGGCAAATGCTTGGCTGCATTTCCACTGCCAGGCTGGTGCAGGTCGCACGACGGCTTACATGGCTATGTACGATATGATGAAGAACCCGGATGTCTCGCTTGGCGATATCCTCTCGCGTCAGTATCTGCTCGGCGGCAACTACGTTGCTTATGAAATCGCAGAACCGAAGCCGGATCAGTGGAAGGCTGACTACTATCACCAGAAAGCCCATATGGTAGAGAAGTTCTATCAGTATGTCCAGGAGAATCACGCCAATGGGTTCAAGACGAGCTGGAGTCAGTGGCTCGCCGCGCATCAGGATGTCTGATGCTGATGAAGCATATCCTCAAAAACCAACTTTGATTCAGCGGACAGGCCTCTTAGGCCTGTTTGCTGTATATCGCACAATAGAAGGAGGTTTATTATGGCAATCTGGGACAAATCAATCGATCGCAGGGATTTCCTGAAAACGGCTGCAGGCGCTGCTGCTGCATTTGCAGCAGCTTCTATCCTACCCAAGTAGGGATTTGCCGCACCGCGCAACATCGAGACGACGGCCATCAAATTCTCGGAGATGGAGAAATTGTCACCGACTGAGATGGCTAAGCGCTCGCCATTGCGCGAGTATGGCTATAACTGGCTCATGGACAAGGCGAATGGCCTTCAGGATGAGACGGTCAAGAAGGTTGTTTTAGAGGGCTTGAAATCTCCAAAGCCGCTGATCTTGAAGAAATACCCGGATAAGGCGAGCAAGGAAGCCTGCCGCAAGGCACTGCTGGCCGCTGGATATATCAAAGAAGAGAACACGATCGACCAGATTTTCCCCGAAGTCAAGAATAAATTGAATTTCTGGGATGCTGCCGGTGCAGGCTGGGGCGGTCATCACGCGTATCCATGCGGCCTGATCACGCATGTGGCAACGGATCTCCAGACAGGACTGAGCCTGATCGAGAATTACGAGCAATTCTTCGGCTATTCCATGAATCGTGAATTGTTGACGGAAGCGGTGCTGCTGCACGACCTGACTAAACCGTGGATCTTGCAGTGGACTCCGGATCACAAGTGCCTGCCGGAAATCAAGATTGCCGGCACGGGCTGCCATCACATCCAGCAGGTCGCAGACTGCATGTACCGCGGCTTGCGTCCGGATGTTGTAGTTGCTGTGGCGGTATCCCATGATCATGCGGGCTGGCCGAGTGAAGAAAAGAAACCGGTCGGCTATATCAAGGCAGCAGCCATCATTGCTGGCAAAGATCCGATCAAAGAAGGCTATCTGGCACCGGACGGTGAGACGCTGCCACTGCCGAGACGTCCGGAATCCTTCTTGGTGCACCTCGGCGATCATGACTTCGTCCTGACCTCGGGCATTTCGTCCTGGACGCAGGAGTACTTGAAGAAAGTCGCTCTGTCGGACTATGGCCTGACAAAGGCGGACCCTGACAGCAGCAAGTTCTACAACCTGCGCAATTACGTCTACTCGCAGGCATCGGATATGCATCTCTATCAGATCCTCGTGGATCAGGGCTATGACGCATTCCGCCAGGCTGTTCTGGATATCGTTATCCCCGGCTGATCAGAAGTTTTCCCCCCCCCTCCCTCAAAGATTGTAAAATTGTAAATATGTTTCTCCCAACCTCCTGAACGGAAAATTCCCCCTCCATGTTCAGGAGGTTTTTTAAACTGCAAACTATATACTAAAGTATGTATATAGTTTGCTTTATTCCGGATATCTTGCCATTCCTTCCATATTATGCTATAATTATATTATAGTATAATATAGAAGGGGGGGTGAAAATCATGTATCCTGTCCAAGTGATGATTTCTTACTTTACAACTAGTTTTACGGTCATCATGCATATCGGCAGAGAGGTGACGGCTAAACAATATACAGGGGGGGGGGTTACAAGATAGTAAAGGCACATATATAAAAAAACAGGCCCAGGAATGGGTGCGTCTTGTTTCATATAGATATAAAGAAGGACAGTGTAGGCATATACTGTCCTTTTGGGCATGTTTGCATTCGTTTGTTATTTCCAATTATTGGTTACCACCTGTCTGCCATTCAGTATGGAATGACAGGAGCATGACCATGTTCGTATGAAATGTGCTGTTTGCGGCAAAGAATTTACCCCCGACCCGTATTACCCAGCGATACTGCGGATATACCTGCAGGAGGTATGCCAATCACCATGGAATCAATGACAACCGTGTCGAAGGGCCTCTTTATGCTCCCGTTATACGGGAATTTACGTGTCTGCGGTGTGGTAAACACGTGCGGGTAACAGATGGCAGAGACTGCCGTACTAAATTCTGTTCACAGCATTGTGAAAAATTATATTGGAAATATTCCAAAAAAGTATGGTAGTGTCAAGATTCTTTCGCAAATTCATTTCATCCGCCAGTAAATATCGGCATCTTTGCTGTGATGACTGCCAAAAACGCTGGTTTAATAAACGGCGGAAAGTTTCGTATGAACAGAAATAATACCTGAAAAAGTACGTATAAAAGAAGGAGGATATCTATATGAATAAAATATACAAAGTCGTGTGGAATAAAGCAAGAAATTGCTATGTTGTAGCTTCGGAATTTGCTAAAAATCATCAAACGGGTTCAAGCCGTATAAAAGCTGCATCTGTAGCGGCTGTTATGGCAGCAACTATGTTAACTATCGGGACAGGCGTTATATATGCTGCTGATGTAACAGATACAGGGGTAAAAGAGTCAAAAGAAACTATTTTATTTGACAATACAACAGGTGAAACCACGATGTTAAATGATCCTAATTTAAAACATGATCGTCCTGGTAGTTGGGTTCATGGACATACAGCTGAATGTGGTGAGTTGACGTATAATACAACATTGACGATTGGGGACATTAATAAAGTTGTCGATAAATTAGTTGATAATGACACCCTACTTTACAATCAGGGGATTCAAAAGGTAACCATGAATAATGGAACAATTTCCTTGATACGTAATGATAATACTAGCGTTACAAATAGTATTGCTTTAACTGGAAACGGTGGTGAGAATGGTCAAGATACAGCAGTAACTGTTGCAGTTGGAAACGAATCTCAAACATTTCAGACAGGCTCTGTTGTTACGGCAAATACAGATAATAGCGGAAAAGCCACAGGATTAACTATTAATGGACAATCTTATGATATAAAAGCAGGAAAAACATATAAAGCAGGAGAAAACGTTACAATAGCAGATGATGGTACCATTAGTGCAACAGATACTACATACAGTGCCGGAAAGAATGTAAGGATTGATGATAAGAATAAGATTTCTGTGGATTTGTCCGAGTATGCGAAGTCTGACGATGTCGCAGTAGTCTACCAAGATAATGATAAGAATAAGTCACTTCATAGCACCAACGCTGGTACCGTAGGCTCATCGTCAATTGCTCTTGGCAAAGAGGCAACTACAGGAATGGGGTCTGTTGCGCTTGGTGATCAAACGAAAGCTACAGGAGAATCTTCCACGGCGATTGGAGTTAAGGCAGAAGCTACAGCGTTAGATAGCATTGCCATTGGCGGTGAAACAAAAGCTACTGGCGGTGACAGCATCGCAATTGGTAATGATACAACAGCTAATAGCCAGTATAGTGTGGCAATTGGTGATGATATCCATTCCACTGGAGTCTCAGCGACAGCTGTAGGTCAACAAGCACATGCAACTGGTAACTATTCTACCGCACTTGGTGCGATGACGAACGTAGATGCAGATTGGAATAAACAGCATCCGGGTGAATGGAGAAAGTCTGGTGAAATGTCAACTGCTATTGGGTATGGAAGTGGTTCATGGGGAGATTATTCTACTGCTATTGGTGGTGGGTATGCCAAAGCTGAAGGCCAATTTGCCACGGCAATAGGAAGTTTATCACAAGCAACTGCAGAAAATACTGTTGCTTTGGGAGGTGCTGCCACAGCTGAAGGCCGATTTGCCACGGCAATAGGAACTTCATCACAAGCAACTGCAGAAAATGCTGTTGCTTTGGGAGGTGCTGCCACAGCTAATGTATATGGTGGTGTCGCTTTGGGTACGTCATCAGTTGCTGATAGAGCAGCAGGTGTTGTTGGTGCTTTTGCTCCTGAAGGTGCAGACGGCCTTACTTGGAAAGCCAATGCTGGTGCTGTTTCTGTAGGCAGTTCTGTAGAGGGTAAAAAAATTACTCGTCAGATTACCAATGTAGCAGCAGGTACTGCTGATACCGACGCTGTTAACGTTGCACAGCTGAAGAAGGTAAGTGAAGCTGTTGCTAGCGCAAGCCAAGGTTGGAAGCTGAAAACTCAAAATGGCAATGCATCTGATGTAAAACCTGGCGCTACAGTTGAATTTGATGGCGATGCTAACATTCAAGTAGGCAATGATGGTAATAAAGTTAGCGTTACGCTGAAAAAACAATTGACTGGCATTCAATCCATCACCGGCGAAGGTGAAGGCGCAGGCAGCATTAGCTTTGCAAATGATGGCATCAAGTTTAATAATAAGGTTACCATTGACAATACCGGCAAGATTTCCGGCGTAGCAGCAGGTGCAATTACCGAAACCTCTACCGACGCAGTAAACGGTAGCCAACTGCATGCAGTAGCAACCGAAGCAGGTAAACATACCACCTTATCTAACGGCAAAAATACAACAGTGAACCCTGTGACTACTGCTGATGGTCATCTGGAATACAAGGTTGATGTGAACGATGAGCTGAAGGATATCAAATCCATCATCGGCGCAGGTGAAGGCGCAGGCAGCATTAGCTTTGCAGATGGCGGCATTAAGCTTAACAACAAGGTTACCATTAACAAGGATGGCAAGATTACTGGCGTAGCAGCAGGCGTTGAAAAGACCGATGCTGTAAACGTAGGCCAGCTGACGGATTATGTTGCAGCTAACGATACGCATATTAAGAGTGGCAACTATGCAGTTGGCGAAGTAACTGACAGCACTGGCAATAAATCTCAGGGCGTATCTATGGATATTGTTAATAAAGAAGGTAAGGTAACCGGTACTGTAACCATTACCGACGTAGCCAAAGCAAGTGACGTAGGCGAGGTTAATAATATTGACAGCGATATTAAGAACCAAAACGGCAGCCATACTACCGTTGTTGACGCTGTAAACAACCTGAACCAGAAGTTGAACAACAAGGTTGGTGACCTGAACTATGTAGAAGGCGGCAAGGGTAATTATGTTACTAATGGCGAAAACACAACTACTTCTATCGGCAAGCTTGACCAGGCGTTGAAGGACGTAGCAGCAACTGCAGCTAAGCACACTACTGTAACCCAGGGTGATAACATTACTGTAACTCCGGGAACTAATACTGACGGTAGCAAAAACTACAATGTGGCTTTGAAAAAGGATATCACTGTTGAAAGCGTAACCGCCAATACCTTTAAAGCTGACCAAACTGTAATGAACAAAGACGGCCTGAAGGTTGGCAATAAGGTTAGCGTATCTGCAACTGCTGTAACCGCAGGCAAGACCTCCATCAGCGATGAAGGCGTAAAAGTTGGCGGCAAGACCTATATCAGCGATAAAGGCCTGAATGCTAATGACCAAAAGGTTACCAATGTTGCTGCAGGTGAACTCAGCGCAACCTCCAAGGACGCTGTAAATGGTAGCCAGCTCTATGAAACGAACCAGGCGATTGCCAACAACGCAACCAACATTTCGTCACTGAGCCATTCTATCAGCAACCTCGACAACCGTGTCAACAAAGTCGGTGCCGGTGCTGCGGCTTTGGCAGCATTACATCCATTGGATTTTGATCCGGATGCGAAGTGGGACTTTGCGGCAGGCTATGGCAACTACCGCGGCGCCAATGCAGCTGCTGTTGGGGCATACTATCGTCCGAATGAAGACACGATGTTCTCTGTAGGCGGTACCTTTGGTAATGGCGAAAACATGGTTAATGCCGGCGTAAGCTTCAAACTAGGTTCCGGAAGCAGTCATGTATCGACTTCTCGTGTAGCGATGGCGAAGGAAATTAAAGAACTGCGCGGTGAATTGGAAGCTATGAAGTCAGCCATGCTCGATGCCAATGCAGGTAAGAAGATAGATACATCCAAGCTGCAGCTCTTCCCGGATGTACCGCAGAATCACTGGGCTTACGAATACGTAGCACAGCTGGCCGGCAACGGCATGATCGAAGGCTATCCGGATGGCAACTTTGCCGGAGACCGCCCGATGACGCGGTATGAATTTGCAGCTATCTTGTATCGTGCCATGACAAAAGGCGCTGTCTTGTCCGACAAGATCCTCAGCGAATTCTCGCATGAATTAGAATACTTCACTGTCGATACGATAGCAAAAGACAAAGCAGGCAATCCGACGATTCAGCGTGTTCGCATAGTCAAAGAAAACAAAAATAAATAAGCTCAACGAACCATTAAATAACGGATAGGAAAAAGAACGATGCAAAGAGAAAAATTTTCTCGATGCATCGTTCTTTTTTTGTTGGTTGCTTGTTGCCTGATTCTAATCTTTGATACATATGATATAATACCAGGAGAAATACGAATTAACATGGAAGTGTAAGTGATGAGGTATTCTATAGATTTACTTGTTCAAGGCAGGTGAGATTATAGTGAATAAGGCATACCGATACAGACTCTATCCAACAACTGAACAAAAAATTATGTTTGCCAAGACTTTCGGCTGTGTCCGATTCATCTATAATAAAATGTTGAGTGACCGCCTTGACTATTACAAGGAAACAGGCAAAAAGCTACATAACACGCCTGCGCAGTACAAGGAAGAATTCCCTTGGCTGAAAGAAGTGGATAGTTTAGCCCTTGCCAATGCCCAAATGAACCTGAATAAGGCCTATAATAACTTTTGGAATGATAGCAAGCATTTCGGCAAGCCGCGCTTCAAGTCCAAGAAGAATCGTCGTGCTTCGTATTCCACGAACAACCAGAAAGGCTCTGTCCGAATCGGGGGCCATAAGGTGAAACTGCCGAAAGTCGGTTGGGTGAAATTATGCCAACATCGTCCCTTGCCGGAGAACAGTATCATAAAGACCGTGACCATCAGCAAGACGCCATCCGGAAAGTACTATATCAGTATGCTGGTGGAGTATGAAAACCAAATACTCCCTGTCATACCGAAGACCTTCCTGGGCCTGGATTTTGCGATGCACAGCTTGTATGTGGCTTCCGATGAGGATGAGGCTAAGTATCCCGATTTCCTGCGAAAGGCAGAGAAGAGACTGGCTAAGGCACAGCGGAAGCTATCCCAAAAGCAGAAAGAAAGTCATAACAGAGAAAAACAAAGGCTGCGTGTAGCTATTCTCCATGAGAAAGTGGCCAATCAACGCCGGGATTTCCTGCATAAGAAGGCTCGCTACCTCGCAGACCGCTATGATGTCATTGGCATTGAGGATATCAGCGTCAAAGCGATGGCAAAGCGGAAAAAGGGTGGCAAGTTCAGCTTTGGCAAATCCGTAGCTGACAATGGCTGGAATATGTTCACGAACATGTTGGAATATAAATTGGCTTGGCAAGGCAAAAAGCTTATCAAGATAGACAAGTGGTATCCAAGCAGCCAACTGTGCCATGTTTGCGGATATCAGAACCACGAAACCAAGGACTTATCTGTAAGGGAATGGGATTGCCCTAAATGTGGCAGTCACCATAATCGCGATAAGAACGCTGCCATAAATATCCGAGAAGAAGCCAGGCGGATATCTGCCTGACGTAATCCATAAAATACCGTGGGTCGCACGGGAATCTACGCCTGTGGAGAGATTGTAAGCCGCCGCAACTCTTTGGAGTCCGTGGCGCTGTTCTCGTTGAAGCAGGAAGCTCCCGCCTCTATAGGCGGGAGTACGTTCACTGGCATATCTCTCAGCAGTATCTAATTTGACGAAAAAATTTATATCTGCTATAATAATCTTGTCCGAAGGGAAATCGAAGGAAGAGACTGAGGAAACATGGACACTCATGAGGAATCCTCCGATAGAACTAGGACGTAACGTTTCATTCTATTTTTTGAAGGAGGAGTTCTTTATGAAAAAGACTCTCGTATCCGCTCTGACGACGGCTCTCGTTGTTGGCGCTGCTAGCACGACGTTTGCTGCTGCAAACCCGTTCTCCGATGTACCGGCTGACCATTGGGCTTACGACGCTGTATCCCAGCTCGCAGCTGATGGCGTCATCGAAGGCTATGGCGACACGACGTTCCGTGGCAACCAGAACATCACGCGTTATGAGATGGCTCAGATGATCGCAAAGGCTATGGCAAAGACGGATGTCTCCGCTGCTGATAAGGCCCTGATCGACAAACTCGCTGCTGAGTTCTCCGATGAGCTCAACAACCTCGGCGTCCGCGTAAGCAACCTCGAGCGCAACGCTGACATGGTTAAGTGGAACGGCAAGGCTGAGTACACGTACTACAGCCATCGCGACAAGGATGCAAACACGAAGACGAACGATGATCAGCTCCTGTTCCGCCTCGAGCCGAGCGCTGAAGTCAACAGCCATTGGCATGTAAATGCACGTCTCGATGCTTCAACGGATCTTGCAAAGGACCGCGACGATGTCCACAGTGAGCATGGTAAGGACAGCTATCAGGATACAGATGTTACGCTCAAGCGCGTTTGGGCTCAGGGCAACTACGACAACTTCCAGGTCAAACTCGGTAAGTTCGCTCAGATTGATAGCGACAGCATCTTTAATACCTCGTTCTCCGGCGCTGAAGTCCAGTTCGGCAACAAGGTAACGTTCACGGCTGGTGCTGGCCGCCAGAACATGGACAACGACAGTGACTTCACGCAGAAGTTCAAAGTTGGCGAGAAGACGGCTAACTACCAGTACGCTGGCCTCGGCTATGGCGATGGCAAGTTCGTCGGCGGTGTTGACTACCATCATCTGAATTCTGATACCTTCCAGTATCGCGTTGATACGAAGGCTGAGAAGTATCAGAACGAAGATAATGCCAATATCTGGCTCGCAAAGGCTGCTTATCGCTTCGATAAGACGAATGCCCTGAACGGCTTCTATGCCAACAACACGTCGGCTGATGACTTCGACAAGGCTTGGAGCGCTCAGTACAGCTACAAGGGTGCTGAGGCTGAGAACAAGGGCACTTGGGGTGCTTGGGCAGCTTACCGCTACCTCGGCCAGAACACGGATCTGTTCTCCACGTTCGATGTAATCCTCGCTGGTCAGAAGGGCTGGGAAGTCGGCACGAACTACGCTCCGTTCAAGAACGTTGTTGCAACGCTGCGCTATGGCAACGGTAAGGATCTCCTTACGGACAATAAGATCGAGAACCTCTTCGGCCGTATCGAGATGTTCTTCTAATCCTTCGATTAGCAGATTTTCATCGCAATCAAAAGACCTCCGTTTCGGCGGAGGCCTTTTTTGTTGCCGACATCCATGCTTGACTTTTCGATGGCGTGTAGTAAACTGAAAAGAGAATCTGACTCGGTACGAGAAAAGGGGATATTTCATGCCAAACCGTGCAGCCTGGGCGGAGATCGATCTTCGCGCCCTGAGACATAATTACGAAGAAATCAAGAAGAACATTCGCGGCGGGGCGAAGCTCTGTGCGGTCGTCAAGGCAGACGCCTACGGCCACGGTGCTCTGGCTGTCGCGCGCGTCGCGGTGGAGGCGGGGGCCTCGTATCTCGCGGTGGCGACGCTCGGCGAGGCTATCGAGCTGCGCGAGGCGGGCTTCACGACGCCGATCCTGCTCCTCGGCCTTGTGCTGCCGGACGAGGCGCGCGACATCGTCGACTACGATGTCACGCAGGTCGTCTGTGAGCTGCCGCTCGCAGAGGCCATCTCGCGCGAGGCCGTGCGCCAGCACAAGGTGGCAAAGGTGCACCTCAAGGTCGAGACAGGCATGGGCCGCATCGGCATCCGCCCTGAGGAGATCGGCGCCCTGGCCGCGGCGGTCAAGCAGCTGCCGAACATCGAGATCGAGGGCATGTTCTCCCACTTTGCGATGGCGGACAGCAAGGACAAGACGTACACGAAGGGGCAGCTCGTGAAGTTTGAGCAGGCCTTGAAGGCGGTCGAGGAGGCTGGCGTGACGCTGAAGATCCGCCATATCGCGGAGTCGGCGGCCATCCTCGAGATCCCGGAAGCCCACTACGACATGGTGCGCGCCGGCGTCATCCAGTACGGCATGTGGCCGTCGGACGAGGTCACGCATCCGATTGACATCCGCCCGGTCATGAAGGTCTGCGCCAAGGTCGTCTTTACGAAGAACCTGCATCCGGGCGAGAGCATTGGCTACGGCCGCCAGTTCATCGCCGCGCGCGAGAGCCGCATCGCGACACTGCCAATCGGCTATGCCGACGGCTACATTCGCGCTTACGGCAACGGCGGCTACGTCTCGTTCGGCGGACGCAAGGCGCCGATTGCGGGCCGCGTCTGCATGGACCAGGTCATGGTCGATGTCACGGATCTGCCGGACGTCAAGGAGGGCGACACGGCCGTGCTTTTCGGCGATGAGACGGTCACGGCCGACACGGCGGCCAAGTGGCTCAACACCATCAACTACGAGGTCACCTGCCTGATCTCGTCGCGCGTGCCGCGCGTCTATAAAGGCTGATTGATTGCATAAAAAGAGCATCCCACTGCGGGGATGCTCTTTTTATGTCATGTATGCAGCCGATGGCTTACTCGACCTGGCCCTTCCAGTAGGCGAGGTCGGCGTCATTGAGCGGCAGGTCGATCGTCTGGCCGTCCTTGTAGCTGTAGCGGAAGCGGACGGTCGTGGCCTTCTTGATGTCGTCGAGCGTGGTGGCCGGCAGGAAGACGGAAATCTCGTTCTCTTTCTGGAAGGAGCCAGCGTCCTTTTGCTTGACGGAGGCGATCAGCGGCCACTCCTTGGAGTCGGTCACGAGCGTGACCTTGGAGTCGGCCTTGGCGCCGTCGTAGCGCGTATCCCAGACGGTGAAGTGGGCGCTCGTCGCCGAGCCGTCAGAGCCGCGCAGGCCCGTGAACTCGATGCGCGCATAGGCCGAGAGACTGTCGGCCGTGCGCGTGTCGTGCGCGTGGAAGTAGAGCAGCGTGCCGAGAAAGGCCGCGACGATGATGAGCAGGATGGCGATTGCTTTTTTCATGGATAAATCTCCTTTTGTTCTTGAGTTTTCACTGCAAAAAAGCGATGGCCTCGGCCATCGCTTCTATTTCTTCGGATCTACCTGTGCGAGCTGGAAGTCAGCAATCTTATCGTATCATCCTGTTTCGTCCTTGTCAATGCGTCTTTTTTAGAAGCAAAAGAGAAATTCTTCACCAAATTACCGTAAGTTATCGTAAATAACATGAAATTTTGCAAATTGGTGCTGTGCCTGCCGCAAATGGTCATGTTTCTGTCTTTTTCGCCTGTTTCCCCCATTGTAAAAGCGCGCGAATTATTATATAGTATATCAATAGAAAAGAGGCATCGACTGGCGCGGCGGCTGTTTTCCCGCTGCTTTTCAGCCAGTTCTGCCATAATCTTTTCAGAAGGTATGATATCATTCTTTTATCGGTTGGAAGGGGATTTCAATAAAATGTTTGGTATGTCAATGGATATCGGCATCGACCTTGGCACAGCCAACGTGCTGGTCTATGTGAAGGGCAAGGGCATCGTGCTGCGCGAGCCGTCTGTCGTCGCGGTGGACAAGGACACGAACCGTGTGCTGGCCATCGGCGAGGAGGCGCGCCGCATGATCGGCCGCACGCCGGGCAACATCGTCGCCATCCGCCCGCTGCGCGAGGGCGTCATCGCGGACTACGACATCACGGAGAGCATGCTGCGCCACTTCATCGAGAAGGTCGTCGGCCGCAGTTTCGTCTTCCGCCCGCGCATCATGATCTGCATCCCGTCGGGCTGCACGATGGTCGAGCAGCGCGCGGTGCAGGAAGCTGCTGAGCAGGCCGGCGCGCGCCACACGCAGCTC
>ERZ772897.2449-NODE-2449-length-16115-cov-4.356413_pt1 | contig 16115 bp, 10 predicted proteins | sample MGYA00512125_ERZ772897 | MGnify/ENA primary metagenome ERZ772897 (study PRJEB29015, sample SAMEA2737660) | human gut metagenome | biome: human gut; feature: human-associated habitat; material: faeces | place: China | collected 2012 ... | reverse complement strand
GGTATCACGCGGGGTATCTGCGAACTGACCGAGGAAGGCGAAGTTTACACAGCCATCCGGGATAACATCCGGGCGGTCACCCTTGGTTCTTGGCATGAAGAATGCGGTGATATACGGCATCATGGTCGGTGTGCAGTTGCACTCTTCTCCTGATAGTCTCTCGATATCCTCCACCGGGATTCCGAGATGATACAGCCACTCGGCGGTGATCTCCTTACCGGTACACTCCTTCATGGGTTTCTTCACATAGTCGCCCGGGACATCGGTGAACAGGCTGTATACCCATACACACACCTCGTCCTTCTTCTGATTCTTGAACTGTCCCTGGCGGTTGATGGTCCAGCTCAAAAGCCACTTGGAATCGCGGCAGCTCACGATACCACCGGTAACAACTTTGCCTGTCCTCGGGTCGCGCTTGCAGATTTTCTTGATCTGGTCGATGATCTCTTCATTTGCGGTGGTGACCGTCGCAGACTCCCAGTTCGTCTTCTCGATATCGGAGCAGAATTTTTCCGGATGACCGAAGGACGGATCCTGTGCTGCAATTTTCTTCCAGAGGCTCCAGCAGCCGCTGCTTCTCACTTCCGCGTCACCCACCGGCGCATGGTTCTGGTCACCGTAGATCGTCCCTTCTGTACAGCTTCCGTTTGTGATAAACACAAGGTCCTTTTCCGTCAGCGGGATCTCCGTGTCCCCGTTCTTCGTGCGGCACTCGATAGCGCGGGCCGTCTTCTTTCCGTCCGTGATCTCAAAGCGGACGTTTGTGACCTCTGTGCCGAACCGAAACTCCACGCCTGCCGCCTCCAGGTATTTCTGCATCGGCAGAATCAGGGATTCGTACTGGTTGTAGCGGGTGAATTTCAGAGCGGAGAAGTCCGGAAGGCCGCCGATATGGTGGATAAATCTCTGGAAGTACCGCTTCATCTCCAGGGCGCTGTGCCAGTTTTCAAAGGCGAACATGGTTCTCCAGTAAAGCCAGAATTGGGAGCCGAATACCTCATCATCGAACACATCCTCGATGGTTTTGTCATAGAGATCCTCATCCTTCGTGAAGAAGAGCTTCATGATCTCCATACTGCCCTTCTGGCTCAGACCAAACTTTCCGTCCGTATGGGCATCCTCTCCGCGGCGCTCTGTGGCACGACAGAGAGAATAGTTCGGGTCATGCTTGTTTAACCAGTAATACTCATCGAGAACGGACGCGCCTGGAACCTCCAGGGACGGGATGCTGTGGAACAGATCCCAGAGGCACTCGAAATGATCCTCCATTTCGCGGCCGCCGCGCATCACATATCCTCTTGTCGGATCATCGATTCCGTCGCAGGCACCTCCGGCGATATCCATGGCCTCTAAGATGTGGATGTTCTTTCCCGGCATCTGGGCATCGCGGACGAGAAAGCATGCCGCTGCCAGGGATGCGAGACCGCTTCCCACAAGGTACGCGGACTTCTCCTCGATTCCCGCCGGCTTCTCCGGGCGGGCGAACGCTTCGTAGTTTCCGTTTGTGTAGTAGATTCCCTTGCTGTTCTTATCATGTTTTCCGAGTTCTGTGTTGCGGTAATCGGATCTGCTTCCATGGGAAGTCTTTTTCATCTTATCCATTTCCATGTTTCCGCGCTTCTTCGCCGCGAGTACCGCTGTGATTCCAGCTCCGGCCGCCAGAACTGCTCCGGCTTTCCATCCTTTTTTGCTCATCGTTTCTGGTTTCCTTTCCTGTTTATTTCATTTCTACATTCCGTATCATGTAGTTTTCATAACTATATTGCTGCTTTTGATAGTAATCCTTTCCGCGGGCTTTGTCAAGCTTTCCATTCAAATATTTTGAACGCAAAAGTTTTTTCTGCGCTTCCCGCCTTTTATCTTCTCCTTTTTTCTGATTTTCATTCAAAAAGTACCCCGCCCGCTGTCTCTATAGGGGCAGCGAACAGGGTACTAAAAAGGGGAGGATAAGTATTAATCTTTTTCTTTTGTACTGGTCATAGGATTGCCCGTTTTTCCGTTTTTATACATTCATCATTGATTTTCCATACACATTTTTTTATAATAAGCTTACGGAATACATTCAGATTGGAGAATACAGAAATCATGAAAAATCTTGTAATCGGACAGTCCGGCGGACCTACCGCCGTCATCAACGCGAGCCTTTATGGTGCGGTAAAAGCATTCAGGGAATCCGGCGCGGACGGACATGTTCTCGGAATGATCAACGGAATCGAGGGATTCCTCGCTGACCATGTGATGGACCTTTCCACGGACCTCTCTGACAAGGAACTTGAGCTCTTAAAGCTCACTCCGGCCGCATACCTTGGTTCCTGCCGTTATAAACTTCCGGCAGATTTAGACAGTGAAGTTTACCCTGCGATCTTCGATAACTTCCGTGAGATGAACATCGGATACTTCCTCTATGTGGGCGGAAACGACTCCATGGATACCGTGGACAAGCTCTCCCGCTATGCGGAGAAGATTGGAAGCGATGTGAAATTCATCGGAATCCCGAAGACCATCGACAACGATCTTGTCCTCACCGACCACACACCGGGCTTCGGAAGCGCCGCAAAGTATGTTGCCTCCACCGTCCGCGAGATCGTCCTCGACGCCTCCGTCTATCAGCAGAGATCCGTCACCATCGTCGAGATCATGGGACGCCACGCAGGATGGCTCACCGCTGCTTCCAGGCTTGCAAGAAAATATGAGGGCGACAACCCATGCCTTATCTACCTCCCGGAGACTCCGTTCTCCTTAGAGCAGTTCTATAATGACCTGGACGCTGCATTCAAGAAATCCCCGAACCTCGTTGTCTGCGCCTCCGAGGGAATTGCCGATGAGGGCGGCACCTTTGTCTGCGAGTACTCCGACGCAGCGAAGCTCGATTCCTTCGGTCACAAGATGCTCACCGGCTGCGGTGAGGTCTTGGAAAGCTTTGTCCGCGACAAGTTCGGCGTGAAAGTCCGCTCCATCGAGTTAAATGTCAACCAGCGCTGCAGCGGCATGATGGTATCTGAGACGGATATCGAGGAAGCTGCCATGGCAGGCGCTGCCGGTGTGAAGGCAGCTCTCGCCGGGGAGACAAAGAAGATGATCGCCTTCAAGCGTGACTCCGACATGCCGTACAAGATGCACTGCACACCGGAGGATGTAAGCCTCATCTGCAATCAGGAAAAGAAATTCCCAAAGGAATGGATCAACGCGGCAGGAAACGATATCACCGATGACTTCTCAGCTTACGCTCTCCCGCTGATCCAGGGCGAGCCGAAGCGCGTGATGGAGAACGGGGTGCCGAAATACCTGTACAGAAAGTAAGTTTGGTATTATCACCCATAACCGCGAATCTTAACAAAACTCTTCAACAAAAGCAAAAGCCCGTGAAAACATGCTTCCACGGGCTTTTTCCTTTTCTTTCCTTGGTAAGAACTCTCCCACTTCCTGTCCCAGACTTATTCAAGATCGAAACAGCCCTGCACCGCTGCCAAACGAAATCCACTTTTCCATTTAACTGCTGCACAGAGCTGTTTATTTTTCATATTCCATTAATTCACTTCACTGATATCCATCAGCCCGCACCCGTCATAGAAGAACTTTAAAATCTCCTGGCAGGTCTTTCTCTGCTTTGCCATGCCCTGGGCACCGTTCTGGCTCATGCCGACACCGTGTCCGAAGCCGCCTCCGTAGATTGTGAAGGTCGTCACCTGATTTTCATCGGTTCCGTTGTTCTCGATATAGATGAAACCGCTGGGAAGCGTATCCCATCCCGTAGATGTGGAACCGTCTTTCCTGTTGTATACAAGTGATACATTTCCGAGAATGCTGCGGATCCTGCTCTGCCCGGAAAATGTCTTGGAACCTTCCGTTCCAACGACCTTCAGGGTCTTCGCGTATCCACCCGCTCCCCTGGATGTGATCGTAAGTCCCGTGATCCTGCCGACCCCGCCGATCTTTTCGTCCAGGATCGTGCTGGTGGTCTTCGTGTTCCAACGGAACATCGGGAAGTCAGAGTCGTAGGCATCTGTGTTCTCGTCCTTGATAAAGCTCTCAAAGGCCTCGTTGGATGTCAGATCCAGCTTCTTCGCCTTGTTGTTGATCGTGACTGCCCTGAGGTACGGCGTGTTGGACGCATCCGCTCCCCACACACTTCCGTCGGTTCCATGCCCGTCAGATGTGGAGTAATAGAACGCCTCGATGGGATCCCCGTTGTATTCCAGAAGCTGACCAAAGGTCTCATTCACAGCGGTATCCGTGGAATCGAAGGTCAGCGTGTTGTTGTACACCTGGAAATTCGTGCTGTCATCCACATGGGCACCGTAGGTCGAGTAGGCATTGCCCTGAATCTGCCTCCATGCGTAGGTTCTCGCACAGACCGCCTGGGCCTTCAGCGCCTCCAGCTCATAAGTCGGCGGCATCTCGCTCGGTGCCACCCGCTTTAAATATTCCTCGAGGTCCACCTCGTTTAAGAGAAGCAGGCCGTCGCTCTCCTCCGTGATCTCCATATGTCCCGGATAGACGGGCATTCCCTGAGCGCGCTCCAGACTGTGTACCGTGATCATTCCGCCTTCATTTGCGGAACGGAATGTGAGACGCCCACTTGCGAGCCTTGAATCTCCCGGTTTTATCGTCACCGTCTCCCCTGCTGCGATGGACTCCGTCTTTGCATCCTTCTCATCTCCGTACTCCAACACTGCCATGGAGTCGCAGGAAAGTGTGATCGTATCATGGAACAGTGACTTAAATCCGTTCGTCATGATAAGCACGCGGATCATGTCGATATCCGGTTTCTCCGTCGTCAGGGCCGCACAGATCTTTCCATCCGCCACCACAAATTCCTGCATGTGGTAGCCGACGAGAATATCCTTCTTCTGCTGTTCCCTGAGAACACCGTAGGTCCGATAGATCTTAAACTGATCCGCCAGCGGCACGCTGCCGTAGCCGTCGATCTCAATCTCTGTGTCGCGGACCGCAAGGACCGTTCCGGTGATCTTCTCTTTCTTCAGCACCAGTCGTTTTGGGGTTCCGCCCTTTAAGTACAGATCTCCGATCTGACCGGAGATCTCGCTCTCATCCTTTAAAACTCCCTTTACCGGAAATTCCCTCTGGATATTTCCGATAAAGACCGTCACTGTCTTTCCGGAGAATCCCGAGATCCAGGCATTCTCGTAGACGATCTCGTCCGAGACCATCTCCTCCACCTTTAAGATCTCATCGTCTCTCGCCAGAAACCGGATCTTCTGGTCAATATATCCGTCGAGGTAAAGTCCCTCAAACTGAAAAATACCGTCCCTCGTGTAGGCTGTCCATGCAGGCGCACCATCCACATTGTCCGGTGTTCCGTAAAGGTCCGTCTCCACCTCGGCCACAGCTCTGTCCGGATCCACCGCCGCGCGGAACGCGTCATAGAACTTCCAGAAATTCTCACTGGAGACTGCCTTTTTCGCCCGGTCACCGGAATCCACATAAGAAAGGAGCGCATCTGTTTCCCCTTTTCCCTCTTCCGATGCCTTTTTTGCCCAGTCCGAAAGAACCGCGTATGTAACTGCGGACGTAGCGCTCCGCTCGTCCGCTTTGACCGATCCGCTGTCAAGATATCCCTGACCATAGAGGTAGTCCATATATTTCACATACCACTGGTCCGATAGATCTTCATCAAAATTCGACGTCTCCGGCGCATTTTCAAGAATTCCATTCCCCGACTCCAGTGTCAGTGCCACCGTCCGGGATGCCGCTGCCAGGGAGACTCCATCCTCTTCCCTGTCCAGAAGTACGATCACGATCAGCAGAACCACGATGAACGTCGTGACTCCCGCCATCCAGTTTATCAGTTTCCTTCTCTCGTTCATAATTCCTTTCCCGACCAGAACCAGCTACTGTTCGTCACCGTGTTTTTTATACTCGCCGTTCTGTTCGTCGATCCGCTTCAGATTTACATAGTCCTCTTCTTTTATGCTCAGACTCTTCTTTGAAAGGAGATATTCCTGAATCTGATTATAAATATGAATGATGACTGCCATCAACGGAACCGCAATGATCATTCCCACAAATCCGCACAATCCGCCGAACAGCAGGATCGAAAACAGTACACCAAAGCTGGAAACACCTGTGGAATTTCCCAGGATCTTCGGTCCTAAAATATTTCCGTCAAACTGCTGAAGCACAAGGATCAGCCCAATAAAGTACAGACACTGTTTCGGACTGATGAGGAATACGAGGATCGCGCACGGAGCTGCTCCAATAAATGGTCCGAAGAACGGTATCACATTCGTCACTCCGATGATCACGCTGATCAGCAGCTCATACGGCAGCTTAAACAGATGCATCAGGATAAAGCAGAGAATTCCGATGATCAGGGAATCGATCAGTTTTCCGATAATAAAGCCGGAAAACGCTTTTTTAATAAACTGGAATTCAGCCACAACGATATTGGCCGCTTTCAGTGGAAGAACGGAATAAATAAATTTTTTTCCCTGCGCTGATAGGGATTCCTTGATATTTAACAGATAGATCATAACGATCAATCCGATCAGCATGTTTTTTGTCAGCGTGATCACATTCATGACTCCGCTGGATACGCCGCCGACAATCTTCTCAATATTCTGGAAGTTCTGGAAATTGGAGAGATTCGACATTAAGTCCGTCTCCATCCAGCTCTGAAAATACTGGGCTGACTGCTCGTAAATATTTAAGATTGCCTGCTCCACCGGCGGGTTGTTCACGAAGAATTCCGTCAGCCAGTCATACACGTTCTGGAAATAAACCGGCATCATGTTGATGATCCCCACGATACTGGAATAGAGCTGCGGGATGATCATGCTGGAAAGGCTTACGACCACCACGATCAGAAACGCAAGGCTTATCACTGTTCCAACGGCTTTTCCAAGGAAATTGCCGAAGGATTCACTCTTGAACCGTTTCTTTGGCGCGATCTTCTTTTCCTCGTCCTCTTTTTTCTTGTCGTCATCATGCACATACACGACTGTATTGTAGCACCGGTTATAGACCGGAGACATTAAAAAAGCAAGTACAGCGCCGTAGATCACCGGTGCCAGGACAAACCGTACTTTTCCCAGAAAGGCAAACACTGCATTCCTCTCCAGAAACAGAAAGACGACAAACACCGCTGCGATCAGTACAAGGATTGCCGTCACCCCCATGTAAATGTATCGTTCGAACCGTTCATTTTTCATAAAAAAAGTTTCTCCTTTGCAGCAGCTTCTCTCACCCCTGCCACGGGTGGCGAAGCCTGTTTGCACCCATAATATCATACTTCGGTCATTTAGAAAAGAGTATTAACAGAATCTGAACATTCCCCGCATTCCAAAACCGTCGTTTGGAAATCCTCGCAGGCGGTCTTTCCTATAAAGTGAAAAGAATGTGCCTTGGCGCATTCTCGCGCCTCGCGCGGTCGCTTGCGACAATCTATATCTTCGCGCGAGTGCGCATCACTGGCACGTTAGTGCCTTTTCATGTAACAGGAAATTCTGAGGAATTTCCTGTTACATGAAAAGAAGCAGCGATCTCTCGCTGCTTTTTTATCTTTCGCAATCCCAAAATGCCGTTTCCTGAATAATTGACGCCTAGCAATGCTAGGTGGGCATCCGCACTTAAACATCTGCCTTCCACTCTTTGGAGGCCTGACATCCGTTCAAGAATATAGGAATCCCGTATGTCAAAATGTAGGTTCAAAATAGACAGGAGTGTCGAACATCCCAGGAATCACATTCCCTTTAACTGAGAACTATTATAGCGCATCACGGATCATTTTTCAAGTTCCATTTCCTGGTGTCATGTATTTTTCTGCGACTCATAATTACAACTCCCGACATAGCTGTAAACCGGATCTTCGATCCCTGCTGTACTGTCTGTCTTGTCTTTAACACAGACAAAGCATCCCAAATATCGGCTGATCTTTTTTTACATCATACCTTTTAAGAGCTTTGCTGTCTCCTCCGGTGTCTCACAGAGGTAATCTGTCCCGGCGCTCTGGAGTTCTTCACGGCTTCCATATCCGTAAAGCACGCCGATCACGGAAAGTCCCGTTTTCTTCGCACCGTATACATCATGTTCCCGGTCACCCACCATGATCACGGAAGGCTTCTCCTCCTCGCTGATGCAGTTTTCTTCCAGGACATAGCGGATCACATCGTCCTTATTCACACGCGCTTCATCCATGGACGCGCCGCCGATAAATTTAAAATACTCTGTCAGTTGGAAATATTCCAGGACTTTCTTTGCGGTCTCCTCCGGCTTCGATGTTGCCACATAGAGTTCGAGGCTAGCCTCCTTTAAGGTCTTTAACATATCTTCCACGCCATCGAACGGCGCATTATCCATCCAGCCTTTCACATCGTAGTATTCCCGGAACACATAGATCGCATCATTTGCGTCCTTATCTGAAAAATTATAATATCTCTTAAAGCTGTCGAAGAGCGGCGGTCCCACAAACGGTTTCAAGACCGAAAGGTCATCCACATGGATGCCGTAATGTTTCAGCGCATACCGAACACCCTTCGTGATCCCTGGCATGGAATCCGTCAGTGTGCCGTCAAGATCAAAAAATACTCTTTTTAACTTCATCATTTTTCCTCTTTCACGTATTTCCAATTTCATGAGTTTTATTATCCCATGCCCCCATTTAAATGTCAATTATAAAATCCTGTACTGCCCTTCCGCCAATCTCCACTATTTTCCATGGCTGTCGACTTTTCGTTTTTAAACCGACAGAATATATCACCTGTATTCTATTTCAGATCTGCAGCTGCAAAAAAGCGGCACCCACCAGAACCGCTTTTTACGGTTCTGGCACATGCCGCCTTTCCCTTATCCTTTTTTATCTGACCCGGAGTTTACCGGAAAAACTCGTGATTTCCATGTTTAAACAGGAATTCCAGATGTCTGTCAAACCAGCTGGCGTTCTTTTTTGATGACGCATGCCGGTTCATAAAATACAGGGCACCGTCCGTCAGGTCTTCACCTGAGAGCGCCCGCCCTACGGCCTCCACCGTCTCGGCTGTGACCCTGCATCTCTTGATGGAGCCGTTGGACACCGGTGAAAACTGGTGTTTCTGGTAGACAACTTTCGTGATCGTGTTCGGGAATGAGTCATTCTCCACACGGTTTAAGATCACGTTCGCCACCATGACACGGCCTTCCATGTCACAGTTTCCAGCTTCCGCCTGCACGATCCGTAGAAGAACATCGTAGTCGCTGTCAGAGTAGCCGGTGAAAACTTCCCTTGCAGGCTCCTCCGCCGCAGTCTCTTCCGCTTCCGCCTGTACCTCTGTCACAGGTGAGCCTTCTGCTTCCGCCTCAACCTGCACAGCTCCGGCCTCTGCGTTTCCCGCAGTTTCCACTTCCGGCCCCGCAGACTCATCCTGAGCCCCATTGCTCTCGTCTGCTTTTTCCGAAGCTCCTGCGTCCTCGGCGCTGTTCTTATCATTCGTCTCTGTATTTTCAGTTTCTTTCTCGATATCTGCTTCCGTCTCCGCGGATGATGCTTCATCCGCCGTCGTCTCATCCTCTAAAACATTTCCGTCTGTTTCCGGAAGAGCAGTATCTTCTGTCTCCTCCAGACTGTCTTCATCCGAACCTCCCTGCGTCTCTGCAAACGCTACGATCGCGTTTTTGCCTCCGCCCTGGAAGTCCACCGCTGTAAATGGAATCACTGCAATCAGTGTTGCGCCCATCGTGAGAATTGCCGCATTCCGGTGCATCTTCTTTGTCACACCGGTGAAGAGTGATTTCACAAACTGAAAGACTGTCTGAAGAAATGAGTTCCATGGATTCATTTTTGAATACCCTCTTTCTCCGTCCTGTCGCCGGTTGTTCATTCCGACCGTTTTCCGGCCGGTGTCTGTGATTATAGGAGAATGAGAGGGCAAATGTCAATAAGCCATGGCCAACTTTGTTACATTTTACAGCCCGTTTTTTAATGATTGTTACATTTTATTAATATCTTTTCCAAATATTATCGGCATAAAACCTAAATTTTTGGTGGTATTGGCAAGTATAAAATATTGCAAATGTTACAATTTTGTTAAATATTGATTCCCCACTTTCAGGTGGTTTCCGATAACTTTTTCATTTATGTTAACCATTTTGCTGCAAATCCAGCAGTTTTGCTCCCACATAGTCCGCGAGAGTCTGCGGGGAAAGCAGTACCTGGAATCCCCTCTGGCCCGCGCTGACAGCGATCGTTTCGTATTTTAACGCCGCCTCATCAATAAAAGTCGGGAACTTTTTCTTCATTCCGATCGGAGAACAGCCACCACGGATGTACCCCGTTGTGGCTAAAAGATCCTTCATCGGAAGCATCTCCACCTTCTTATCTCCCGCCGCTTTCGCCGCCTTTTTTAAATCTACTTCACCGTCCACAGGAATACAGCAGACGAGAAATCCGGTGCGTTCTCCCTTCAGTACAAGGGTCTTAAACACGCTTCCATGATCCACACCCAGCATGTCCGCCGCATGGCTTCCGGAGAGATCGTTCTCATCCACCGGGTACTCCTTCGCCTCGTAAGGGATTTTCGCGGCATCTAAAAGCCGCATCACATTTGTCTTTGTTTTATCATTTTTTGCAGATCTGCTCATAAATATTTCCTCCTGAACACAGCCTTTTCCCTGCGCCGCATCTGCCCGCAGTCCGGTATTTAATCCTTTTAGGCTGCACATCATTTATACAACGGAATACGCAAAAAAGCAATAATAAAGAATGTGCCTTGGCACATTTTCGCGCCTCGCGCGGTCGCTTGCGACAATCTACATCTTCGCGCGAGTGCGCATCATTGGCACATGAGTGCCTTTTGTGTAATAGAGAATTCCTCGGAATTTCCTATTACACAAAAAACGGCAGCAAACTCTGTAATCTGCTTACAGATATCCGCTGCCGTTTATCTACTTTTCGACCTGTTTCTTCTATATATATGGCCCCTACGACAGGATCATACGGTCGTTCGCAAGTTCGCCGCCTGCAGCTTCCTCAAACTTCGCAAGAAGATCCTGGACTGTCAGGTGTTTCTTCTCCTCCCCGGCCACATCATAGATCACGTGGCCTGCGTTCATCATGATCAGACGGTTCCCGTGGGCGATCGCATCGCGCATGTTGTGAGTGATCATGAGTGTTGTCAGATGCTCACTGTTTACGATCTTGTCGGTTGTCTCAAGAACCTTCGCTGCCGTCTTCGGGTCGAGGGCTGCCGTGTGCTCGTCTAAAAGGAGAAGTCTCGGCTTCTTTAAGGTTGCCATGAGAAGGGTCAGCGCCTGTCTCTGTCCGCCGGAGAGAAGTCCGACTTTTGATGTGAGGCGGTCCTCAAGACCAAGGCCTAAGATCTTTAACTGCTCCCTGTAGAACTCACGCTCTTTTGCGGTGATTCCGGCCTTCAGAGAACGTGTCATTCCTCTTCTTGCTGCTAATGCCATGTTCTCCTCAATCTGCATGGTGGCAGCCGTTCCTGTCATCGGATCCTGGAATACACGTCCGAGATACTTCGCACGCTTGTGCTCCGGGAGCTTTGTCACGTCGATATCATCGATGGTGATTTTTCCCTCATCCACAAACCACGTTCCTGCGACCGCATTTAACATGGTAGATTTTCCAGCTCCGTTTCCACCGATGACGGTGACAAAATCGCCTTCGTTTAAATGAAGATTTAATCCGTTTAACGCAGTCTTTTCATTGACGGTTCCCGCGTTGAAGGTTTTATAAATACTGTGAAGATCAAGCACGAGGTGCACCTCCTCTTTTTACCGGTTTAGAGAAATATTTGCCTTTCATGTACGGGATCGCAAGGAATACCGCAACGACAAGAGCTGACAGGAGTTTTAAATCGTTGGAATTTAATCCCATCCAGAGTACGACCTGAAGGACCAGATAGTAAATGATCGCGCCGAAGGCAACGGAGAACAGCTTGAAGCCGAAGTTCTGGCTGATCTTTCCGAAAACGACCTCACCGATGATAACGGCTGCAAGACCGATCACGATGGCACCGCGGCCTGCGTTGACATCCGCAAAGCCCTGATACTGGGCATATAAGCCGCTCGCAAAGGCAACGATCCCGTTGGAGATCATAAGACCTAAGATCTTTGTGAAATCGGTATTGATACCCTGGGCACGTGACATGTTCTGATTGGAGCCTGTGGCACGGATGGAACATCCGATCTCCGTTCCGAAGAACCAGTAGAGGACTCCGATCAGGATCACAATGATTAATGCTGTCACGAAGATCGTGTTCTTATAAAAAGCGACTCCCTTTACATAACGGAGAGACACTAAAAGATCATACTTATCCACGCTGATGGCCTGATTTGCCTTACCACCCATAATGCGAAGGTTGATGGAGTAGAGACCAAGCTGAGTCAGGATTCCCGCGAGGATCGCCGGGATCCCCATCGCCGTGTGAAAGATTCCGGTCACCAGACCCGCGATCATTCCCGCGATAAAGGCTGCAAACAGGGATACCCCTACGGAATGCCCGTTTAACATGAAAATGATGCAGACAGCACCACCCGTACACATGGTTCCGTCCACGGTAAGGTCCGCAAGATCAAGGATCTTATATGTAATATAAACGCCGATCGCCATGATGCCCCAGATGAGTCCCTGTGCACAGGCACCCGGCAGCGCGTTGAACAGTGTCAAAAAATTCACGTTTCTTTCCTCCTATGGCTGATGATAGCAAACAGGGTGACAAAAGTTTTTGCTGTTTGCCACCCTGATGTCCTTATAATTTCAAGTCGTTATTATTCTTCGATCGCAACGTAGTCATCCGGAACCGTGATTCCAAGTGCCTCACAGTTTGCCTTATTGTATTTCTTTGTTACCTCCGGCGCAAACTCAATCGGCATTTCCTTTACGTCCTTGCCGTCCATCAGGATCTCTGCGCCCATCTCACCGGCTTTGTATCCGATGTCGTAGTAGTCGATGGAAAGAGTTGCAACACCGCATCCGGAGCAGATTCCCTCTTCACCTGCAATTACCGGAACTTTCGCCGGAAGGCAGATATTGTTTATGATCTCTGCATTGGAAGCAGCCGTATTATCGGTCGGAACATAGAGAACATCGTTCTCTCCTGCTGCTGTTGTTGTTACGGAAGCGATATCGTTGGAGTCTGCGAAGGTGTATTCCTTACAGGTATATCCAAGCTCCTCCAGAGATCCTTTTACGGTTGTTGCCTGATATTTGGAGTTCGGCTCTGCGGAACAGTATAATAAGCCGACATTCTTTGCGTCCGGGAACAGCTCGTTGAGCATCGCAGCCTGCTGGTCAAGCGGTGCGAGATCGGAGGTTCCGGAAATGTTAAGACCTGTCGTACCGGTCCAGTTATCGATGTCAAGAGCAGTCGCATAGTCTGTGATGGAAGTTCCGAGGATCGGGATCTCGCTGGTTCCTGCCGCTGCGGCCTGAAGAGCTGCAGTCGCGTTTGCAAGGATCAGATCTACGTCGTTGGAAACGAACTGGTTGATGATCGTCGCGCATGTTGCAGAATCACCGGATGCGTTCTGAAGATCAAATTTTACATTATCACCGAGCTTATCTTTTAATGCAGCCTCAAAGCCTTCTGTCGCCGCATCAAGAGCCGGATGCTGGACTAACTGGCAGATACCTACGTTATAAGTCTTGCCGTCCTCTTTTGCCGCCTCCGTGGAATCTGCTGCCGCAGCTTCTGTTTTTGCCTCTGTGGCTGCTGCTGTTGTCTCTGCTGTGGAGCTGGATCCACAGCCTGTCAGTGCGGAAGCAGCGACAACGGCTGCCATTGCAAATGCTGTTACTTTTTTCATAATATCGATCTCCCCTTAATTTTTCTCTTTTCGGAATCCTTTCCTTCATGCGGAATCCCGTTCTTAAATGCGTTGTTGCGTTACGCTTTAACGCGTGTGAGTGAAACTGTCATTATCATACACCCGTTTCTGTGATCCGTCAAGTCGCTTTCCCGTTTTTATCTATGCAAAAAGCACATTAATTTATATTTCTTAACTCAAAGAATCCCTGATTTTATCCAGGAACCTCTCCCCGTACTTCTCAAACTTAAACTCTCCAACGCCGGAAACCTTCAGCATTTCCCCCTTATTTTTGGTTTTATAAGGCACATATGTACCAGCGTCTTGTCGGAGAATACGATGTAAGGCGGGACTTTTTCTTCCTTTGCGATCTCCCTGCGAAGTTCCTTTAAGAGGTCGAAAAGCGTCGTCTCCTCCTCCGTGAAGTTCTCGCTTCCGGCCGTCATCTTTGTCTTCTTCGCACCGGAAGTCTTTCCAGTCTTCACTCTCTCCTGCTCCTTCGGGAGCTTCATCGTGACTTTCTCATCATCACTGTTTAAGAGGGCCGCCGCGTTCTTTCCGAGTTTTACGATGGCGTACTCGTCGGAGGTCACCACAAGATATTCTTTCACCTGGAGGAAATTTAAGATCTGGCGCAGTCTGTATGTAGGAACCTTCGATGACTCTCCGTAATGGGAATTCTCATCCATGTGGTAGTTTCGGATCTTCACCGTCGCTGCCCCGTGGACAGTATCCAGGATCACCGTGGTTCCATACCGCTCCCGGCACTCTGCGACGCAGCCCACGATAGCCTTCGCAATCTCCGTCACATCCATCTCCTCAAACTGTGTCTTGCAGTTCGAGCAGTTCCCGCAGTATCCGCTTCCATACTCCCCGAAATACCGCAGGATATACTCTCTCAGGCAGTCGTTCGTAAAGCAGTAGAACGTCATCTTTTTCAAGCGCTCCCGGTCTCTCTCCGCAACGATCGCTCTCGTCACATCGTCAAGCTCCTCATTATCCCGGTTGTTGTCGATAAACATCTGGTTTGTCACCACATCTCGGCCGCCGTAGAGCAGCAGGCAGTCCGCCGGTTCCCCGTCACGCCCCGCGCGGCCGGCTTCCTGATAATAGCTCTCCATGTTCTTCGGCATATTGTAGTGGATCACAAAGCGGACGTTCGACTTGTCAATTCCCATGCCGAAGGCATTGGTCGCCACCATGATCTGCGCCCGGTCGAAGATGAAATCCTCCTGATTCTGTTTTCTCTCGCTGTCGGAAAGTCCCGCGTGGTATCTCGTCACGGAAAAGCCGTCCTTCATCAGCTTCTCCGTCACCTCCTCCACGAGTTTTCTCGTCAGGCAGTAAACGATGCCGCACTGACCGGCGTGTTCTTCGATATATGTCTTTACCGCCGCATACTTGTCCTTCGGGCTCTGGACCTCGAAATAGAGGTTTGGACGGTCGAATCCTGTTGTCGTCACCACCGGATCCTGGAGTTTCAGGAGATCGATAATATCATCCCGAACCTCCGCCGTCGCCGTTGCCGTGAAGGCGCTGACTACCGGACGTTTCGGGAGTGTACACAAAAATTCTTCTATTTTTAGGTAACCGGGCCTGAAATCCTGCCCCCACTGGGAGACACAATGGGCCTCGTCCACCGCCACCATAGCGATCTTCGCGTGGACGGCAAAATCGAGAAATTCCGGTGTCAGAAGGCGCTCCGGCGCGACGTAGATGATCGGATATCGACCCTCGCGGGCATATCCCAGCGCTTTATAATACTGCCCTGGCGTCAGGGAACTGTTTAAATAGGCCGCATGGACTCCCGCCTGGTTCAGCGCGCTGACCTGGTCCTTCATTAAGGAAATTAACGGTGAGATCACAAGCGTAATTCCCCCGTTCTCCCCTGCCATCAGCGCCGGGATCTGGTAACAGAGCGACTTTCCCGCACCCGTCGGCATGATTCCAAGTACGTCCCTGCCGGAGGTGATCGCGTCGATCATCTTTTCCTGTCCGTCCCGGAAAGCGTCATAGCCGAAATACTGTTTTAATACCTCATATTTATCCATAAAAGCATAATACCTTTCCAAATCTGATAAAGTATCGAGCAAAGTCTGCTATTGAAGCATTATTCAAATGGAACATAAAGAAAAACGATGCCGCAGCGCAGCTAAGAGCATATCGAATATCAGATCATTCAGAATCAAGAATTTATTGTTGTTCCATAATATCACGCTCCTGCTCTCCGTGCAAGCCCGCAGTCCATAAACTTTTATAAAAGATGTCGCTTTTCCATCCCTGTGCCCATTCATTTTCCCGTTACTGTTCACGCTTTGCGCAAACAGTAACTGATTTTGCCGATGCTTCGCATT
>ERZ772897.2448-NODE-2448-length-16120-cov-3.794273_pt1 | contig 16120 bp, 20 predicted proteins | sample MGYA00512125_ERZ772897 | MGnify/ENA primary metagenome ERZ772897 (study PRJEB29015, sample SAMEA2737660) | human gut metagenome | biome: human gut; feature: human-associated habitat; material: faeces | place: China | collected 2012 ... | reverse complement strand
GACAGGTGGTTTCCATTTTTCCGGACAGACGGCTTCGCCGCAACGGAATATTCAGTAATTGAAGAGGCTGTATCAGTGGAATCCTACCTGAGTGACATTGCAAATGAAACAATCAGCGACAATCAGGACGTGCAGAGAAATTTCTGCTCCACTGAGGAATTTGAGGATGGAATTATTTTAACAGTTTTAACAGGTGATTATCTTCCTTCTTTAATTATAGGAGAGATTAATTCCGGAGGAATTGCAAGAAAATATCTCATCGATGGAATGCAGAGAACATTGGCGTTAAGAAGATTCAAAAATGGTGCTCATAAATTCAGAAAAAAATGTGAGGACAGTGTTGTTGAATATCAGAAAAAGAAACTTGATAAAAATGGCGTTGTTATCAGGGACGAAAATGGAGAACCAGTATGGGAACTTGCAGAATTTGATGTTAAAGGCAAAGGATATGATGATCTTCCGGAAGAATTAAAACGACAGTTTGATAAATTTCAGGTAAAACTTGCAACACTGACAGGATATAAAACAATGTCGGAAATCAGCAAAAAGATCAGACAGTTCAATATGAACACAGGAATGAATAAGGATCAGAAGAGCTTTACCTATCTTGATATGTATGCTCGAAAAGTAAAAGCAATTGGATCTAAGGGCTTTTTCAAAGAGTCAACTGCACTTAAAAGTAAACAGAACGACAAGGGTGCGTGTGAAGGCATGATTCTTAGATCAATGATGACTGTATTTCATATGGATACCTACAAAAAAGACACAAAAGATATTGCTATATTCTTAAATACAAATGCAAGCGACGCTGAATTTAATTTATTCCAGCATCTTGCGGATAGCCTGTGCGATGTAGTTGGTGATGCATATAAAGAATTATTTACTCAGAAAAATGTCCCGATTTGGTTTGCAGCATACAATCATTTCCTTGAATTAGGAATTAAAGAAAAAGAGTTTAGAAGATTTTTGGATTCTTTTAAAGAGAATTTACATACGAGAGTAGTTGAATGCGATTACAGACAGAAAGATCTTGATGGGGATATCACATGGGATAAACTCGATAAACTGCGCGGTACAGCCGACAATGGTCTTGTAAAGGCAAAAATTGAGATTCTTTGTCAATTTATTGATGAGTTCTTTGATGTTAAGAAGACGGGAAAAACAGTAAACGAACCGGTAGTAGAAGAGAATAATAATACAGTAGAAGAAACAAATGAAACCAAAATTGATCCTGTGTTAAAATTTGCGCAGGACAATGTAAGAGATACTATTGAACCAGAAGATATTGCATTATATAAGGATTTTTTAAGTGATTTTGTTAAAGATGAATCACCTATTTATAAAGCTGGAGAAGAAACGGTAATTGCTCTAATGGCATATGCAACCGATATAGAAAAAGATGCAGAGTTCAGCGAATGGCTCGATAAAGAGAACTCCAAAAATAATACATATAGCTCAAGCCACAAAACAAACTTTACATATTTAAAGAGAGATTTTGATGAGTTTTTAGAGAAAGCAAATGGAGGCAAGGCAGCATGAGTAAGTACAAAGTAGGCGACCGTGTGGTTGTTATTTCTAAGGAGAAGGTAAAAGATTTAAAGAAAAAGTTTCTGTTTTTTTCTGACATGAGATCGTTTTGTGGAGAGACGGTTACTATAAAAGAAGCAGGTAATAGGGATGGAACTTATAGAATTAAGGAATGTGGTTGTTGGTGGTACGATGAATTCTTTGAAGGATTGGAAGAAGATGTACATCTAAAAGAAAGACCATTTGGGTATAGGGAAACAATTCAAGCATCATCTTGTTTTGTAGACACAGATGCAATACAGGATATGATTAACAGTTTCCGTATTGAGGATGAAGCGTTTAAAAATATTTTTTCAATTAAAAAGGAGAATAAAACCATGAACAAAAAAGACATTTTAGTAGTAAGAAACCATAACGACCGTGCGATGGTGATGCAGTTCAATAAGAAAGACAAGAACGGTAAAAATATTCAGACCAGAGCCGAAGTCCATGACGGTGATACGTTTGATCTGGATGAGGGAATTCGGATTTGTCTTCTTAAATATCTTCTTGGCGGTCATAAGGAATATATGGCAATTATGGATGCTGCGAGAAAAGCTTATAAGAAAACCATTAAGGAAGATGAGAAAAAAGTTGCAGAGAAGTATAAAAAAGCACTCGCACTTGTTAGAGAAAAGACTAAAAAAATGGAAGAAAAAGAAAGGCGTGATAAGGAAATGGAGGAACTTATTGAAAAAGCAATCAAGAAAGCGTTAGCTGAAACAGGAGAAAGCGAAAATAAAATTGTAGAGGGATAAACTTTCATTCGCCAAGGCAAATAATAAGAAGAGAGGTAGAAAAATGGCAAGTAAAGGATTAAGCGGATACTACGAAGTAGCAGAAACAAAACAGGGATACGGAACATACTATTATGCTATTTTCAATGATGGAAATACATATGAAAAAGGCGATAAAATCCTTGTTTCAGGAGCCAACAAAGAAGTGTTAGAGATCACGGATATTCTAACACCAGACAAGGCAAAGAGAAATAGTAGCAAGGCGATCACAGCAGAAGTAATCGGCAAGGTTGTAATTGATACATCCGCATATGAAGCTCGTATTGAGAAGAGAAAAGCGGCTGAAAAGCTAAAAAAAGAACTGAATCAGAAAATGAAACAGCTCGACGAGATCCAGAAATACGAATATTTTGCAAAGCTTGACCCTGAGTTTGCAGCACTGGTAAATGAGTATAAAAAGGTAACTGAAGAATAAAAAAAATGGACTGACCAGGAAAACTTGACGGGTATTCTGGTCAGCCACAGGTTGATAGAAAATCAGGAATAGGAGATTCCTATCGTATACATACTAACACATTTTCTAAGAATTGTCTATGTTACAAATCTATGCTCTATATGGAATCTCCAATTTAATTTTAGGAAATAAATATTTGCAGTCATGAATGCATTAAATAAGGAAAGGAAAGTAGAGTAACACCGGTTAAGATGTCTGCGCAGACCTTGAAATATAGGTAATGAGCACAGAAAAGAAGCCGATCCGGATTTTAATTGGAGGATCGCCATGTACGTTTTGGTCAATTGCGCGGAACAATAAGAGAGAAACTGTAAGCGAGGGTTTAGGTTGGGAATTGTTTAAGAACTACCTAATTGCAAAGGAAAAATTCAAACCGGATTATTTCTTGTATGAGAATAACCGAAGTGCAGCAGAAGCGATTAAGCAAGAGATTTCTGAAAAACTTGGCGCACCACTGCATTATATTAACAGTGCTCTTGTTAGCGCACAGAACCGGAAACGATTTTACGTTCACAATCTTGGCGATATAGGTCAGCCGGAAGACCGTCGCATCGTTGTGGATGATATTTTAGATGATTGTAATGGTGAAATCTTATACAATCTTGAGCATGTTTCAAAGCCAAAATCGTATTGCGTAGCCATGCGAGGTCGGTATGATGAAAATGGAAAAGTACATCAACATTTGGAACCAAGAGACGATGGTAAAACAAACACGATTACAACCGTTGCAAAAGACAACTATGTAGCTCAGACTATTAGACTGGGTGATATTGGAACCAGTGGTCAAGGACATAGAGTTTATTCACCATACGGGAAAAGCGTAAACTTGGTCGCATCGGCCGGCGGTCAAGGTGGTAAAACTGGACTTTATATGTGTCCAGTAGATATTTCAAAATACACTTTTGAAAAGGACAAGTACCATATTGTAAAAGATGGGAAAATCGAAACCAGATATGGAATTCAGGACATCAATCTTCCTGACGGAGCTTATGTAATTCGCAAGCTAAAACCAATAGAGTGCGAAAGATTGCAGACACTTCCAGATGAATATACAGCCGGTATTTCTGAATCAAAGAGATATAAATGCATCGGTAATGGATGGACAGCAGAGGTTATTATTTGGATTTTATCACACATGAATATTCCAAAGGATCATCCGATTGAGGTTTTATCTATGTATGATGGAATTGGAACCGGAAGATATGTTCTTGACAAGTTAGGATATACCAACATTACATATAAGGCATATGAAATAGAAGATGCTGCTATTAAAGTTGCACAGAAGAATTATCCAGACATTATTGAATGTGGCGATGCATTCAAAGTAAGAGAAAATGACTGGACATACTGATGGAGAAGAGAATTATGAAATATAAGGTTGGAGATAAGGTTAGAGTAAGGGAAAATTTGTCGATAGAGGAAAGATATGATGGATGTTGGGTCGTTCCTTCAATGACTGTATTTTTAGGAAAAACTGTAACAATTCGCAAAGTTCGTGAAAATACCAATCGGTATGAAATCGAAGAAGATCATGGGACATGGAGTTGGACCGAAGAAATGTTTGAACCAGTAGAAAGCGAAAATCCGGCAGATGAAACTAATGTTTCAGAGGAGTGGGTTTTATATAAAGACGACGCAGAAAGTCATGCAGACGCCGTAGGAGCTGCTGAGAGCGCCGACTGTCTGTTGGAATTAAAGTTCAAAGAAGCAGTAAGGAGAATCACGCCAGATGACCTTAAGATGATCCTTCTGAAAAAGATCGAGGATTCTATCAAAAATATGAGCGATGACGTGATTCAGGATATTTTGGCAGAGGCATTGTGTTAAGGAGAATACATATATGGATCAGAAAGAGAAAATTAAATTTATGATCAGTTCGTTGCAGGTGGCACTGGATGAGTTGGAGTATGCAGAAAAATACGAGACAGTATATAACAGGCTAAAGGCAGAAGAAGAAGCGACTGGCAAATGGAATTGGTATGAACTTGGCGCTTATAGAACCCCAAATGGAACGCTCATTAGAGAGTCATTAAAAAATGTGGCTCGACTTGCTCCTCTGGTTGCCCATGAGGTAGTGTTTGCTGATGGTCGGATTCAGGTATATAGAGACAAATAAAAGAATGGGAGAATGACAATGGAAGATTTTATGAAATTCAAAAAGGCGTTACAGAATCGTTTTTCTAAAATGCAGAAGGATGCAGACCATTTATATGAAATGGATGTAGACAAGGACATTTTATGGAATACATATTTAGACAGTTTTCCTGCAGGAACAAACAAAATGTTCCGTCAGAGAAGAGAATATGATTGTAGCTGTTGCAGACAGTTTATTAAAAATATTGGTGCGGTCATTGCAATTAAGGATGGCAAGATTTATACGCTCTGGGAAGAAGTTACTGATGATACGGTGTATAGACCGGTATGCGAAGCACTTAACACATATGTAAAAGCGCAGAAGGTTAAGGATGTTTATATTAGTAAATTTTCTAAAATCGGAACCGATCATAACTTTGAAGACATTGACGGAAAAGCACATCGTTGGGATCACTTTTTCTTAGAGCTTCCAAGCAAATATGTAAATTGTTCCTGTGACTCGAACGAAGAAATTAAAGGACAGTACCGAGATACAAAAAATGTATTTAAAAGATCTCTCGATGAGATTACCATGGATGCGATTGATACTGTTCTGGAATTGATCAATTCAAACACTCTTTACAAGGGTGCAGAGTGGAAAGCTGCCTTAACAGAGTTCAAGAAATACAAAAAAGAATATGCAAATCTTTCTACTGATAATGAAAAGGATCTGTATGCGTGGGAAAAATCAGCAACAGCAGGTATGGCAATTGGTAGAATTAGAAATCATTCTATTGGTGTTCTGCTAACTAATATTAGCGAGGATATGAATCTTGATCTCGCAGTTAAAAAGTATGAGCAGATCGTGGCTCCAGCGAATTATAAACGTCCAAAGGCGATTTTTACAAAGAAAATGCTTGAAGACGCAAAGAAGACAATTACAGAACTTGGATACATGGATTCTTTACAGCGTCGCTTTGCAACATTAAGAGATATCACAGTAAACAATGTCTTATTTTCCAATAAATCTGCAGTTCGAAAAATGATTGGGGCAGATGATATTTTTGGAGAAATGGAAAAGGATGTTGCAATTAGCCCAAAGAGATTTTCTAAAGTAGAAGAGATTTCTGCACAGGACTTTATCGACAAGGTGCTTCCGACCGCAAAAGAAATCGAAGCTTTCGTAGAGAATAAACACGAGAAGAATTTTGTATCCTTGATTGCTCCTGCGAATCCTGATGCTAAGTCAATGTTCAAATGGAACAATGGCCTGAGCTGGGCATATACCGGAAATATTACGGATTCAGATATGAAACAGAATGTAAAGGCAGCCGGTGGAAACGTAGACGGCGTTCTGAGGTTTTCTATTCAGTGGAATGATGATCAGAACGATAATAGCGACTTAGATGCTCATTGTATTGAACCGGATAAAAATGAAATTTATTTTGGTCATTGTAGAAAACCCGCAGTATCTCGTATGGGTGGCCAGCTTGATGTTGATATTACTCAACCGATGAAACAGAGACCCGGACAGCCAGCAGTAGAAAATATTACCTGGACAGATATGTCTAAGATGAAGCCTGGGGTATATCGGTTTTTTGTAAATCAGTACCTTGCAAGAGGTAGCAAAGGGTTTAAGGCGGAGGTTGAATTTAACGGAGAAATCCATGCTTTTGAATACAACAAGCCTGTGTCTGGTAATGTCATTGTCGCAGAAGTTACGCTTAACAACGATGGAACTTTCTCCATTAAAGATGTTCTAAATGGATCGTCTTCGGTATCAAGTAGATCAATTTGGGGAGTTCAAACAAATCAGTTTGTTCCGGTATCCGTAATTAGTTACAGCCCAAATTATTTTGACGAGCAGGAAGGAATTGGTCATCGGCATCTTATGTTCTTCTTAAAAGGCTGTGTCAACAGTGAAGAGCCGAATGGATTCTATCTTGAGTTCCTTGACAATGATTTAATGAAGCATAAAAGAGTATTTGAGGCTCTTGGAGCAAAATGCCATGTGGAAAGTGTGGACGATCAGCTTTCTGGAATTGGTTTTTCTATGACAAAGAGAGCGGATCTTGTAGTAAAAGTTAAAAGCGCAACAGAACGTATCATGAAGATTAAATTTTAATTATAAAGGAGAATTATATTATGACAGCAGCAGAATTGTTTATTGAGGCAACAAAGAAAAACTATCAGTTCCCGTTCAGAGGAATGATTAATATCATTGATTTATGGGAGCTTTCTGTTCAGAGTCTGGATCTAGTTTTCAAGAGCCTGAACGCAGATTACAAAAAATCTGAGGAAGAAAGCCTTCTTTCCGCTCAGACAAAAGAGAGTGAAGAGCTTTCCGAAAAGATTGAGATTGTAAAGTATATCGTCAATGAGAAACTGGCTGAAAAGAAAGCAAAAGAGGACGCAAAGAAAAATAGAGAAATGAAGCAGCGTCTTCTCGAAATTAAGGCAAAGAGACAGGATGCAGCATTAGAAGGCTTATCTGACGCAGAGCTGGATAAGATGATTCAGGCAATGGAGTAAAAGTAAATGTAAGGGATTGGTTAGATTACTGATCAATCCCTTAAAATCGAAATTTCGAAGGATGGGAATTATGAAGAGACAGATTCGAAGAGGAGTTTTTGAAACAAATTCTTCCAGCCAGCATTCACTTTGTATTATGAAAAAAGATAGTCATTATAAACCTAACGAAATCATTAAAGGATTTTATTTATGGGACGACAGGAAAACCGGAGAGAAAAATTGTGTATGGCATATTTGGGATAATGATTTGGATTTTGGAAGAAGTCTATTTAGAGCTTTAGGCAACTTCCATGATAAATGGTTATATGCTTGCGCATCATTAGTTTTGGAATACAACGATGATAAATATAAAGAGCTTGAAGCACTTGCGTTGAAATATATTCCTGGATTAAGAGAGATTAGAATGCCTACGGCTCTGGACTATATTCCGAACAAAGACTATCAAAAAAATAAAAATAGCGAGTATGCACAGAGTTATGGAAAAACAGAAGATGAATTTAACGAATGGCTTGATCAAAAGAAAGTAATTTGGGGCATTGATGCAATTAGTTACTGGGAAAACGATAGTGGGGATTTTTGTTTTGAAAAACCTTATACGGGAAACGTAGATGAAGATATACTTAGTGGTTTTCTTGAAAAAGAAAATGTATCATTGGAAGAATATTTGACAAACAAGAAATATGTTGTTATTCAAGATGGAGACGAAACATGCTATTGGGCAGCTATGAAAAATACAGGATTAGTTAATACGAATGCTATTGATCATGAATACCCAAAGGATTATACAATGGAGGATGGAATATATGAAAAAACAAATTAGAAGAGGTGTGTTTGAAACGAATTCTTCGAGCGTTCATTCAATAACAATGTGTACAAGAAGTGACTTCGATAGATGGACAGATGGGGAATTATTATTTTGGGAAAATGAAAAAAAATTTGGGACAAGAAAAGAATTAATTAAGGATTTAAAAAAAGATACTTTGTATAACGGAAAGCTTCGTTACCCTAATATTAACTGGAATAACAAGGATCAGGTTTCAGATATTTTTAATGATGAAAATATTAAGACGTTTAATCAATATTTTCAAAATGATTGGTTTGAGACTTATTGGGAGGCATACACAACACCAGGAGGAGAAAACGTAGTAGCATTCGGTTATTACGGTCATGATTAAATAAAGGAAGTGTGTAAAAATGGAATTATTAGGAAGATATAAAAACGGTAATTTTAACGTTGTACTTTTCAATGATGGCACGAAGATTAGAGAGACAGACGACGATGAGTTTATACCAGATTTTGCAGAGTCGATGGATATTAAAATTTGCAACTGCTGTGATATCGGCTGTAAATTTTGTCATGAGGGGAGTACGAAGGACGGGAAACTCGGAGATATCTTAAACGAGAAATTCATTGACACCTTATATCCTTATCAAGAGGTCGCGATTGGCGGGGGAGATGTAACAAGTCATCCTGATTTAATTCCATTTCTACAGAAACTTAAAGACAAAAATGTGATCGCAAACATAACTGTAAATCAGATTCATTTTGAAAGAAAACAGGAGCTTATCAGGAAACTTGTCGATGAAAAACTTATCTATGGGTTAGGTGTGTCACTTGTAAACCCAACAGAACATTTTCTTGGTCTTATTAAGCAATATCCGAATGCAGTGATTCATGTAATTAATGGAATTCTGTCTGAATCTGATGTTAAAAAATTAGAAAATAATAATCTGAAGATGCTTATTCTCGGATATAAACATCTAAGAAGAGGGAACGATTATTTTGCAGCCGATCAGACAGAGATCGAGAACAAGCAGCATTGGTTGTACGAGAATTTAGAGGATATTGCAGATAAATTTAAAGTAGTAAGCTTTGACAATCTTGCAATTGAGCAGTTGCAAGTTAAACGGCTATTGACCGATGAAGAATGGGACGAATTCTACATGGGCGACGATTCTGAATTTACGTATTATATCGATATGGTGGAAAGAAAATTTGCAAAGAATTCGACTGCTCCGATGGATCAGAGATATGATTTGTTGGATTCGACAGATGATATGTTTAATAAAATTAGAAAGCGTTGAAACCGATATTTCAAAAGGAGAAAAATGGATAAATATATAAGCGTAATTACGAATTTTGGATGCCATTATTCGTGTCCATATTGTATTGTAAAAAATAATGATTTGCATATTCCAAAGAGTACGGTTGAAGGATTGAATTCTTTAATCTCCGAAGCAGAAAAGGGTAACTGTAACTGGATTTCATTGTCTGGTGGTGGTGATCCGTTATGGGAGTATCGGAACCATAAAGATTGGTATCGGAAATTTTTTGATATTGCGTCCGATTACAAGATTGAATTACATACAAGTATTCCTAATGTCGAAACATTTCCTTACTTCGTTTTTAATCGTGTTGTATATCACTTACATAGTTATGATCAACTGAAAACTATTAAGCGAGATGGTGATGAAATTGTCCGTGTAGTATATGTTGTGACAGAAAATTTTACAAAAGAGTTGATTGACGAAATCGCAATATTTTGCCAGGAATCTTCTGAGATTGATGAGCTGAGTTTCCGGCAGATGGTTGACGATCATTATCAAGACACTTATTACTGCCAGAAGTATCTAAGAGAAGGTCATCAGAAGCGTTGGTGGTACATCGAACAGTGTGACTATAACCTGTATTATTGCGAGAATAAAGTATATACAGAGTATAAAAATATTGGGATTAATTAGGAGGAGAAATGAACAAAATTTTAATTATTATTGACATGCAGAACGATTTTATTACCGGTTCTCTTGGTACAAAAGAAGCCAGGGCAATTGTTCCCAAAGTCGAGAAGAAAATTGAGGAATACCAAGAACGAAATGAGATGATTATTTTTACAAGAGACACACATAAAAATAATTATCTTGAGACATCAGAAGGAATAAAATTACCAGTAAAACATTGCATCTATAATACTAAAGGTTGGAAAATTGGTATCAAATCAATTCCTGGGGAATACAAAATCATCGATAAAATGTCTTTTGGCTATGATCAGTGGAGAAATGTTTTTGATAAATATTTTTCTGGATATCTTGGAAGTCATACTACAGTTGAACTCGTAGGACTCTGTACAGATATTTGTGTAATTTCCAATGCTCTCATTCTAAAGGCGTCATATCCAGAAATCAATATTGTTGTTGACGCGAGCTGTTGTGCGGGTTCAACGCCAGAGAAGCATAAGGCGGCGCTGGAAGTTATGAAGAGCTGTCAGATTGACGTGATTGGAGAGGAGTAAATATGATTAAGATCGATGGGAAAGAAGTCGTAATTGAAAAGTTTCCTGATGGAACACCGAGAATTAAAATCGATCCTTTTATTGGTTATGAAGGCTCTGTTGAAGTAACGTGGTTTTACGAAAGCAATGATGAATTGATGTATTTGATTTTCATAAAAAAACACTTAGAGAGACATATCCCAAATGAATTTATTTCACTGTTTCTTCCGTATATTCCAAATGCAAGGATGGATAGAACAAAAAATGATGATGAAGTATTTACTTTAAAATATTTTTGTGATTTTATCAATTGGCTGAATTTCTCTACAGTTTCTGTTCTTGATGCACATAGCGATGTTTCAGTTGCTCTTCTGAATAATTGTTATAATGAAACACCAAAAGAATTTATGGAATATGTTATTAAAAAAATTGGAGAAGAAGTGATTTTATATTTCCCAGATTCTGGTGCGGCCAAGCGCTACAGTGAATTGTTCCCAGACATTCAATATTGTTACGGAGAGAAGAATAGAGACTGGAAGACAGGCAAGATTCTTGGTCTGACCGTTAGAACAAATGGAATTGATTTAGCTGACAAGAATGTTCTCATGGCTGACGATATCATCGCATTTGGTGGTAGTTTACATTTCGGTGCAGCCGAATTGAAGAAGCGTGGGGTCGGGAGAATTTATGCATATGCGACCCATACAGAGAATTCTGTGCTTGATAAAGAAAAGGGAACGCTGATCAAAGATTTAGAGAATAATACTGTAGAGAGACTGTTTACTACAAATAGTTTGTTTTCTGGAAAACATGAAAAAATCACTGTTATGGAGGTTTAAGATGAACAACATATTAGCGATGTTACTTTCCGATACTTATAAGCAGTGTCATCATAGGATGTATCCGGCTGGACTTACCAAGCTTGTATCTTACTGGGTTCCAAGAAGATCAATGCTGAAGAATCAGAGCAAGATGGTTTTCTTTGGATTACAGGCATTCATCAAGGAATATCTGATTGATTATTTTAAGAAAAATTTCTTTGATTTATCCGAAGATGATGTTCGCAAACAGTACACAGAGGCTATGAATATTCAAATCGGAGAGGAGAATTATGATTTAGACCCGATCATTAAGCTTCATAAACTGGGGTATTTACCACTAGAAATCAGAGCACTTCCAGAAGGAACGCTTGTGTCAATGGGAATTCCGTGTATTGAGCTTACAAATACTCATCCAGATTTTGCCTTTTTAGTACAGTGGATCGAGTGTATCCTGCAGGTTGAACTCTGGAAACCTTGCTGTCATGCTACAATCGGTCATATGTATCGTGAGATTGCAGATTATTGGTATGAAAAAACAACAGATGGAACACCGGGAAATATGGCGTGTGCTGACTTTGGTATGAGAGGAATGTCCTGCATGGATGAAGCACAGAGATGTTCATCTGCATGGTTGTTGTCTTTCAATAAAACCTCAACGATTCCAGCAATCAATTATATTGACAGATACTATGATGCCGATTGTGAGAAGAACGGAATCGGAATCGGTGCGGTGTCTACAGAGCATTCTTGTATGGGTGCAAATTTTGCTATTGATGGCGATGAGATCACATTTGTGAAGCGACTTCTGACAGAACTTTATCCGAATTCCTCTTTTAGCATGGTATCTGATACATATGATTACTGGAATATGGTGGAGAATATTCTTCCACAGTGTCGAGAAGAGATTATGAATCATAATGGAAAACTTCTTGTGCGCCCTGATAGTGGCGACATTGTAGAGATTTCTGTAAAGACAGTTGAAAGGTTATGGGAGATTTTTGGTGGTTCTATAAATGGTAAAGGTTATAAGGTATTAAATCCGCATATTGGTATTATTTATGGTGATGGTTGCACACTTTCTAATGTAGAAACTATTTGGAAAGAATTAGAAAAGCGTGGTTTCGCAGCTAATAATATTGCTTATGGTGTAGGAGCTTTTTGCTTCACTGCAATCGTTGAAAACGGAAAGATGATTGTTGTTACAAGAGATACTTTTGGCATTGCAATGAAAGCTACATATGGAGTAATTGATGACAAGAAGTTAATGATTTTCAAAGATCCTAAGACAGATACAAGTCACTTAAAGAAATCTCATAAAGGATGTTGTAGAGTATACGATGATAACGGTGAATTAAAGTGTCAAGATCAGTTACTTGAAATGAGTAATAACAGTTTACTTACTACCGTATTTAAAGATGGAGAATTAGTAAGAGAAGACACATTTGCGGATATCAGAAACAGAATGTACGGAGGTAAGTAATGATTAAAATTATTGATGGAGACTTGCTTACTTCGAACACTGATATTATTGCGCATCAGGTTAATTGCAAAGGTGCTTTTAATTCTGGTGTTGCAAAAGCAATCCGTGATTATGATGTGCAAGTATATAAAGATTATCATAGTTTTTGTTCGATTAATACACCTGAACAATTATTGGGTTCTGTTAGATATTTTCAGTCTAATATTGATGCAAGAACATATGCGAATTTATTTGCACAAAAATCATATGGCTATGACGGAAAACAGTATACAGATATTAATGCTTTAAGAAAATGTTTTGAAAATTTGAAATCATATGCAGTTTTGGAAAATATGAGTATTGCAATGCCATATAAAATTGGATGTGTTCGTGGCGGTGCAAATTGGGATGAAGTACATCAAATGATAGAGAATATTTTTTATGATTGCAATGTTGAATTATGGAGGCTTGACAAAGGATGATAAATGAATTTAGAGGTAAATATTATTTCTTAAGCAACTTTTATTCTTCTCCTGTTACATATGAAGGACTTACATATTTGAATAATGAAGCCGCTTTTCAGTCAGCAAAAACTTTTTCAGATAGAGAATGTTTCATGAATTTAGATCCATCATCTGCAAAGAAACTTGGCAGAAGAGTTCAGCTTCGATCTGATTGGGAAGAGGCGAAGTACAACGTTATGTACGAAATTGTAAAAGCGAAATTTACTCAAAATTTAGACCTCAAAACAAAGTTACTTGAGACTGATAATCAGCATCTCGAAGAAGGTAATACTTGGGGTGATAAAAATTGGGGCACAGTGAATGGTGTTGGAGAAAATAATTTGGGAAAAATTCTTATGAGAGTTAGAGGGGAGATTAAGCATGAGTAATTTTGATGCAAAGAAAGTAAAAAATGAAATTGTTCTGTGGATTAGAGATTGGTTCGAAGAAAACGGGAAAAATTGCCGCTGTGTCCTTGGCGTGTCCGGCGGCAAGGATTCCAGCGTTGTTGCGGCATTAGCTGTAGAAGCGCTTGGAAAGGATCGAGTTCTTGGCGTTTTGATGCCGCAGGGAAGACAGAGTGATATTGAGTATAGTTACATGCTTTGCAATTTTCTGGAAATCCAGAGAATTATCGTCCCGGTAGGAGGAATTGTAAACTCTGCTACTTATGAAATTGAAACTTCTATGGATAAAAAGATGTCTATTCAGGCAATTACAAACCTCCCTCCAAGAATTAGAATGGCGGTGCTTTATGCAGTTTCTCAGAGTGTGAATGGTCGTGTAGCCAATACCTGTAATCTCTCAGAGGATTGGATTGGTTATGCAACCAGATACGGTGATAGCGCTGGTGATTTTAGTCCGTTATCTAATTTAACAGTAACAGAAGTAAGAGCTATTGGTCACGAACTAGGACTTCCGTCGGTGCTTGTAGATAAAGTACCATCCGATGGACTTTGCGGAAAATCTGATGAAGACAATCTTGGTTTTACATATGATGTTCTCGATAAATATATCAGAACTGGCGAGATTGAAGATTCGACTATTAAAGAAAAAATCGATGCTTTACATGAGAAAAATCTTTTCAAATTGCAGCCTATGCCGTCATTTTCATATGACGGATCGCATACTGATACCTCAAAAAAAACAAAATCGATGAAGAAGTTTAAAGTAACACAAGATGCAGACTATGTGGTGGGCCATTTAAGATATGGACATAGAGAAGGAATTATTGAAGCAGAATCTATTGAGGATGCATTATATAAACTTCAAAATAAAGGTTATACTGATTATTTGGATTTTAAGGTAGACAGTTGTGAAGTTGAGGATGCAGATTTCGACGATATGCCATTTGAGATTGAAGAAGTAACCGACTAAATGCATGTTTTATAAAAACATGGAACAGATTAAATTAATAACCTGTTCCAGATAGGAGAATAACAGTACATGGGAGGTTTCGCACCTAAAAAAGTTGAGAAATTAACCGATGAGCAAAGAAAACTTGTAGAAGATAACCATAACTTAATTTACAAGGTTTTGTACGACAAGCATCTTGATATAGATGAATGGTATGATATTGCAGCAATTGCATTGTGCAAAGCAGCAATGCTGTTTGATCCAGGTAAAAAGATTCAGTTTAGCACATATGCGTGTACGGCAATTTGGAATAATATTTGTAATCAATATGCTTTGAACATAGCAGATAGGCAGATTCCAAAAGATAAAATTTATTCATTAGATTATGAATATGGGACCGGTGAAGAGGCCTATACAATAAAAGATTATTATGCAGATGATTACTCTTTTGAAGATGATATATTGACAATGGAGCGTTTTGTAAAAGGATTAAATAGGTTTAAAAATTCAAGAGATAAAAGTGTTGTTGTTATGGCATCTGAGGGATATACATATGAGAAAATTGGACAGGCTTACGGAATTTCACGAGAACGGGTCCGACAGATCATTAAAAGATATGCGTTCTATATAGGATATAAACTTCCAAAAGGTAAAGGATTCAATAGGAGAGGCGAATGACAAAATATGTTCTGATTTTAGTGACCTTCTGTGTGGTCCTGTGGGCTTGGTTAATACATCACCAACGACAATTTCCACGATACGAATGGTACAAACCTTTCATAAGGCGTCTGAGGGTTTTAGTAGATGAATATTACAAAGTAAGTAAAAATCTTCATTCGGTTAAAACTCTGATTTCAAAGACCGAAAATGATCTAAGTGTGTTCGATATCACATCAGCTCGTCGGATAATCATCCAAGAAAATCTCGATAAATTAAAAGAAAAGTGCAAAGATTTAGAGAATAAATATTATGAAATCTCTAATGAAATTATATTGCTCTATAACGAACATGAAATGGAAATTGAGAGCGAGGAAAATATGCTAAATCCTCAGATGTTAGAGTTAAGAGATTTGTGGCGTATTTACACAGAGAATAAATTATAGGAGGCGATATCATGAATCCAATTTTAATTGGCGGGGCGTTTGGATTTGCAATTCTATTATGGCTTTTATTAGCGTTTGCCTTTAAGCCTATTGGCTCTTTTATTGGGCATTTATGGGGAGATGCAATTGAAGCTATGAAAGATAAAAATGAAAACAAAGAAGAGGAGAAAGAAAATGAGTAAAAGAG
>ERZ772897.2447-NODE-2447-length-16122-cov-7.450551_pt1 | contig 16122 bp, 8 predicted proteins | sample MGYA00512125_ERZ772897 | MGnify/ENA primary metagenome ERZ772897 (study PRJEB29015, sample SAMEA2737660) | human gut metagenome | biome: human gut; feature: human-associated habitat; material: faeces | place: China | collected 2012 ... | reverse complement strand
GCAGTCGGTGTGCTATACACATTTTCACTCAAACAAGGTTTTTAGAGGTGACCTTCAGAATATTCTGCGGCTGAAACACAAATGAGGCCGAATTACTCAGCCTCATTTGCAACAGTCGAAAATCCATAAATTTGTGCGCAAAGCTTTAATCCTCATGCACAAATTCATTATTTACTCCGCGTAGTCGGTGTCGAGCCCTGCCTTGACCAGCTCGTTCTGCTCCGCTTCAAGCGCCAGTACCTGCTGGCGCTGTATATCCTCGTGCACGGACAGCATCGGCTCAACGTCCATGCGGCGCACGTGGCGGTCTATGTAGTTCTTCGTGCACTTGTAGACCATCGGCGACAGCACCAGAACGCCTATCAGGTTCGGGATCATCATCATTCCGTTGAACGTATCGGAAAGCTCCCAGGCGAGGTTCTCGCCCATTGTCGCGCCGCCGAATATAGCCAGAACGAAAACGATCTTGTAGAACAGCGTAGCCTTTGTCCCGAAAAGGTACTCGAACGCCTTGGTGCCGTAGTGGCTCCAGCCGAGGGAAGTGGAGAACGCGAACAGCAGCAGCGCGATCGCAACGAAATAACGTCCGAATTCGCCGAAGTTCGCCTGGAACGCAACGCCCACTATGGAGCCAGTCTGGTTCTCAAGGTACGCGAACTCCTCCGCGAGCCTGCCCGTCTGGAGGTCGAACAGACCGGAAGAAAGGATCGTGAACGCAGTCAGCGAGCAGACAACGATAGTGTCGGTGAACACGCTGAAGATTCCCCACATTCCCTGGCTGACCGGCTCCTTGACGTTGGAGTTGCAGTGCACCATTACCGAGGAGCCGAGACCCGCTTCGTTGGAGAACACGCCGCGCTTCATGCCCATCTCTATCGCCATCTTGACGCCCTGACCCACCAGACCGCCGACGACAGCCTCCATGCCGAACGCGCTCCTGAAAATAGAGGAGAACACCGCGCCGAACTGGTCGATATGCATAACGCAGACGCCGACAGTTCCCAGCAGGTAGACGATCACCATTATCGGAACGATCTTCTCTGTAACCAGCGCGATCCGCTTGATACCGCCGATAACAACGAGAGCCGCAATGATCATCAGCACGACGCCGGTGATCCAGTTCGGGATGCCGAATGTGCTGTTCATGTTGGTGGATATGGTGTTGATCTGGGTCATGTTTCCGATTCCGAAGGAAGCGAACAGGCAGAATACGCAAAACAGCACGGCAAGCACGGAGCCTAAAACCCTGCAGTGCTTCTTTGCACCGAGACCGTACTTGAGGTAGTACATCGCGCCGCCGCTCCACTCGCCTTCCCTGTTCTTGACGCGGTAGAGAATACCTAGCACGTTCTCTGCGAAGTTGGTCATCATTCCGAAGAACGCCATGATCCACATCCAGAACACAGCGCCGGGACCTCCGGTGACAATTGCGGAAGCCACGCCCGCAATATTACCGGTCCCGACCGTTGAGGCGAGCGCCGCGCATACGCTCTGGAACTGGGATATCTGCTTGTCCTTGGTGTGCGCCGTGACCTTTCTGTCCTTGAATACCGCACCGATGGTGCATCTGAACCACCTTCCGATGTGCGATATCTGGAAGAATTTCGTAAGCACCGACATCAGCACTCCGACGAACAGCAGCAGGATAAGAGCCGGCCAGCCCCATACAACGCCGCTGATCGCGTCGTTCACAGTCTTTACGACTCCGAGGAAGCCGCCGTCATCTGCCGCAGTCTCCGCCGCAGAAATAAGTAACAGATCCATAAATAAAAAACTCCTGTATAAATTTCGTCAATAATATCTATTATACACTATATAGAGTAAAAAATCAAACCCTCCCCGCATGGCAATTTGCACAAAATTTCATGTGAAACATTACATTTCCAGATAAAAACACCGCTTTTGTATCGTCAGATTGTAAATATAACTAAAAAAAATAGTAATATCGCACAAAATCTTCAGTCTGTTGTTGCAAATAACACGCGATTTATGATATACTTATTTAAAATAGTCATAGTATGCCTGTTTGAACCAAACAGGACAAAGGAGAAATCGCCTTGAAAAAATCCCGTCCTTTGATCGGAATAATCGCCGCTGAAGCGGAATATGTATTCTTCTCAAACGCGCTGAACACAATTCAGAAAGAGCTTTTCGCCGCCAACATGGACGCCGCAGTATTCTCGTCCCTGATGATGTCCGGCAACGCTGAATTCGACGCGGCCGAAAACTCCGTATACGACCTTGTGGACTTTGACCTCCTAGACGGCATTATCATATTCCCCTCCAGCATTAACGACGTTACCTCGCGGGAACGCCTTATCGCACGCATAAAAAGCGATTTCAAAGGTCCTGTCGTTTCGTTCGACAGCCAGGTGGACGGCTTCGCCAACTGCATTTACAACTACGAACCAGTAGCCGACATGATGGTCAGCCACATCATGGATCACCACGGCTGCAAGGTCATCGACTTCGTGGGCGGACCGAAGGACGAATTCCACGACTCCATCGAGCGCTACTTCGTGAAGGCCATGAAAAAGCGCGGCTATGATATCCCCAAAGAACGCATACACCACGGAATCGACTGGGTTTACGACTTTTCCGGCATTGCCGGCGAGATAATCAGCAACGGCATGCCGGAAGCGATAATGTGCTGCTCCGACCTTACCGCAGTACAGCTCATCGAATCGCTGTCGAACCGCGGCGTAAATATCCCGGACGACGTGCTGATCACCGGCTTCAATCAGAAGGAGCCGTTCGGCGCGAATTATCTTAACATCACCTCCGCGCTGCGCGACCCTGTTACTCTTGCGAAAAACGCCGCGCACTACATAATCGCGAAAGTCACCGGCGGGGTATACCAGGCGCATTCCGACGACAACTGCGCACAGTTCCGCGCCGGAATGACCTGCGGCTGCTGCCACCCCAACCTCGGAGAGCTGTGCCATGCCTCCGCTGCTGAAATGACCAGCTTGCAGCGCAACGAAATGGATTCCTACTACAACTTCATGTCAGAGGAGCTCATCGGCGCGGATACGTTCTACGACTACCTCTGGAAGGTGGACTGGTACACGCATTTCCTCGGGGATTTCACCGGATTCTGGCTTTGTCTCAACAATCAGGTAATGCACAACGAAGCCCCCGAACCGAGCTTCACCGACCGGATAAACCTCGCGTACAAGCGCACCTCCGCAGGAAGCACCGTCGACCTCATGGCGAAGTTCCCGCGCGATATGCTGCTTCCTGAGATTTTCGAGGAGCGCAGCCGCCCGTCGGCGTTCATCTTCACGACCCTCCACTTCATTGGAGTTAACTACGGCTACGTCGTGCTTTCCTACGGCGAGAGCGGAAAGGTCTACAGCCGGAATTACGTCAAGTGGCTCAGGACAATAAGCTGCGCCCTTGAGAAGCAGCGCCGGCACATTCTCTACAACGACGCCGTTACCGACGCGCAGGTGCGCGATTCCCTCACGGGTCTGCTGAATATGCGCGGCTACGTCCGCATCATGACGGAGCGCTGCGGCAAGTTCAACGACCCGAAGAAGCTGCTGCGCATAATCTCCATCGACGTTGAGAACCTCCGCGGCATAAACGACACCTACGGCTACGCGGAGGGCGACAAGGTGCTTCAGGCCCTCGGCGTTGCGCTTTCCGGCGCTGCCGGAGAAAACGACATCGTAGTAAGGGTAAGCGGCGACGAGTTCTTCATTGCCGGAGTTATCGACGAAGGCTCCTTCGACGATGTTCCGTCGAGGCTCAGTAGCGTTGTGGACTCCATAAACCACCACAACCAGGAATATGGCGTGAATATCTACACCGCGTCGATCTCCGCGCCTCTCACAGACCGCTCCGTGCTCGACAAGCTGCCCTACGAGGCGGCGTACCAGCGCACCCTCACCAAGGATAACCACACCAAAATGCACAAGACCGCGGACGTTTCCGCCGAGACTTTCGACCCGGAGGAGCGCCAGCAGGTCGTACGGCTGCTTAACGAGAACCTGTTCTCATATAATTTCCAGCCCATCGTCAGCGCGAAGGACGGAAGCGTTTTCGCGTACGAGGCGCTCATGCGGTCCGGCGAAGAATTCCGGCTGTCTCCGCTCACGATACTAAGCCACGCCGAGGCTCTCGACAGACTCCAGGACGTGGAGAAGTGCACGATGTTCAATACTCTGCGCTTCGCAAAGGAAAACCAGCGCCTGCTTGCGGGGAAGCTCCTGTTTATCAACAGTATACCGGCATGCACGCTTCCGGACGCCGATTTTGAACAGCTATATCAGCTTTACGGCGATATCATGCAGAATATCGTCGTGGAGTTCACCGAGCAGACCGAGGCAAGCTCCAGCCAGTTAAAGACGCTGCTTGAGCGCAGCCAGCGCTGCGGATTCAAGGTCGCGATAGACGATTACGGAACGGGATATTCCAATATCAGCAACCTGCTGACATTCATGCCCAACGTCGTGAAGATAGACCGCAGCCTTATCATGAATATCCACAAGGATAAGCGCAAGAAGCACTTCACGCGCAACATCATCGACTACGCCCACGACAACAACTTCATGGCTCTCGCAGAGGGCGTGGAGCTCACCGAGGAGCTTCAGACCGTTATCGGCATGGGCGTCGACCTTATCCAGGGCTACTATACCGCGAAGCCCTCCGCGGATATCGTTCAGGAGATAAATCCGGACATCGCGGAGGAGATACAGGAATACAACCGCCAGTCCGAGAACCGCCGCACCCGCAAGACCTACTTCACCGGCGACGAGCGCGAGATATCCCTCATGGCGCTTGACCTGGACAACTACACGGATATCATCGTCAACAAGATGGAGTACACCCTGACCGGAAATAAGAACTACACCTCCGAAATGGCAATACGCGCCAAGGACAACATCGACTGCCGCCTGAACCTCGTGGACATCACTGTGCAGAACGAGAACGCGGGCGCTTCGATAACGGTGGGTCAGAATAGCACCATGACGCTGAACATCATCGGCACGGCAACGCTGACCGGCGGGATTTACGTCCCGGCTGGCTCCACGCTGAAAATAATCGGCGACGGCACGCTCAGGATAAACTCCGCAAGCAGCCAGACCTACGCCATCGGCTCCGGCTTTACAATGCCGTACGGCAATATCGACATCTGCATGAACGGCGGTCTTTATATCCACCTTGACGGCGAAAAGAGCGTGGCGATAGGCGGCAGAACCAACGACGGCAGCTCATATATCAGGATACGCTGCAAGGAACTCGTCATCGAGCAGATGGGCAAGAAAACCCTCGGCATAGGCAGCCTGCTCTCCGGCGCAGACGTGGATATAGACGACTCCCGCGTGTTCATCGAGCACCATTCAAAAACCGGGCTTGGCATCGGAAGCTTCAGCGACCCGTGCAGAGTAAGCATTAAAAACGGCTGCGCTGACTTCAAGATGTCCGGAGACAAGGTAGGCGGTATTGCGTCATTCAACTCCTGCGGCGGCAGTATCCAAATGTCTGACGTGCACATCTCCACCGAGTTCAAGGCGAAGGAGATACTAGGTATCGGCGCCGATAAGAACTTCGGCGAGATCATAATGAACGACTGCACGTTCGATTCCCTTATCGAGGGAGCGGAATCAGTCGCGTTTGGCTCCGCCGACTGCGAGGGCACTCTCACGATGTCCATGTGCAGCGGTACTATCACGGTGCGCTCCGGAATCAAGACCCTGCTCGGCGTCAAACCTGAGAATCTTATTTCGGATCACTGCATAGGTCTGAAGTTTGTCGAGGATCCGTAAAAACATATTGTAATTCGGCTGTCGATAAAGTCAATTCCTGCACGGCAAACCGCTTTCTCAATATAGGAGAATGGATAAATAATATGCGCTTCCGCACAGTTACTTTGTGCGGAAGCGCTTTTATTTCAGAGAGTTTAACGTCTGCGCGGGTGTGACATCTTCGGGTCTGCCCCTATAGCGGTTCACGCCGCCTCCCCCAGAGGAGCAGACGCCCGCTTCGCTACGATGCTCCGACGCTCTGACGCTCCGAATTGACGGCTCCTGAAAGTTTACCCCGCACAAATCTATTCTCCGCACAAAAAAAGACCGCTCTCCCGAGCGGTCTTTCTTATTACTCAGATCAGATGAACGCGTAATTTGACTTACCGTTCTTCTTAACGGAATACATCGCGTCATCAGCCTTACCGATGATATACTCAACACGGGTGTTGTAGTCGTCCTTTATCATCGAAATACCGATGGACACGCTCACGGTCAGGTGAACTCCGTCGCACTCGAAGCCTTCTTCGAGCTTGGAGATGATATCCTGCGCAGCCCTTGTCGGGTCGTTTATCTCCGCGTTGCGAATGCATGCGATGAACTCGTCGCCGCCGTAACGTCCTGCGAAGCCGAACTCGTTCACAGTGCCCTTTATGGTGCGTGCAACGAACTTCAGCACCTGGTCGCCGGTCGCGTGGCTGTACTGGTCGTTGTAGTGCTTGAAGTCGTCTACGTCGATGAACAGAACCGCCATCTCGGATTTACGCGCTTCGGAAAGGGTGATCTCGTTGTCGATCTGGCTCTCGATGGTCTCACGGTTGTAAAGCTCGGTGAGGGCGTCGAAGCTTGCACGGGTCGTGAGCTGCTGCTCGCTCTTCTTCGCACGGTCGATATCCAGGATAACGCCGACGATCTTCAGCGGGTTGCCTTCCTTGTCGCGGAGGGTCGCAGTTCTGATAAGAACCCAGATGTAGTCGCCGTAGATGTTCTTCATACGGTACTCGTTGTGCTTGAACTCCTCGCCTCTGCCCAGAGCCTCGAGGTCCTGCTTGTAGCGTTCTGCGTCCTCCTCGTGGAGCTTAGCCTTTAACAGGAAGCTGTCACCGAAGTGGTCGGACGGAGCACGGTAGCTGAACTTCTTGTTGAAGTTGTTGGAGAAGAACACTTCGTTGGTTTTGAAATTCCACTCGAAGATGATGTTATCGGACATCTCCGTAATGGTGCGGTATCTGTCCTCGCTGACAACGATCTCGTCAAGCAGGTTGTTGAACGCACGGGACATCTGTCCGTACTCGTTGTTGCTGACCTCGTTCGGGATACGAGCCTCGTGGTCGCCGCGGCGTACCTTTACAAGGGTCTCCTCGATGGTCTTGAGCGGTCTTGTTACAAGAATGGATACGACGACAGCGCCTGCAATTGCAACAATGGAGATAAGTACGCATGCCACAACTATGCCGTTGCCCGCGGGCAGCGAGAAGGAATTTGCATTGCCGTTCACAGGGCAGCTTGCGATCGCGATAAGTCCGTTTTCGCCGCCGACCTTGACCATTGCGGCGTACCACTTATCAGAGGAACCGTTTGCCGGAGAGTACTCGATTATCTCAGGCTCCGCGCCGTCAGTCAGGCTGTCGATCCTGCTCTTGAAAACATCGGAGGGGTACTCGTAATAAAGGTTTACCTTGAAGTTATCAACGATATTGTAATTGTGATTGGGGGAAGAATCCGCAACAGTCACAGAACCGTTGTAGAACGTGCTTCCGCCGGCCGCGCTGTAAAGGAAGCCCTTGCCGGACAGCTTGTAGCTGATAAGCAGGGTCGCGCCGCCCTGATGCTTCTTGTAGAACATCGTGGGGTTGGTTCCGCCGCCGGTGGCCTCGGGATTGATTATCGCATTGTAGTAGAGAGCGCCGTCTGCGTAGCTGTCATACGCGCTGAAATTGTCGATGACCTGACCGATCTTTCCGGTGCTTCCGCAAAAGATCTTGCCGTCCTTGTCCACCAGAGAGATGGAATCTATCTCAGGATTCTCGTTTACAAACTGCACAAGGTAATTTCCGACATAATCCGTGGTTTTCTGGCTCTTGATCACGTCCTGTACCTCGGTGTTCTTCAGAATGGTCTCCGCCTGCTTATCCACCGTGTCGAGGTAGGTCTGCAGCGTGTAGCGCTCGTTCTCTGCCACCTCGAGTAAAGTATCTCTGAACTGCTTGTCGCCGTCAGAAGAAAGCAATGTGTTTGCGAACACCGTGTAGATCACCATCGGCAGTATCGCGAACAGCATGGCGCTGATCATCAGCATGGTTCTGATCTTCATATATACTCCCCGTTTCTGTTCTGCAAGAGCAGATTATTTCCGCATTCAGCCGTGCGACAGACACAGCTATTTAGTATCAGTATAACACATAAATTCGTTTCTGTAAACACTTTGACAATAATAATTTATCATTGTCCGGCATTTTTATTAAACCTGCACAAATCGTCCGAAATTATTTTGTTCACAATATGGAGAGATAAAAAAACTATTGCTTATGTTTCAAAAATGTGGTATAATGATTATAATAATGTGATACGTGCGGACGTATTCCGGAGGGTAGAACTATGGAAAATGTTGTATTAAAGGCGAACCGGTATCGAATAGTAGACAACAGCGCATTCGAAATGCCGCTCCCGCTGAAATTCACTGTGTGGAAGTGCGAAGCGCCGATATGCGAATATCTCGTTTCAGAGGACGAGGAGGTATCCTATACCATCATCACCCGCTTCAAGGAGCTGATGATAACAACGATACACCGTCCCCTCGACATTTCGGACATTTACTACTTGTTCTCGTGTCGTGTTTTCCAGGACAAGACGCCCTATACATACCCTATCCTCGACAGAATGGGAATTGAAAAATACAACGTCTACAACATACTCAGGCGTACCCACGGAATCACTCCCTACGACGACTACTGGATAAGATTCGACGGCGAGACCACAACTTTCGAGCAGGCGTGCGGCGAGTTCGACAAATACCTCATCGCGCCGGAAGCACAGCCGGTTCCGATGATATCCTACCCCAGCGGGGAATACCGCCCGGGACGTTCCACGCGTCCGCCAAAGCAGCCGGAAGCGGACGTGAGCAGCATTCTGAATCAGCATAAGGTGGACGTCGCAAGCATTATGGAGGAGTCCAAAACCCCGGAGGCTATCGCTCCCGAAACCTCCTATGCGCCCGCTTCCGAGGTGGAGAACAACAAGATGTCGCAGGACGACATCGAAGCGCTGCTCCGCTCGGCAGGCATAAGCGACTCCCCCGCTCCCGAACCGGTTTCGGACATACAGGTCGACCCGGCAACCCGCTCCCAGGAGGAGTCCTCCGGCGGCGTAATGTCGCAGGACGAAGTGCAGAGAATGCTAGACGAAATGAACATGTCCGGCGGCAGTGAAAAGCCTGCGGAATCTGCGGAATCTGCGGAATCTGCGGAATCTGCCGAACCTGTCGAACCTGCGGAACCTGCCGAACCTGCCGAACCTGCCGAATCTGCCGAGCCCGTCGAAACTCCGACCGAAGAAATCATCGAACCTGCGGAGCCTTCCGGAGGCAAAATGTCCCAGGACGACATAGAGAAACTGCTCGCGGCGGCACTCGGCGGCAATGATGATTCCGATTCTGATGAACCCGAGATAGTCGAGAACAACGCTCCGGAAGCTCCGGTAAACGACGAGCCTGCTCCTGCTGAATCCTCCGCGCCTTCCGGCGGTAAGATGTCCCAGGAGGACATTGAGAAGCTGCTTGCAGCTAACGCGCCCGATGAACCTGCTGAACCCACTGAACCTGCTGAGCCTGTTCCCGCTCCCGAGCCTGCGCCTGCTGAATCCCCCGCGCCCTCCGGCGGTAAGATGTCACAGGAGGACATTGAGAAGCTGCTTGCGGCTAACGCGCCCGCTGAACCTTCCGAACCTGCTGCTCCCGCTCCCGAGCCTGCTGAATCCCCCGCGCCTTCCGGCGGCAAGATGTCCCAGGAGGACATTGAGAAGCTCCTCGCGGCTAACGCGCCCGCTGAACCTGCTGCTCCCGCTCCCGAGCCTGCTGAATCCTCCGCGCCCTCCGGCGGTAAGATGTCCCAGGAGGACATTGAGAAGCTACTCGCGGCTAACGCGCCCGCTGAACCTTCCGAACCCACTGAACCCACTGAATCTGCTGAGCCTGTTCCCGCTCCCGAACCTGCGCCTGCTGAATCCCCCGCGCCTTCCGGCGGCAAAATGTCCCAGGAATACATTGAGAAGCTGCTTGCGGCTAACGCGCCCGCTGAACCTTCCGAACCTGCTGTTCCCGCTCCCGAGCCTGCGCCTGCTGAATCCCCCGCGCCTTCCGGCGGCAAGATGTCCCAGGCTGACATAGAGGCGCTCCTGAATAGTATGCAGGACGAAGCAAACAAGTAATATTTCATAATAATTTCACACGAACATTATCAAATTTATCACATTTGCTGATATAATATTATTGTACGCTTGTGAAAGGATACGCAATGAAAGAAAAACAGAAAACATTCGAGCTTGAGCCTGTACAGCAGCTTCTCCCTGCGGACGCACAGCAGCGCGTTATGGACCAGCTCTACCAGTTCATGGAGCTTGAGCATCTCTACGAGTCCGCGATCCGCGAGGTCAAGACCAAGCTTGAGATACTCGACAGCGAATTCAAGACGAAATACGACCACAACCCGATACATCACCTTGAGGACCGCGTGAAATCCCCGCAGAGCATTCTTGAGAAGCTCAACCGCAAGGGAATACCGTTCAGCTGCGATAACGCAAAGCGCGAGCTGAACGACATCGCAGGCGTCCGCGTCGTGTGCAACTACATCGATGATATCTACACCGTGGCAGACCTCCTGACCGCGCAGGACGACGTGAAGCTCATCAAGCGCAAGGACTACATACAGAATCCCAAGCCAAACGGCTACCGCAGTCTGCACCTGGTTATCGAGACCCCGGTGTACCTCTCCGAAAAAAAGGAGCTTGTCCACGTGGAGGTTCAGATACGCACCATCGCAATGAACTTCTGGGCGACCCTGGAGCACGACCTCAAATACAAGACCGACAGCGTGGTGTCAGCTGAACTTGCGCAGCAGCTCAAGGACTGCGCGGAGACCATTGCCTCCACCGACCAGCAGATGCAGGACATCTACAAGGCGCTTCACAATATTGATTAACGATATAAAATCCCTGCTTCGGCAGGGATTTTTTTACATACCCAACCGAATTTTTATTGACAAACGAAAACAAATGGTGTATAATGTTGTCAACATTAAATCAATGGAGGTAGGTAATATGAAATTCAAGCGATCAACGGCCGCCGTACTTGCGGTATTCCTGGCAGCGGCTTCAGCGATGGAAACTTTCGCAGAAGAGCAGACGGAGCCGTCCGGAGCAGTTTCAGGAGAGAATACCGCAGAAGCCGCTCTGACGCTTCCGGACGACCTTGACTTCTCACAGCCCGGCGTGACGGTCAGGACGGGAGTGATTCCGGACTGCACCAGCATAATTTTCACCGTTCCAAAGGAAAAGTACGACCTTTATCAGCAGGCTTACGCCGAAACCGGAAGAGCCGGAATCGGTTTCAATGTGGAGTTTGACGATTACTATCTTAGCGAGTGGGACGACGCGTTCGGCACGTCGGCGACGTTCGGATTCTTCGGCGGCGACGGAGCCAACGGAGATATAATCGAGTGCGACTGCACTACCGACGATTCGTTTGACATATGGACAGGCACAACTGAAAACGGCGATGTTGTCGGCATGCTTTACGGCGAGAGCAGCGAGTGGGTATTCGAGCAGGCTGCCAAGAGCGTAACCTGTCAGTTCAGGTATAACATTCTCAGTGCCGGTACACTTGTAGACGGAAGCTACGAATATTCCACGCTGGTTCTTAGACCGGGCGAGGAGCACGATATAAGCGGCTGCAAGTTCAAGGCGCTCCCCACTGTGACCTACACCGGAATGCCGTTCACACCCGTCATAGAGGCAGAATACGAGGACCGTACGCTCAACGAGGGCTACGACTACACGGTAGATTATCAGGACGCTGTAACACCTGGCATAGCGTCTGTGCGCATAACCGGAATAAACAGCTTCAAAGGCACAAAGACGCTGAAATTCAAGATACTTCCGCCGAAATCCACGTTAAAGGGACGTAAGGTCAAAAATGAAAACCGCGCCACGCTTACATGGTCAAGGCCAGGCGGTATATACCCCAATTATGAGGTACAGGCGGCTGAGGGCAAGGGTAAATTCACAAAGCTTGCGGACATTCAGAACCACAAGCTGAGCCTGAAGGTTAAATGGACTTCCAAATCCGGGTGCAGGTTCAGGATACGCCCGTACATTTCTATCGGAGGAAAGCGGATATACGGAAAGTGGTCAAATGTTGTCAGACTGAAATAACATAAAAAATCCCCCGCTCACACGAACGGGGGATAAATTCTATCTTGAATTAAAGCTCGATTACAACATCGTTCTCAGCCTTGAGGATAGAATCGAGGATAAGCTTGCCCTCGATCTTCTCGCCGTTGACTGTAACGGACTTCACGCCGTGCTCGGAACCGTTCGGGTTCTTTACGGTAACGTGGAGCTTCTTGCCGCGGAAGGTCTTTTCCATGGTGTATTCCTTCCACTCGGAGGGGATAGACGGGTCGATCACCAGACCCTTGGTCTCGGGGTTCAGACCGAGGATACCCTCTGTTGTACCAACCATAACGGTGGAAGCGGTACCGGTCAGCCAATGAACGTGTGCGCGGCCTGCGAACGGGCTGTCCTTGCCCTCAACGAACTGACCGTATACGTACGGCTCGAGCACTCTGTGCTCTGCGTTGTCGTTGTAGGTAGCGGGAGCCGCCTCAGTCCAGTACTGGTAAGCGCGGTTGCCGTGACCCAGCTTGGACTCAGCCAGTATCAGCCAGCCCTGCGGCTGGGAGAAGATACCTGCGTTCTCCTTGGTGCACTTGTTGAAGCACTGCATGAGCGCTCCGGGGAAGCCGTGCTTTACATAAGGCGGGTACATTACCATTGCGCCGTACGGAGTGTTCAGCTCGCGATAAACGCTGTCCATAGCCTTCTCCTGCTGCTCCTTTGTGCCAAAGCCGGAGATAACGGACCAGCTCTGCGGGTTGAGCCACATGGAAGCCTCAGGATCAGTGCGCTGACCGATGATGGCGCCGTCCTCCTTGTAGCCGCGGATCCATCTGTCCTCGTTCCAGCAGGCGGAGAGGATAGTATCGAGCTTAGCGCCGATCTCGTCCAGGTACTTGATGTAGTCTGTATCGTTCTTCTCAACTGCGTAGGTGCGCAGGATCTTGATAGCGTATACGAGCTGGAATGCAACGAAGGTGGACTCGCCCTGCTTGCCGAGACGGAGGCAGTCGTTCCAGTCAGCGTGCAGACCTGCGGGCATGCCGTGGTTGCCGAGGTGGTTCATGGAGAAGTCGATGGCTCTCTTGAGGTGGTCGTAAACGGTGCCCTTCTCGCCGTCGTTAGCGTAGAGGATCTCCTCGTCGAGGAACGCGGAATCGCCGCTCTCGGAGATGTACTTGTAAACGGTCGGGAACAGCCACAGAGCGTCGTCTGCACGGTAGCTGGGGTGACCCGTCTGCTTTGCGTATACGGAGTTCTCGTCGTTCTCGTCGGGGTGGTTCTCCTGACCCGCCTTGTGGTCGTACTTAACCAGCGGCAGACCCGCGCCGTTAGTTACCTGCGCGGACAGCATGAACACGATCTGCTTCTTTGCCATCTCAGGTGCAAGGTGAATGATACCCTGGATATCCTGAACGGTATCGCGGTAGCCGAAGCCGTTTCTCAGGCCGCAGTACTGGAAGGAAGCCGCTCTGGACCAGATGAAGGTGATGAAACAGTTGTATGCGTTCCAGGTGTTGACCATGTTGTTGAAGTTCTTGTCGGGGGTGTTTACCTGGAGGTTGTCCAGCTTGCTGTGCCAGTAGTTCTTGAGCTGTGCAAGCTCAGCCTCTACTGCGCCGGACTTCTCGTATCTGCTGATGATCTCGGTGATCTCAGCCTCAGTCTTCTGGCCGCCGAGGACGTATGTAAGCTCCTTGGTCTCGCCGGGCTGGAGAACGATGTCGCTCTCGAGCGCGCCAACGGAGTTGGTGTTGTAGTTGAGGTCGCCCTTCAGACCTTCCTCGATGCCCTTCGGGTTGGAGTAGCTTCTGTAGGTGCCTACGAAGGAATCTCTGTCGCCGCAGTAAGCGTCTACCTTAGCGCCAGCCAGACCGAGGAATCTGCCGCTGTTCGGGTTGTAGATCTCGTTCTGCATCTGGTGGATATAGTTACCCTTGAAGTAGGTGCGGGTGATGAACAGAGTGTACTGAAGATTTACCTGATCCTGCTCGTAGTTCGGGTCGTTGACGAACTCGCACACGCCAGTAACAGCGAGCTTTCTGGGCTTATCGGAGGTGTTTGTTACCTTAGCTGCCCATACCTCGTATGTAGCGCCCTGGGGAACATAGTAAGTAACCTCGGACTTAACGCCCTTGTACTCGGAAGTGATAACGGTGTAAGCGGTACCGTGGCGGCACTCGCTCTTGAACTGATCGAGGGGCTTGCATACGGGCGCCCAGGAAGCGGACCAGTAGTCGTTGGTCTCGAGGTCGCGGAGATATACGTATCTGCCGGGGGTGTCGGTGCCTACGCCGTTGAAGCGGTAGCGGATAACACGACCGTTAGCGCCGCTCTTTACGAAGCTGTAGCCGCCTGCGTTGTTGGAGATGATAGCGCCGTACTCGGGGTCGCCGAGGTAGTTAGCCCATGCGGAAGGTGTGTCCGGACGGGTGATGACATACTCCTTATTGAGTTCGTCGAAATGACCGTAGTTCATTGGTATTCCTCCATCATTCTGATATTTCTGCCGGTTCTCCGGCTAATTTACGGTTTTTCCGGGCTTTTCCCGGTTGCCTTGATTATATTATAGCAGTAAATCGTTTACATTACAAGGGCGGTGATTTGCACAAAGATTTTTCAACTTTTTTGTGCAAATGCCCTAATCAGCATTCAAGCTCCGCAGGAAATCCCGGCGGAGCTGATTGCTATTTAAGTATTAACGCCTTGTTTCCTGTGCTGCTCATCCCTCGGGAACCAGAACCGCATAGTTGCCCTCGTCGCGCTTGTAGACTACGTTTACAGCGCCGGTGTCTGCGTTCTTGAACATAAAGAACGTGTGGTCGAGCAGGTTCATCTGAAGAATAGCCTCGTCAACGGACATCGGGCGGAGGTGGAATTTCTTCTCGCGAATGACCTCGTACTCCTTCTCCTCTGCCTCGGGTGCAAGACCCTCGAACGCGCCTGTACGCAGGCTCTTTTCAACCTTGGTCTTCTGCTTTCTGATCTGGCGGATAACGCGGTCAACGGTTACGTCGAGGGCGTCGTTCTTGTCCTTCGCGGACTGCTCTGCACGGTAGATGATACCGTTATATTTTACCGTAAGCTCAAGAACGATAAGTTCACGGCGCTCCTCGAGGGTGATCTTAGCCTCTGCCTCCTCGGGGAAGAAGCGGTCCAGCTTTGCGCTGAGCTTCTGGGTCGCATAGTCGGTGAACGACTGGTTGATTGTGAGCTTCTTAGCGGTGATGGTTACTTTCATACTGATCATTCCTTTCGGGTCGGACGAGCCGCGGCAGACGCCGCCGCCCGGCAAACCGGGATTTTAAAGCAAATCAGCAGGACCGCCCGAACTTTCGTCCCGTGAGCCTGTTAACTTGTCTGTATACATTGTAGCATATTTATCGCAAATATACAATACCCTTTATGAAATTTCATTCTTTTTACACATTTTACACAAAAGATTATGTAAACATTGAACAAATATATTACACCTGATATTACAAGTCCATTCACACCCGGCTGAAAAATCCACAAAAACGCGCTTGCGGATATGTCTAATAAAACGATTTTGTAAACTGGTCATTTCTTTGTATTGAAAGTCATGTTGAAAAGTGGTATAATTGATACATCTAAGGCAACACCGCACAAAGTCCACAAATTAGAAATTAAGCACGATTAGTAAACAAACTAGTTGCATAGTAAAATAAAAAATGGTATAATAAAAGTATGAATAAGCAGATAAGTTTATCGAACCTGGAGGACGAACTGTCACAGGTACGAACAAAGAAAAAAGAATTTCTGGAGCAGATAGAGCGAATAGTTCCGTGGAACGAATGGGTAGCAATGATAAAGCCGTGCTATTATAAAGGAGAGCGCGGGAATAAGCCATACGAACTGGAATTAATGCTGAGGCTCTACCTGATACAGAATCTATATAATTTGGCTGACGAAGCAACAGTTGCAGAAGTAACGGACAGCAGAGCGTTTTCTGATTTCT
>ERZ772897.2445-NODE-2445-length-16135-cov-3.829726_pt1 | contig 16135 bp, 14 predicted proteins | sample MGYA00512125_ERZ772897 | MGnify/ENA primary metagenome ERZ772897 (study PRJEB29015, sample SAMEA2737660) | human gut metagenome | biome: human gut; feature: human-associated habitat; material: faeces | place: China | collected 2012 ... | reverse complement strand
TTGATCTGAAGTGGCGCAACATGTACTGAAGGATATATCACTTCAGTTTCATCTATTTTATTCTGCGCGTAAGCGGAGAGTATTCGAACACCTCTGCCAATGACATCAATCGCAGTACCGGGATCGTTTACTGCGGGCGAAAGGGCCCTGCAGGCTATTTCGGCCATGACGCTGAGACAGAATCGGGGATCCTGAGCAAATGAACGCACATCCGAGACAATGATCGTTTCAAGTAAATCGGTACAGATTGATGACTCCTGACCAGAACTCAGGTACAAAACTGGCATCGATGGATGTATGAAACTGCCTGGCTGCGCCACAAGATATACATGACGAGGATCATTGCTCAGCAGACTGCCGAGCTTGACCATGTCAATATATTCAACATAGCCAATTTTCTCCGGATATACGGCAACAGTTCCTTTTGGTTGTTCATTGTTCTCAAGCCATGGATATCCGCCAAGACATGGACTTTTTGCTCTCGCAATAAATGTCTCGATCGCCGCCTGTTCTACTTTTGCTGTTGTCTCACCTACCCTGCCCAGAGAGGTCAAATGCTGTATCCAGCGAAGCAATGTGCTGATTATTAAGGCAATGACAACCAGTGTTACAATGAATAAAATGACTCTACCCCTTTCTCCGTAGGCTCCCATATTGAGGGCAATAATCCCTACCAGGCTGAAGAGAAAAGAACCGATAAAAGTGGCCAGTACATTTTGTGTGGTTACGTCTTCTACAACTAAACGCGTGGCTCTGGGCGTCACATTAGTAGTGGCTGAACCGTAAGCGGTGACCATGATACTCAGTGAAAATGTGGTCACCGCCAGCATACTCGATGCCAGTATGTTCAGAATATTATCAACTGCTTCCGCACCAACCTTCACTGATACTGACTCTGGGATCATTGATCTAAAAAGAATAGATAAAAGGGCCGTTATTATTGCTACCATTGCAAATAACGTTGCCCTGAACCATAGCTTTTTAAGTGTCTGCCTGAGAATCCATTGCCAGCGTGAAATCATTCAGCATATCCTTGTATTAAGTTCGGGAAAATAAATGCCGCCCGGCAGGACGGCATTTTTGTATTAACGAACGAGGTGCAGGAAGTGCAGGTGTTTTTCGTACTGGTCCAGTATGTCATTAATCAGCTGTTCCTGATTCCAGCCCATCACATCATAGTTTTGACCGCCTTCTTTCAGATAGACCTCAGCGCGATAATATCGATGTTGCTCAGCCTGCTGCTCGTCATTGTCCATTGCAGCCATGGCGAAAGCCGGTGAGTTATAGCCACGAAGTCTCACTTCATAAATAAAGTTCAGCTCATTGCCCAAATCGACTTCAAGCCGAATTCGTTCGTCATCAGTATCACTTATATGGCTTATCGTTCCCTGTTTATTCAGTTCTTCCTGAACCAGCGTCATGGCGGGCTGGATAACGTCGCCCATAAAGCGTTTCACAAGAGAGCGCTTTGGCAGATAAGCGATATTGCGCAAGCGTCTCTGCCATGGAATCGGGTTACGCGCTGCAGTCGGAGCAATAGTCGCCATGCTCAGGCTTTCACGCTTGGTCAAATCCCGACGCAGGGCTTTTAATAATCCGTATATGGATATCAGTAAAATCACTGAGAAAGGTAATGCGCTCGCTATTGTCACGGTTTGCAGCGCGCTCAGTCCCCCCGCAATCAGCAGTGCGATTGCCACAATCCCTATGAGCGAGGCCCAGAAAATTCGCTGCCATACAGGCGTGTTAGCGACGCCACCCGATGCCAGCGTATCAACAACCATTGCCCCGGAGTCAGCCGAGGTGACAAAGAAGACAATGACCATCGCCATTGCAATAAATGACAGCACGGAAGAAAACGGGAAATGCTCCAGGAAATTAAACAGGGCCAGCGCCACATCCTGCTGAACAGTATTGGCGAGGTCTGTGGCCCCCTGGTTCATAATGAGATAGATCGCGCTGTTACCAAACACCGTCATCCACATTAGCGTAAAACCCGCGGGAACAAACAGCACGCCGGTGACAAACTCGCGAATGGTTCGCCCGCGGGAGACCCGTGCGATGAACATCCCCACAAACGGCGACCATGAAAGCCACCATCCCCAGTACAGTAATGTCCAGCCCCCCAGCCAGTTGCTCGACTTGGGCTCATACGCGTAAAGGTTGAACGTTTTACTCACCAGTTCCGAAAGATAACCGCCCGTATTTTCCACAAATGACTTCAGCAGAAGCACGGTTGGTCCCAGACACAGGACCAGCGCCAGCAGCAGCACTGCCAGGCCCAGGTTGAGCTCAGACAGTATACGTATTCCCTTGTCCAGGCCGGACACCACCGAAATCGTCGCTAAACCAGTGATGACAACGATTAGAATCACCTGCACCGTTTCATTAATAGGCACCCCGAAAAGATGATTCAAACCAGCATTCACCTGCAAAACACCGTACCCCAGCGATGTCGCAACGCCAAAGACGGTGCCAATAACGGCGAAAATATCAACCGCATGGCCTACAGGTCCGTATATGCGCTCGCCAATAATGGGATAAAGTGCGGAACGCAGCGTTAAAGGCAGACCGTGACGGTAACTGAAAAAGGCCAGGATCAGTGCCACAATGGCATAGATTGCCCATGCGTGCAGGCCCCAGTGGAAGAACGTCAGGCGCATTGCTTCCTTCGCTGCCGCAACGGTCTCTGGAGTGCCGACAGGAGGTGAAAGATAATGCATCACAGGTTCAGCAACGCCAAAGAACATCAGGCCGATCCCCATCCCTGCCGAGAAAAGCATCGCAAACCAGGAGTGATAGCTAAAATCAGGCTGCGCATGGTCCGGACCCAGTTTGATATCACCGTAGCGTGAGAGTCCCAGGAACGAGACACTCAGTAGAATCAGGGCCACTGCAAGGATGTAGAACCAGCTGGCATTCGTGAAGATTTGTTGCTGAAGTAGTTTAAAATTTTTGTCGGCGACATCCGGGAATACAGCGGCAAAGGCGACAAGAAGGAAAATTAACAAAGCAGATGTAAAGAATACCGCTTTGTTAATCTGGCTTTTAGACTTCTTTTGGATTGTATCATTTTCACTCATAATCATTTATTCCATTAATTAAATTCGCACTGGATAGAAGGTACTACCTCTCACAAAGTAGCAAAGTTCAACTGGCTATGCGGCGTTAATCGGAATGCATGGTGGAATGTTGAGGTGTACTGGCAATAGCGGACACTACCATTTGTTCTTTTTTTAAGCAGCCATCTGATGATATTTTTCCCTGAAGGCTGCCGGGGAGATATTCCCCAGACGAGAGTGACGACGCTGACGATTGTAGAAAATCTCAATGTATTCCCGTATTACTGAGATGGCTTCATCCCGGTTATTAAAACGATAGTGGCTCAGGCTCTCATTTTTCAGCGTTCCCCAGAAGCTTTCCATCGGAGCGTTGTCGTAACAGTTACCTTTACGCGACATTGATGTTTTCAGACCAAACTGCTCCTGTATGACCCGGTAATCGTATGCGCAGTACTGTGAACCTCGATCAGAGTGGTGGATTAGCCCGGCAGGTGGGCGCTGGCTCCTGAGCGCCATAAACAGGGCTTTACCTGTCAGCTCTTTTGTCATGCGCTCTCCCATGGCGTAGCCGACAATTTCGCACGTATAAACATCTTTGATGCCAGCGAGGTACAACCATCCCTCCTGTGTGGCAACATACGTCAGGTCCGCCACCCAGACCTGATTTGGTGCTGTAGGAGCGAACGTCTGGTTCAGCAGATTTGGCGCAACTGGCAGATTGTGGTTCGAGTTCGTAGTCGCTCTGAACTTGCGTTTCTGCTTACAGCGTAGCCTTAGCTCCTTACGAAGACGTGCCAGTCGGTCACGACCAACGATGATGCCATTCTCTGCCAGCTCCGTCTGGAGCCGCCGGGTTCCATATGTTTCGCGAGTGCGGATATGTGCCACCTTAATCTCCAGTTTTAGCCGCTCATCACTTTGTTTTCTGTCTGAGGGTTCATGCTGTACCCAGTTGTAATAACCGCTCCTGGATACACCAAATACCTGACACATCGCTTCAATGGGAAATTGTTGTCGCCATTGTTCGATTAACGCGTATTTTTCAGCGACTCCTGTGCAATTTAATATATCTCGCTCAAGGCGAGCTTCATTTAACGCCTTACGCAGTTGCAGAATTTCAGATTCCAGTTCAGCCACCGTGCGGGAACCAGGAGTACCGAGCCCTTTTCTGGCGGCGGTAACCCATTGTCCTAAAGTGCCTTCAGGAAGAGATAATCGGGAAGCGCCTTCACTGATCGAAAGTTGATTTTCAAGAACCGTTCTGACAGCTTCGGCTTTGAACTTTTTAGAGTAACGTTGGGTTTTTCTGCTCATTATTAGCTCCTTCTGATGCCATTCTATTTCAGGAAGGAGTGTCCGTTAAACTCAGGCTACCTCATTGGTTCCCACTACTTATTTGGTGGACACCACTTTGTCTAATTCGTCAGATTCTGACCAGACGGTTCAGGCTGTACGCTTACAAACAACTAGTGGAAATACTTGTACTTTATAATTTCAAGGGTACGGGTCCGCTTCGTTTGATTTGCGTGTTTTTAACAATTTTAAAACCCAGACATACTGTTCCGGATGTGGCCCCACCAAAATTTCCACTGTTTTGTTCATTTGTCGGGCAATCATTTTATTGTCCGCGCTGGCAATGCAAGCATCCATTGGTGGCCGAATTTCAATAGTCAGGAGATGTTTTTTTTCATCATAAACCGGGAAAAGTGGTATAATCATAGCCTGACTGATGTTCATCAGACGTCCAATGATTGGTAATGTCGCTTTATAGGTCGCAAAAAAATCAGCAAATTCACTGTATTCAGGACCATGATCCTGATCTGGGAGGTAATATCCCCAGTATCCCTGGCGTACTGACTGAATAAATGGTTTTATCCCATCCTCCCGGGCATGTAAGCGCCCCCCGAATTTACGCCGTACTGAATTCCAGACATAATCAATCACTGGATTTCGTTGCTGATGAAACATGGCGGCCATTTTTTTTCCCTGAGCTGCCAGCAACATTGCAGGAATATCCACGCTCCAGCCATGGGGAACCAGAAAAATCACATTTCTATTATTGTGTCGAATTTCCTCAAGAATTTCGAGGCCTTTCCAGAACACTCGTTTCTGGAACTTTTCCGGACCACGAATTGCCAGTTCTGCCATCATCACTATGGATTGCAATGCTGTGGCAAACATTTTGTCGAGAATTATTTCCCGTTCTGTATCACTCTTTTCTGGGAAACAAAGCGATAAATTAATCGTCGCCCTGCGACGAGCTTTTTTGCTCAATCTGCCCGCCCAACGCCCTATTTTTGCCAAGACAGGATCTCTGAATGAAGGGGGAAACATTGAAATACCTGCAATCATTCCCAAAAGGAACCATGTAGACCAGTAAACAGGGGAAAGGTAATTTTTCTTAAATTCAGGAATAAACTCAGATTTATATTTTTTCATTATTTAGTGCGAATGCCTCTACCAAAATTATCATTACTGTTTTATTCAGAGAATACATCAAACCTTAATTTAAATTCTGATGTTCTGAGTGTACAGGATATGCATCCAAAGAGCGGATAGTAGTTTCATGGATATAATCCAGCAAAGCGTATCGTTTTCGGTACTCAGAGCGTTTTTTACTGGCTATATCGCTTAGCGGCTTTCGAATCACCTGGGTTGGTAATCTGTACCAGTCACCACAGGTTTTTCCTGCTACAGACTCCCAGAAATCACTATAGACCGCAACAAAGGTTTTGCGTTTCTGATACCAGTATCTCAATTGCCGGAAAACATGACTGTGCTCACTGACTGCCAGACACTCAGAGATATTGCAAGCTTTCATCAACGCACAAAATGCTTCAAAAATAATCCGTTTTGGGAAAATCCCATAACAGGCCCGGGTTGCGCACCGAATAACATCAGGTCCGGTATTTTTAGGGGCTCCCTGTAATCCGCCAATAAAAGCAATGTGTCCATTTTGAGTCAGAATGACTGAAAATGTTAACCGGGCAATAACTGTTTTATTGTAAAACAATGACAACATCAACTCTCCTTCCCGGTCAAAACCACTGGGAGAACACTGGATATCAAAATTCTCTCCATCTTTCCCGATGAATTGGACTAATGATACCGATTTTTGTGGAAACAAAAATTTAGAATATTTTTCTGGCAAATTTTGCACAAAGCGATAATGCTCAAGAATATATTGTCCACGGGTCCAGGCGCGCCCCCTTTATGCAAATAAGGGCGATGAATTCTTGCTGGCAACGTGGGGTGTATTGCCAGAATATCCTCAATGCACGGCAAGGAACGCAGTTCATAATAATATCGAATACTGACAACCGGATTTATAGAACATCGCAAAATGTACATGAACCGAAATTTTCTGTGTTCCCACTTCCCCGGTAGTGAATCTGAGGAAAAAATAATCCTTTTAAGGAAACCGATAAATGATAAGTTACTTATAGAAAACATATTGTTACTTTTGCTTCGCTAATGTGAGTATTTTTAACGCAGTTTTATTAATATCAAACCGCTCTTCTATATCCTGTTTTGCCAGGCGAGCCATCTGATAAAAACGCCCAGGGTCATTAAAAAAATCATTCAGGGCGCACATCCATGCGTGCTTATTACCTGCTGGTAACAATGTCCCGGTCTGGTTGTTCTGAATAACCTCAGGGATTCCACCAATCTGAGTGGCCACTACAGGCACAGAAAATGCCGATGCTTCTGCCAGCACCATACCAAAAGATTCGTTTTCTGAAGGCAGAACCACCAGACTGGCAACCCGATATACGGGGGCGGCAGGAAAAACATTGTCAGCAATAAAAACATCATCATGCATGCCCATACTGTCAATCTGATACTGTAAATGTTCCCGCAGTTCAGGTGAACCAGACCCCACAATCAACCAACAGAACTGTCGTCCATTCATTTTTAAATGGAACAGTAAATTCAACATAAATTCGTGCCCTTTTTCCGGGCGCAACATTCCTACCTGAGCAATTACGGGGCATCCTCTTCGGGACGCCAGCCAGGAAAGAACACTCGGAGGCAAACTGTTTCGGGAATCAACGTATAATTCCTGGAAATCAAAGCCAGGAGGCACAACAGTAACCCGAGTTCGACATCCTTCCTGCTCCAGATGTGTCTTCATATTTGTTCCGGGAACAATCACCTCATCGCAAAAATGATTTATTGAAAAAAATTTTGTTTTTCGTGTCAAATATGTCTTTTGCCTGATAATTCTGAATGGATGTTTCCAGGTAAAAAACCGTACCAAACCAACAATATTACTATCATGTCCACTGTGACAAACGATTGCATCGGGCTGAAAACTATGAACTATTCCGAGTAATCTCCATACAGTAGGAATGTGAAGACTGTTTCGAAATAACGCGAATGTGATATCAATTCCAAACTTACTGGCTTCAAAAGCAATTTTGCTGTTCTCCCTGCAGACAAGCAGAACTGAATGCCCCATTTTCTTCAGGGCCTTCATTTGAGCAACAGCCTGTAATTCCTGACCACCTATATTCGGTGATGATTCCGTAAATAGTATATTCATTATTAGTCATCCGGTAATCTTGGCCCCTTATGAAGAGCCAGTACTGAAAAAAACGGTGTTGTATAATAAAAAAGTCGTCTTTTCAGCCATACGCAATTTTCCCGTTCCTTGGTGCTTATTCTTCCTATCCGTGTAGTTCCTTTAGCAGGAGCATTCATTCTTCTTTCTGTTGTATATAAATAATGGAATCCAAGTTCTTCAGCGATCTGAATATAATCCTTGTTATAATAACCTTCCGGCCAACACAAATGTTTACTGCATTTTCCTGTCATTTTTTTTAAATATTCTCTCCCGCTCAATAAGTCCTGCCGAAGATGTTTACACTGTTCTTCTCGTGAAGTGAACTTTTTATCCCAACGTGTATGAGTATGTGTATGAACATGAAATTCGACCAGACCAGATTGCAACATTTCGTTCACTTCAGACCAGCGAAGCATAACATTATCAGCATTCCCGGTTGCTATTTGATGTTCGCAATCGCGATGAGAATATTCCTTTCCAGGAGAGTGACGAACCGGACCATTTCCAATAAAACTGGTAATTAAAAAAATATGTGCCTTGAGATTAAACTCGTTTAATAAAGGATATACCTGAAACCAGTTGTCAAGGTATCCATCATCAAATGTCAACATAACGCTTTTACGGGGAAGTTTTCCGCCCCGATAAAAAAACTCCAGTTCATCTGATGACAGTGTTTTCCAGTTGTTTTCAGCCAACCATTTCATTTGTTTCCGGAATGTCTCGGGAGAAAGTGTAACCAGTCCTGGGCAATGGCTGACATGATGATACATTAATACCGGAACATGATTTGCTTTAAACAAAATGCCCCCTCCGTTTAAAATTTAAAGTTTCTGGCACCCAGTAAGTAGAGATAAAAGGAAAGCCTAATAAAGTTGGTGAACTTTATATACTACTAAATCAAACATCAACAATTTATAAACAATAATATATTATCATATCTTTTAAAAACGGCTCACTAAGAACCTTGAGGTGGCACACTAAATTTAGCTACCTGAACAGAGGTGATATGCTCACCTCAGAACAACACAGGTGCCATAATGAAAAAAGAAATTTCAGCGCAGAGTTTAAACGCGAATCCGCTCAACTGGTCGTTGACCAGAAATACACCGTGGCAGATGCAGCCAGCGCTATGGATGTCGGCCTTTCCACAATGACGCGATGGGTGAAACAATTACGTGATGAGCGGCAGGGAAAAACACCAAAAGCCTCCCCCATTACCCCGGAACAAATTGAAATCCGTGAGCTCAGGAAAAAGCTACAACGTATTGAAATGGAAAATGAAATATTAAAAAGGCTACCGCGCTCTTGATGTCAGACTCCCTGAACAGTTTTCGATAATCGGGAAACTCAGGGCGCGTTATCCTGTGGCCACTCTCTGCCATGTGTTCGGGGTCCATCGCAGCAGCTACAAATACTGGAAAAACCGTCCTGAAAAACCAGACGGCAGACGGGCTGTATTACGCAGCCAGGTACTTGAACTGCATGGCATCAGCCACGGCTCTGCCGGAGCAAGAAGCATCGCCACAATGGCAACCCAGAGAGGCTACCAGATGGGGCGCTGGCTTGCTGGCAGACTCATGAAAGAGCTGGGGCTGGTCAGTTGCCAGCAGCCGACTCACCGGTATAAGCGTGGCGGTCATGAGCACGTTGCTATCCCGAATCATCTTGAGCGACAGTTCGCCGTAACGGAACCAAATCAGGTGTGGTGCGGTGATGTGACCTATATCTGGACGGGTAAGCGCTGGGCGTACCTCGCCGTTGTTCTCGACCTGTTCGCAAGAAAACCAGTGGGCTGGGCCATGTCGTTCTCGCCGGACAGCAGGCTTACCATGAAAGCACTGGAAATGGCATGGGAAACCCGTGGTAAGCCCGTCGGGGTGATGTTCCACAGCGATCAAGGCAGTCATTATACGAGCAGGCAGTTCCGGCAGTTACTGTGGCGATACCGGATCAGGCAGAGTATGAGTCGGCGTGGAAACTGCTGGGATAACAGCCCAATGGAGCGCTTCTTCAGGAGTCTGAAGAACGAATGGGTGCCAGCGACGGGCTATGTAAGCTTCAGCGATGCAGCTCACGCAATAACGGACTATATCGTTGGATATTACAGCGCACTAAGACCGCACGAATATAATGGTGGGTTACCGCCAAACGAATCAGAAAACCGATACTGGAAAAACTCTAACGCGGTGGCCAGTTTTTGTTGACCACTTCACCCGTGGCGATTCAGATGCTTGATTTTTTTTAGAATCAGGTTCACGCTAGAAACCATGAAAATTACACTGACTCCTCAACAGAAACTGCAACTCGAACAAATGCACGATATTGAACGTGATAGTCGAGTTTGCGACCGTATTAAGGCTGTTTTGCTGGCTTCTGAAGGCTGGAGTCAGACCATGATTTCTATTGATGATTATGAGAGCATTAACAGTGAAACGATAGTTCGCTTTTTCTGTAAGTTAAGAGAGAGTTATCCGTTAGCTCATAAGCTTCATATCATTTTAGATGGTGCGGGATATCACCGTAGTGACTTGGTCAGAGATGCGGCATTTGTCCTTAATATCGAGCTGCATTATCTTCCACCTTACAGCCCAAACCTCAATCCAATAGAGCGGCTTTGGAAAGTAATGAATGAGAAGTCGAGGAACAACGTTTACTTCAAAAGTAAACGGGACTTCAAGGCGGCAATAGACCAATTTTTTACTGTGACTCTTCCAGAGATCGCAGGCTCTTTGGCATCTCGAATTAATGATAATTTTCAGGTTCTCAAGCCTGCATCTTCAAGTTGATTCGGTATAGCAGTGGCATAAATCAGCATCGCCTGATGTTTCTGGTTCTATGCGAATTCACAGTGTGCTCATTGATTCGTAATTCACTCTGACAAGGAAATGGCTATGAAAAAGGTTCTTCTCTCTGCAGCAATGGCAACCGCGTTTTTTGGCATGACTGCTGCCCATGCAGCTGATACCACTGTTGGCGGCGGCCAGGTTAATTTCTTCGGTAAAGTTACCGATGTATCCTGTACTGTTTCCGTTAACGGCCAGGGCAGCAATGCGAACGTTTACCTGTCTCCGGTAACCCTGACTGAAGTTAAAGCGGCAGCAGCGGATACTTACCTGAAACCGAAATCTTTCACCATTGACGTCTCTAACTGCCAGGCTGCTGATGGCACTAAACAGGATGACGTAAGCAAACTGGGCGTGAACTGGACCGGCGGTAACCTGCTGGCTGGCGCAACCAGCAAACAACAGGGCTACCTGGCGAACACCGAAGCTTCCGGTGCTCAGAACATCCAGTTGGTGCTGTCTACTGACAACGCTACCGCGCTGACCAACAAAATCATCCCGGGTGACAGCACTCAGCCGAAAGCGAAAGGCGACGCTTCCGCTGTAGCTGATGGCGCGCGTTTCACCTACTACGTAGGCTACGCCACCAGCGCGCCGACCACGGTAACCACCGGTGTGGTTAACAGCTACGCGACTTACGAAATTACTTACCAGTAATTCCGTCAGAAAATAAAACTGCCCCGCGATGGGGCAGTTAATAACAATAATAAAGCGGCAATGTCCGCCGCTTGTATTTTTATTCTGAGGTCAGCATGAAGCGTATTGCCCTTTTTTTCTGTTTCATTTTTAGTTTTGCGGCCCATGCCAACAATATTATTGTTAACGGTACCCGCTTTATTTATCCAGGAAATGAAAAAGAAATAACGGTACAGCTTTCAAATAACGCCGACCGTCCGGCGCTGGCGCAGGCCTGGCTGGATAACGGCGATGCCGATGCCACACCGGATACCATTACCACCCCGTTTATTATCACCCCGCCGATTTCGCGCGTTGACGCCAAGAGCGGCCAGACGCTGCGTATTAAGCTCGGTAGCAGCGCCGGTCTGGCGAAAGATAAAGAGACGCTGTGGTGGCTGAATCTGCTGGAAATTCCGCCGGTGGTGGCCAATCAGAAAAATGAAGGCCAGAACGTGCTGCAGCTGGCGATCCGTTCGCGCTTTAAATTTATTTATCGTCCTGCCGGACTGGGCAACCGCGATGCGGCGGCCGAGAAGCTGACCCTGACCGCCAGCGGCAGTAGTCTCGCCATCAACAACCCGACGCCGTTCTACATTACCGTCAGCCGTATTTCCCGCGACGGCGGTAAAGCCCTGAACAGTAAAACCGTGATGCTGGCGCCGCAGTCCAGCCAGACGGTGGCGCTCTCCTCCGCCGTCAACCGCGGCGAAACCCTGACCGTTAACAACATTAATGACTATGGCGCCGATGTCGCAGTGAAAGTGGCCGTTAAATAAGGGAGAAGCTAATGAAGCAGAGGTCATTCTGCCCGGGAAGATTAAGCACCGCGATCGCCATCGCGCTGTGCTGCTTTCCGCCATTTTCCAGCGGACAGGAAAACCCGGGAACGGTATATCAGTTTAACGACGGCTTTATTGTCGGCAGTCGCGAAAAGGTCGATCTGTCGCGCTTTTCGACCAGCGCGATTACCGAAGGCACTTACTCCCTTGACGTCTACACCAACGACGAGTGGAAAGGGCGCTACGATTTACGCATCGCGCGCGATAAAGATGGTCGGCTGGGCGTCTGCTACACCAAAGCGATGCTGGCCCAATATGGCATCGCGGCGGAAAAGCTCAATCCGCAGCTGAGCGAGCAGGAGGGCTACTGCGGTAGCCTCAAATCCTGGCGCAACGAAGAAAACGTCAAAGACAACCTGGTCCAGTCCTCCCTGCGGTTGAACATTTCGGTACCGCAGATCTATGAAGATCAACGCCTGAAAAACTATGTCAGCCCGGAGTTCTGGGACAAAGGTATTACCGCGCTCAATCTTGGCTGGATGGCGAACGCCTGGAACAGCCATACCTCTTCGGTAGGCGGGTCGGATAACAGCAGCGCCTATCTGGGTGTCAACGCCGGTCTGTCGTGGGACGGCTGGCTGCTGAAGCACATCGGCAACCTGAACTGGCAGCAGCAGCAGGGTAAAGCGCACTGGAACAGCAACCAGACCTATCTCCAGCGCCCTATCCCACAGCTCAACTCCATCGTCAGCGGCGGGCAGATTTTCACTAATGGTGAATTTTTCGACACTATCGGTCTGCGCGGGGTTAATCTTTCCACCGATGACAATATGTTCCCGGACGGCATGCGCTCGTATGCTCCGGAAATTCGCGGCGTGGCGCAGAGCAACGCCCTCGTCACCGTGCGCCAGGGCAGCAATATTATCTATCAGACCACCGTTCCGCCCGGACCGTTTACCCTGCAGGATGTCTATCCTTCCGGCTATGGCAGCGATCTTGAGGTCTCGGTGAAAGAAGCGGATGGCTCGGTAGAAGTGTTTAGCGTGCCTTACGCTTCCGTCGCCCAGCTGCTGCGTCCGGGAATGACCCGCTACGCGCTCTCCGCCGGTAAAGTGGACGACAGCGCGCTGCGCAACAAGCCGATGCTCTATCAGGCGACCTGGCAGCACGGGATCAACAATCTGTTGACCGGCTACACCGGGGTCACCGGTTTTGACGACTATCAGGCCTTCCTGGTGGGGACAGGGATGAACACCGGCATCGGCGCGCTCTCTTTTGACGTCACCCATTCGCGGTTGAAGAGCGATGCCCATGATGACTCGGGTCAGAGCTATCGCGCGACCTTTAACCGCATGTTTACCGATACCCAGACCAGCATCGTGTTGGCGGCGTATCGCTACTCGACGAAAGGTTATTACAACCTCAACGACGCGCTGTACGCCGTCGATCAGGAAAAAAATAGTCGCAGCAACTACACCCTGTGGCGGCAAAAAAACGGCATAACCTTCACGGTGAACCAGAACCTGCCGGACGGCTGGGGCGGGTTTTATCTCAGCGGCCGTATCTCCGATTACTGGAACCGCTCCGGGACCGAGAAGCAGTATCAGGTCAGCTACAACAATTCATTTGGTCGTCTCTCCTGGTCGGCGAGCGCGCAGCGCGTCTATACGCCAGACAGCTCCGGTCATCGTCGCGACGATCGTATTTCACTCAACTTCAGCTACCCGCTGTGGTTTGGCGATAACCGCACCGCCAACCTGACGTCGAACACCTCGTTCAATAACTCGCGCTTTGCCAGCTCGCAGATTGGTATCAACGGTTCGCTGGACAGTGAAAACAACCTTAACTACGGCGTGTCGACCACCACCGCCACCGGCGGTCAGCATGATGTGGCGCTCAACGGCAGCTACCGTACGCCATGGACCACCCTCAACGGCAGCTACAGCCAGGGCGAAGGCTATCGTCAGAGCGGCATTGGCGCCAGCGGGACGATGATCGCCCACAGCGGCGGCGTGGTGCTCTCACCGGAAAGCGGCTCGACGATGGCCCTGATTGAAGCCAAAGACGCGGCCGGGGCGATGCTTCCGGGATCGCCGGGCACCCGTGTGGACAGCAATGGTTACGCCATCCTGCCGTATCTGCGCCCGTACCGGATTAACGCCGTGGAAATCGACCCGAAAGGCAGCCATGACGACGTGGCCTTCGATCGCACCGTGGCGCAGGTTGTGCCGTGGGAAGGCAGCGTGGTTAAGGTCGCGTTCGGCACTAAGGTGCAGAACAACCTCACCCTGCAGGCGCGCCAGGCGAACCACGAGCCGTTGCCGTTTGCGGCAAGTATTTTCTCCCCCGACGGCAAGGAGATCGGCGTTGTCGGCCAGGGCAGCATGATGTTTATCAGCGATGCGAACGCCAAACGCGCGATTGTGAAGTGGAGCGGCGGGCAGTGTTCGGTGGATCTGGGACAGCAAACAACAAAGGATAGCGTATGTCGCTGAGGAAATTACTAACGCTTTTTATCGTCTTAATGGCGCTGGGAACCACCTCGTCCTGGGCCTCCTGTACGCGTCTCTCATCGCCAACGGTGATGCTGGACATGGTGGTGGGCAGGGTGGTGGTGCCCTCGGATCTGCCGGTGGGCTCGGTGATCCTTACCCGCGACTGGACGATGAGAGCTCCCGGCGGGGCAAGCTATAGCTGTACTTCCGGCACCAACCGCTTTGCGGCGAAGATCGTGTCGCCAGGGGCCACGGACCTTGGAAATAAAATCTACTCCACCAACGTGCCGGGAATCGGCATGCGTTTCAGCCGCGGCGGCGAAACGGTAAATATCGTCTATCCCGACGTCTTTTCGTCCCGGGTATATTACACCACCAACTATTCCCTCGAAGGGTCGCGCTTTACGCTGGAGATTATCAAAACCGCGGCAACCACCGGCAGCGGCACCCTGGCGGCGGGTAAGTACACCTCCTACGACTGGGAGAGCGGCGATAACCCGATCCTCGAAACCTATCTGAGCGCCAACGCCATCACCGTGGTCTCGCCCTCCTGTTCAGTGCTGAGCGGGAAAAATATGAATGTCGATGTGGGTTCCATCCGGCGCACCGACCTGAAAGGGGTCGGCACCACCGCCGGCGGGAAGGATTTTAATATCGACCTGCAGTGCAGCGGCGGCCTGAGTGAAACGGGATATGCCAACATTAGCACCTCGTTCTCCGGTACCCTGGCCACCAGCACTACCGCTACCATGGGCGCCTTGCTGAATGAAAAAGCCGGCAGCGGGATGGCGGAAGGCATTGGCATCCAGGTGCTGAAGGATGGCTCCCCGCTGCAGTTTAATAAGAAATACACCGTCGTCCGCTTGAATAATCAGGAGACCCGCTACATCACCATACCGCTGCACGCGCGTTTTTATCAGTATGGCCCGACGACCAGCACCGGCGAGGTGGAGTCGCATATGATCTTTAACCTGACGTACGATTAATACGGGAGGGGGAATGAAGGGATTGCCGAAAAACACTATCGCGTGGCTGCTATTTTGCGGCAGCCTCGCCGCCCCCTCGGCGTGGGGTTTTGAGACCAATTACGATCGCGGACGGGTCGATTTTGCCGGGCGGGTGACGGATATTTCCTGTAGCATCGCGCTAAACGGCGGCCAGCATGCCGGCAGCGGTAATGTCTGGCTGGCGCCGGTCAGCCTGGCGGAAGTCCACGATCGCGGTGCCGGGGCGTTTATGAAACCGCAGCCGTTTACCCTGGCACTGTCAAACTGCCAGCTGCGCCATGATGGTGGGGCAGCCTCGCAGGATGAGGTGCGTCGGGTCAGCGTGCGCTGGGTCGATGGTTTTTTACTGACGGCGGTCGGTAACGAAAACGCCGGGTATCTGGCCAATACCTTGCCGGATGGAGCGCAGAATATTTATCTGGCGCTATCGACTAACGATAATAATACGCTGGATAAGAGTAATAAAATTGTCCCGGCGGACCCGCAGCAAAATCAGGTGCGTTTGCAGGAAAGCGCGGTCAGCGGCGGCCTGTTCACCTATTACGTTGGCTATGTTTCGCCAACGCCGAAAAGCGCCACCAGCGGGCCGATTACCAGCTGGGCAACGTGGGAATTAGTTTATAATTAAGTGACGTTAAAAAGCCGGGAATTCCGGTGATGCTGCCAACTTACTGATTTAGTGTATGATGGTGTTTTTGAGGTGC
>ERZ772897.2431-NODE-2431-length-16168-cov-9.253708_pt1 | contig 16168 bp, 9 predicted proteins | sample MGYA00512125_ERZ772897 | MGnify/ENA primary metagenome ERZ772897 (study PRJEB29015, sample SAMEA2737660) | human gut metagenome | biome: human gut; feature: human-associated habitat; material: faeces | place: China | collected 2012 ... | reverse complement strand
GCTTTGGCTTAAACTGGCTTTCCTCACTTATTCTTGTTCCGAAGCCACCGGCTAATAATACTACTTTCATTTATTCCTCCGCATTATGTATAAAACTCTCATATATGATGTAAAGTCGTTTAATGTTACTATCCCCTTTGCCTCAAAAAATATGTTTTACTTACGACAATAACTAACAACATGCTCATGTATGATGTTTAATAAATTAAATATTCATTAATTCTCTATCATATATTTAATGGTTTAATCTAGAAAATTATACGCACACAAAATATAATTGTCAAGTTGCTATACTAGTTATTAAAAATACAATAAGCATGTTACTGTTTACATGTCAACAAATCCATATAACAATAATAGTGGACAGATGAAATGAATTCTCTATCTGTCCACCATTATTACTTTATTATATTTACCTGAACCTATCTCCTCTTCTATAGCCAAACATTCTCATAACACTGCTGAATCTGAATTTCCTTCCTGAACAAAAGTCAGAATTGCCTGAATCACCATAGACTTTCCAATTGAATTTCTACCTGCAAACAATGCCAGATTGTTTAGTGTAAATTCTGAATCACAGGATACTTCAAAAGCAACTACTATCACTTTCAAAAGATACTAAGTCATCTCCCATTCTCCGCTCTCTCCCTCTGCCACTTAGCCTCATCACAATACACATCATACAATCTGTAATATATATCTGCTGCCTTAGTGTATCTTGTGCTTAAGTAATCTGCATTCTCTTTATATCTTTCTGCCATATTCTTTTCTTCTCTTCCCTGCGTAGGTGTATATATTCCACGACCATAATATATTGCATTTACATATTGATCTATCATATCTTCATCTGCATATTCTTCCAGCATCTCTCTTACAGCCTCACATGGATAATATCCATCTTCACCAGCTGGTGAATTTGCCAGAAGTCTTCCCATATGATAACTAAAGCGGTCTATCTGCCCGTTCTTTTTAAGCAGTTCCCTAAAATATTCTATCCATTCTTTGATTTCTGTAGTATTCACTTTTCCACACTTTTCTGCCGGACAGAATTTTGTCTTTTTATATATATGATATACCGCTTCTATGTATCTGTTTTTCTCCTCATTCTCCTCTTTATTTTGCTCTTTTGATAACATTTCAGCATTATCTGTTGTAGCAGCCTCTGTTATTTTTTCATATTCTTCAATTTCTTTACTTTCCTTATTACCTACATTCCCATTCACTCTATCCTTTTTAAACAGCAAAGATACAAGTTCTGCATAAGCCTCTGGTGATGCTTTCATACTCTTCTGAAATGCTTTCATATCATTCCACTTAAGTACACCTGAGTATCTTATTTCTATAGAAGCAAGTACATTACATTTTTCATCATCATCCATATACTCATCCTGTAGGATTGAAATTAGTTTCTTAAGGTAGTATGGCAGCTCTGATACGTTCTTTATATTTTCCATATCTTTTATTTCTATGAAATAGTCATATATCTGTGTTTTCGTAAAATCCTTTTCTCTCACTACACCATACAACATCATAAGATACACTTCAACAGTTCCATATTTCCTACATTCTTTAAGCGCCCATATATATTTATCTGTCATATAGCCTTCTGCATTTTCCCAGAACATATGCTTAATGTGTTCTGGGGCATCATTAATCTTTGGTATATTTTCGCCCGAAAAGCATGATTCCAGTCTATATATCTGTACTATAAATTCATCATCCAGCTTTATTTTATCCTGCAATTTACTGATATGTGAATATATATCAACACCCCTAACGGCAAGTTCACGGCAGTAGTCTATTGCCATCAGTTTTCTATGCTCCTGTGCTTTATACAAAATTAACAGTATATTTTCATCATAGTCATCGCTAAAATAGATGCCAAGCCAGCTTCCAAGTGTTGTCCACTTTTCTTTTGCACATATGGATGCAAGCCTGGCTATGCTAAAGTTTTTCTGTCTGAATTCTTCAATCTTAGTCTTTATGAGCTGCTCTGATGCTTTTTTATTTTCATTTCTTCTGTTATCCTCACCATAAGGTACTGGATTAAGCAAAATACCGTTATTTTCCTGTATAAACAGATATTCGTATTCATATTCTGGTTCTTCTGTATGTATTTCATCAAGAAGCTTCTCATACTGTTTTATGACATTTTCCGGAAGTGCCCATTCTGCAGTATTAAAGTATCTGTTATTATATATTTTATTTCTCAGATGATTTTTAATATATATTCTTTCTTCGTCTGACATCTGTGTCACTTCATATAACATATTATCAATTAATCTGTCCTTGTTTATATCTGGTATATCTTCTGCTATATCAAGTAATGCCTCCCAGCGCTCCGGCTTAAAGTTTGCTTCTTTTATAAGAAGCTTCATATACTGGCTTATCGTATCTTTTAAATCTGACTGTATAACGCTTTCCGTTGTCACGTACTCTCTATAATGTGGCTTTATTATACTTCCTATTATACTGCTGCCTGACGGCAATGCTTTATATACGTGTTCCCATCCGTTTTTATCATATATAAGTGCCATCTTTGCTGCGCCAGCCTTTTCATCAACTGTTCTGAATGCTGACAGATTAATCCAGCTGCATATCACCTTCTTTATTGAATCCTTAGGTGAATTAGACTTATACTTGTAACACATATCATCTACACGCAGCAGCCATTCAAACGCTTTTTTAGCATATTTTCTCTGGACAAGCAACGTATCAACTCCCCATAATATATCTATATATGAATTTCTTTCAAACATTATATTATCACTCTGGTTTGCAAAAAGGCTTAACAAACCTGTGGGATTACTCCACTCATTTTCAAGTCTTTTAAGAATAACTGATGGTGACAGTTCGCATAATTCTGTAAAGAATTTTGATATGTATTTCCACTGCTTCTCATCATTTACATGTGCTATTATTTCTGTAACGACAGTATCCATTATTTTCTGTGAACGCCAATTATCCTTAATGCAGCCTTTCATAAGAAGTGCGTTAAGCATGCCTTTTCTTATATTTCCTGACCAGAACAGCTTTTCCCCTTTGTATTGAGCCTCGAATTTTTCTATATATGAATATGTAAAAAGTGATTCTGTCTCAACCATTACATCTACACATACTTTTGTAAAAGTTTTCCACATTTTACTATCTGTTGATATATCAAGATATTCCCATGTATTCTGCACGCTTGCCAGATAATATTCTCTTTCGCTTCCAGTTTTCACTATGTGTACAAAAGGTTCTTCATCATATGAATATTTTCTTACCTGTTTGATGAACTCATTATATTCAAGTTTACTAAGCTCTTCTATAACTGCCTTATCACCCTCCGCATCAGTCCATTGTCCTACTAACATACAAGTAATTTTAACATTGTCTGGCAATCCGTTAATCCATTCCGGCTTTTTTAAGAATGCGCCATTAAATATTTTTCTTTTCATTGGTATATATAATCCATGTGTTTCACTCACCAATGCATCTGCTTCACTTACATCCATTCCAGCACGTACAAGCGCAAGTCTTAGTGTTGAATATGTTCTTGGGCGCAGTACTATTTCCTTATCTGAAAATGACGGCAGCCCATCTGTAAATATAAATATATTGGTATTATTTTCTATTACAACTATCTCTTCCGCATAAAACCAAGGTATATATATATTTCCCGTCTCACCTATTGCCGTTAGCTTATCCCAGTCTTCCTTACTTTTTACAACGAATATTGGACGTTTTTCTTCTGTTTTCCACAGTTCATTAACGACACAATATATCGCCTCTTCCATGCATCTGGCTCTTATATATATTTTTTCATTATTTTTTTGTTCATTAAATTTATTTATAAAATCATCATCATCTATATCAAAAAAATCTATTCCAATCTTAGGATTAACTGTTTTTCTTTTTAACTGGATATCAAGCTCATCCGTTGAATATACAGACATGCTGTTTTCTGAATATATCCTCATCTGATTACTTATATTTTCAAGCTTCTGGATAATCTGCCCACTTACTTTCTTTTGTTCTTCTCTCCAGTCACTCTGAAAGTATCTATCATATTTATCTGGTGCAGCTTCAACAAGCTCATACAACACAGCATTTAATATTCTGTCAGCATACAGATATGCTTCCTCATGAGGTATCTCGTATGCACTCATAAGATTGGTAAGTCCGTTACTAAGTCTTGATTTAAGTGTATATCCTGAATCTTTTGCAAGCTCTGCTGCCAATGCTTCCAGATTTTTTTCACATAAAATGTCAGCTATATCATCTATTATCTTATCTGCATCTGATTCATGTTCGATAAAAAATCTACTGTTATCAACAAGCAGTTTTTTAAGTGTCTTTTTATCTTTTATTTTTCCTAAGAATTTATTTCCAGCATCCACCAGATAATTTACAGCATTATTTTTAACTATTTCTTCAAGTAATTCGTCTACAACCATATGCTCCCTCCAACTATCTCATTATCAGTTTATTTTTTTCTTTATATTCCTATCTTTCTATTTTCTATTTTATTATAAATCCATCAAAGTTTATATATTTATCCTATATATTTTTTATATTTTTTATTTATTATGTATTGACATTTTAAATCACACATTATATAGTATAACTATACTTAATTAAGTCTCGAATGTGTATTATATACTTATATTAAAGTTCTATATTACGCATTTCTTATGTATCACACTGGATTCAGTACAGCATTTTATTATCAGATTATACCCATATATACACAACAAGGCATGATTCTATATTATGATCATTTTATCATATGATGTACCTGATGTAACAACTCACTTGTTATATATTTGACCACATGTTAGAATATATATGATTTCATAGCAGAATTGCCTGTTGTTAATTTTACTTATTGAATAAATGAAGTTTTAAGGAGATTTTGCTTATGAAAATTAACGATAAAGATAATAATTATTACAACAAAAAAACTGATAGCAATATAATTATTAAAAATGATAGTAGCTCCTCTACTACAACTAAACGATATAGTGATAACGTATTTTGTCTATTATATTCAGATAAGAAGAATTTACTGGATTTATACAATGCCCTGAATAACTCATCTCATACAGACACTGATAATCTTAGCATAACAACGCTAAAAGGTGGCGTGTATATGAAGTATAAGAATGATGCCTCATTTGTATTCAGCTATGAGTTATATATGTTTGAACAGCAGTCATCACTTAATTTTAATATGCCATTAAGGTTCTTACACTATGGCTCAGAAGTATACAGGAATATATTTCCTAATAATATGCTTCATAAAAGAAGTATGCTTAAGATTCCAACTCCACATTTTATTACATTCTATAATGGAAGAGAACGTATGAAAGAGCGTATTAAAATTCTTAAGCTGTCAGATATGTTTGAACATCCTACAAAGCATCCAGAGCTTGAGTTAATCGTTACGGTTATTAATCTTAATCCTGCTGAAGAGGCAACTGATATTATACATAGCACTACTGATGACAACTTTTTTGATAATAATATCAGACCAGCCATAAACGGATTATTCACGGATAACATATTAAACCGCTGCAAGTCACTCAGAGATTATATGACTTTTGTCACCAAAGTACGTAATAAAATGGATTTATCCGGTCTGGATGTCAGGACATCAGTTATCGAAGCTGTAGATGAATGTATCAAAGAGGATATTCTATCAGATTTCTTTATAAAGCATAGAGAAGAGGTGATTGATGTGAGTATATTTGAATACGATGAAGAAGGCGTTATGGAGATTCTCCGTGAAGAAGCCCGCACTGCTGGACTTGAGGAAGGACGTTCCGCTGGACTTAAGGAAGGGCGTGCTGCTGGGCTTGAAGAAGGACGTATAACCGCAGCTATCGATGCCATTAAAAATATCATGACAAAGCTTGGTAAATCAGCAGATGAAGCTATGGATATACTTGATATTGATGTTGATAAAAGAGAGGCTATTAAAAAAAAGCTGTAGTAGTTTTTTGCCCGCTTAAATATTAAACAATAAGTGGGGCGTAAACATTAAGAACATATTTCTTAATGCTTCGCCCCACTTATGTACTTTATCTGACAAACTCACAACTGTTATATTTTATATCTTCCTAGAACTGGTTATCTTTAAAGAATTCCCGCTTTCTTTCAATCATCTCATCTATTCTGCTGATATAATTCCTTACATCCTTGACATTCTCTATTCTCTCAATCCTTACTGAATGATTATCATCCGACTCATTATGGAAAACAACCTTGCTGCTTGCTCCGGCTCCACATGCTATTATGGTCTGTTTTTCCTCCATAATAAGTATGTTATATATACACTCCTTACCTTCCTTTGAATATCCTACATTTTCAAAGTTTCCAGCCATATTCTTCTGCCTGTACATATAATATGGTTCCATATCAAGCTTTTTTGCTGTTTCCTCTGTCATTCTTATGATCTCATCCGTATTTTTTGTTGACAGCTGCTTGTACTTATCTCTCCATATATTAAGCGCGGCTGCTCTCTTTATGGCAAGTGAATGTACCGTAAGACTTTCCGGATTCATAGCCTGTATCTCGCTAAGTGTATGCTTTACTTCGTCAACATCCTCTCCGACAAGACCAAGTATTATATCCATATTTATATTATCGAAGCCTTCTTCTCTTGCCATATTGTATACATTCTTTATCTGTTCTACAGTATGCTTCCTGCCTATCAGATCAAGCGTTTTCTGATTCATCGTCTGTGGATTAATCGATATTCTTCCAACGTTATGCTTCTTAAGAACCTTTAGCTTATCTAAGGTTATGCTATCAGGACGACCTGCTTCTACTGTGAATTCGTGGCATCCATCTATATCAAACAGTCTTTTAAGTTCTGTTATCAGTCTGTCAAGCTGCGCTGCACTAAGCGTTGTTGGTGTACCACCACCAAAGTATACTGTATCAAGTCTTCTCCCCTTCATGGCTCCTGATACGAATTCCATTTCCTTAATAAGTGCATCAAGATAACTATCAACGTAATCTTTATAGGCTCCAAGTGCATATGATGAAAATGAACAATACAAGCATATACTTGGACAGAATGGAATTCCTATATACAGACTATAACCATTTTTATAATCTATACGATTCAATATATCCATTTCTTTTCTGGCCACATTAAGTGCAAGTTCTGCTTTCTGCTCACTTGCCTTATGCTTATCCATAAAATGTCTTTTTATCGTTTCTTCGCTTTCACCATCTTCAAGCATCATATATGCTATCTTACTTGGACGCACTCCAGTAAGATATCCCCATGGAAGTGTTTTTCCGGTCTTTTTACTAAGATACTCATACAGATATGACTTGAACTTATCATGCATCTGGCTTTTATTAAGCCCTGTAACATCTGGTACCTTTATGTCTATAATAGTATCAATAATATCCACTGATGTATATTTTGAATCGTCTTCTATACTATCTTTATGATTATCTTTTAGATTCTCTTCTGTACTGTCTTTATGATTATATTTCGGATTATTTCTTGAATTATCGCTTTCTTTATATGCTGTAACCTCTGTTCTTGGATAGAATGAGCGCACCAGCACTATGGCATCATCATAAAATCTATTATCATCTATTTTAATATATATCATCATTATTCCTCTCTGTATACAGCTTCCCAAAAAAACACCACCTGCACACAATATTAAATATTCTGTCTAGTCTATATATACATAAAATATAAAATTTATAAATCGATTCCAAATTAAAATTTTAATTCACCAGAAACGGATTATTCTCTCTTTCATAACCAACACTTGTGCCTTCTCCGTGTCCCGGATATACCTTCGTATCATCAGGAAGTACCATTACTTTTTCTTTTATTGAACGCACTATTTCGCTCATGCTTCCTCCAGGGAAATCCGTTCTTCCAACTGAGCCACAGAATAATGTATCTCCTGAAAAAAGCACTCCTATTTCTCTTATATAATAACAGGTTCCACCTTCTGTATGTCCCGGAGTATGAAGTGCTTCTATATCAAATCCTGCAAGTTTAAGTATTTCACCATCTTTATGCCATACATCTGCTTTTACTGAAAGCTTAAGCCCGTATGCTTCACCAAGATTAATATGCGGCTGTTCAAGTGTATTCTTCTCATCACATGATGCATATATTTTAACATCATATTTATCTCTTACAGCATCTGCTGCCATAATATGGTCAAAATGCCCGTGTGTTAACAATATTCCCTTAAGGCTGCATCCTGATTCATCTATCATTCTGCTTATTTCATCCTGGCTGTCTGCCGGATCTATAAGAACACACTCTTTAATATCCATATTACATAACAAATAGCAGTTAGTACCTACCATTCCTAATATTCTTGAATCTATTTTATACATAACTTTTCCTTTTCTTTATATTATTATTTTAATATTTGCCGCCAATTGATGCATACAGTCGGACCCATTGCTTTGCAATTTATAAGCACCTATATATCATCGTAATATCATTATATGCTATCAAAAAGCCGTTATCAAGAATAATCCCGACAACGGCTCTAAACTGTAACATTTATACGCTATATTTTACACATTATATTTGTTATTTACATTCTCTATTGCTATATCCACTACACACAAGCTTCTGCATTATCTAAATTCAGATAATACCTTTTCTGCCGGTACTTGTCTTTATCAGCCCGTAGCTCTCTCAATATCTGTGACGCCATCTATTTTTCTTAGCTTGTCGATAAGTCTGTTAAGCTCTTCCTTACCTGATACCACAAATCCTAAGTTAATAGTTGCAATATTCTTCTTGTTTACACGGCTGTTCATGAATCTTACATCTATGTTAGCTTCTGTAAACAATCTTGATATATCAACAATAAGACCTTTTCTGTTACCTGCAAATATGTTAATCTCGGCACTGTATTTTTCATCTTTGTTCTCTGTCTGTTCCCACTCTGCTTCTATGAGTCTTGCACGCTCACTTGCCGGGAAGTTTAGTATGTTGATACAGTCTGTTCTGTGGATTGAGATACCTCTTCCTCTTGTAACAAAGCCTACTATTTCATCACCTGGAACAGGATTACAGCATCTTGAGAATCTGACAGCAACATCGTGGATTCCTTTAACAACGATTCCACCCTTGCCCTTTTTATTGTCCTTCTCCTTTTCTTTGCTTTCACTTGCTGCTATCTGTTCAAGTGCCTGCTTGTCTGTAATCTCAGACTTCTTTGTCTTTAAGTATTCTTCATTAAGCTTATTGACTATCTGCCCTTCTTTTAAAGCTCCATGTCCGACGGCAGCCATGATAGAATCCCAGTCCTTATAGCCATATTTTCTTAAGGCCTTTTCTACGAATTCAGGCTTATTTATCTCTGAAAGAACTATGCCCTTTCCCTTACAATAGTTGGATATAAGCTCCTTACCCTTTATTATATTGTCTTCCTTAAGCTCCTGCTTAAACCACTGGTTGATCTTGTTACGTGCCTGTGTGGACTTAACCATAGATAACCAGTCACGGCTTGGTCCCTTTGAGTTCTGTGAAGTTATAATCTCGATTCTGTCACCATTTTTTATCTCATAATCAATATTAACAAGCTTTCCGTTAACTCTTGCACCTACCATCTTATTGCCTACAGCACTATGAATACTGTAAGCAAAGTCTATAGGGTTAGAACCTGCTGGAAGTGTCTTTACATCTCCTGTAGGTGTGAAACAGTATACCGAATCAGAAAACAGATTAAGGTCATTCTTAATAGATGATAAGAATTCCTTATTGTCTGACATATCTCTCTGCCATTCAAGTATCTGTCTTAACCAGCTAAGCTTAGCCTCTTCACTCTTGTTTGTCTCACCTGTTTTGCCTTCTTTATACTTCCAGTGAGCTGCAATACCATATTCTGCTATTCTATGCATTTCATATGTTCTTATCTGTACTTCAAAAGGCTGGCCATTGGATGCTATAAGTGTTGTATGAAGTGACTGATACATGTTAGGCTTAGGCATAGCTATATAATCCTTGAATCTTCCTGGAATAGGCTTGTACATCTCATGTATTACACCTAAAGCTGCATAACAGTCTTTAACTGTATCAACCTTAATACGCACTGCAAATATGTCATATATCTGATCAAGTGTCTTATTCTGGTTAACCATCTTTCGATAGATTGAGAAGAAATGCTTAACTCTTCCATCTATCTCTGCTTCTATACCGGCATTGCTTATATGCATACCGACTTCCTTTATTATACTCTTTATAAATGCTTCTCTGCCCGGTCTGTTGATATCAACCTGCTTTACAAGGTCATTGTAAGTATCAGGCATAAGATATTTCATGGAAAGATCATCTAATTCTACCTTAATCTTAGATATACCAAGCCTATGTGCTATAGGAGCATATATATCCATAGTCTCTCTGGACTTTTCCACCTGCTTTGCTGGTGACTGGTACTGCATTGTACGCATATTGTGAAGTCTGTCGGCAAGCTTTATAAGAATAACTCTTATATCCTTAGCCATAGCAAGAAACATTTTTCTTAAGTTTTCTGCCTGCACTTCTATCTTGTCATGCTGATAGTTAAGCTGTGTAAGCTTTGTAACACCATCTACTAAAAGTGCAACCTCATCGCCGAATTCTTTTGCCACATCTTCACTTGTCATAACAGTATCTTCAACAACATCATGTAAAAGACCAGCTATAATAGACTCTTTATCAAGTTCAAGCTCTGCTAATATAATAGCAACACAAAGTGGATGTATAATATATGGCTCACCTGACTTTCTAAACTGGCCTTCATGAGCCTTTTTTGCAACCTTATATGCACGTTCTATATCTGAAAGGTCAGATGATGGATGGTACATTTTAACTTTTTCTATAAGGTCATTATAAAGCTCCTCCGGGCTTGTAAAATCCGCCGGCGTATCCACTGATTTTTCTACTTTGCTTGTCTTAATATTCTTGTTTCCTGCTAATTCTATATTGCTCTCTGGCATATAATCTCTCCCCCTCGTGTATCTATAATCCGGGTGCACAGCCTGTATATGACTGTTTTATTATATTATAATTTACTCGTTCGTTAATGGTTATAATTATACCTCAGCGTATAACTTTTCCATAAATTCTCTTGTTGCCACTGCATTTTCCGGAACAGTATTCTCAAGTGTACAATGAACATATGGCTTATATTCCTTGATCTTCTTAAGCAATAGTGGATAATTAAGTCCACCTGTTCCTGCTGCTATTGACTTAAGCTCATCATTCTCAACTACATAATCCTTGCAGTGGACTACTGCGATATCTTTTAATAACAGGTCAAATGCCTTTTCTATAATCTCATCCTGTTTATCAATGTTTCCTGTATAAAGAAGGTTAACAGGGTCAAATATAATCTGAAGGTTTGGAGAATCTATAGCATCAAGCACCTTTCTTGCCCTCTCAACTGTGTTGACTATATGCTTCCATACAGGCTCTATAGCTACTATAACGCCAAACTGTTCTGCATATTTAACTATAGGTCTTAGGTTATCTATAAAACACTGAAGTGCCTCATCTGAATGATTCGCTGGTTCATACTTGTACTCTTCATTGACAGCACCTGTCTCTGTTCCAACAACTCCACATCCAAGTATACTTGCAAATCTTATATGTGCTTTATACTTCTCGACTATCTCCTTATGCTTTTCAGGATTAGGATTGCAAAGATTAAGATAGCATCCAAGAACTGCCACATCAACCTTATTCTCTGCACATAACTCCTTAATATACATAGCAAGTCCAGGTGTCATAGTCTCAACTCCCGGCTTAAACTCCTTTATAGACTTTGAAAGTGCTATATGCATACAATGAAATCCCTGCTTATGTATGTTAGGGATAAGCTCATCAAGTGGTGCATATGCAACATCATGTGCTCTGATACCTATTCTCATAATAATCCTCCATTCTTGCGTGCGAAAAATCTTATTTTTCACACTAATCCTCTTTTCTACGCTCATTTATCACTAAACTTCTTTTCTGTGCGTGTTTAATCTTGAATATTTTATATGTCTTACTATATTCATACATCATGCTATTTAAAATCTACAGATTTATTTCAGTTTAACATATCAATGCCCAAATGTCACTTATAAGTTCAATTTAAGCTTGAATTTAAGCTTGAAATATAAGCTCTATTTAAACTTTGACCTGATACAAAAGCCCCTGTAATGATAATAATTACTCAATAATAAATAAATACTACCATTACAGAGGCTCTCTTATTTTATATAATCTATTAATGTGATACTAGTACATCGTTTTCGAAATAACTACACCTTTCACTTGCCTGCGCGATTGGTATAGTTATTTACGAAACGATGTACCAGATTGTACGATTAATTATAACATGAGCAATTAGAAACTCATATCATTCTTACTTATAGCATTATAAAATGTACTCAGTGGTATAAAGCTCTGTGCAAAGCTTTTTCCTGAATCACCCTTACATATAACTGCATCGTCTGTTATTGTCTTTATACCTACTGCTCCACCAGATGCTTCATTTATGGTTTTTCTGAATGTTTTAAGTCCGTACTTCAAATATGAGGCATCTCCTGTAAGCTCATAAGCTATCGCAAGTGACTCAAGCAGAAGTGTGTTGTTACCATTTCTTGCAAGACTAGGAAGTTCCTTATAGTAAAACAGTCCGTTATCCATATAGCAGTTCTCTACAAGATCATCCACCGCATGTATTAACATCTGTTTTACATCCTCTCTTGGGAATACTCTGTAGTATCTCATAACACTTCCGACTGCAACTGATATCATGAAACCTACTCTTATTGCTGTATTATCTGTGTATGGTGATAACCAGTCTCCATATTCTTCTTCCCATTTCTTGAAGCTGTCTATGATCCAGTCGCATTTAGCAAGCCATTTCTTATCATTAGTTTCTACATAAAGTGCTATAAGTGTACGAAGTGCCCAGCCTGTTTCCCTTGCATTGGCTTCACCTGGCACCTGATACATCGGAGTTTCAAGAAGTCTTAAGACATTTTCGCCGATTCCAACAGCTGTCTCATATCCTCTCTCATCTCCTGTAAAATGATAATAATCAAGAAGACCTTCAACCCATTCATGTGAGCATACCATAACACCATTCTTACAATGCCCTGCTGTATGTTCCCATTGTCCACCAATTCTTAAAGGATTGCTGCTATAGTGGCATACATCAACATCCATCCAATGTTTTGCTGCTACTATCAAATAATCAAGGAATCTTCTTACTCCTGTTCTAGCATACATAAGTGCGCAGGCATGCGGATAGTCATATTCATTGTTGCTCCAGACTGGTTTTCCACCACCTCTTCCCTGGACTGTGTATCCCATATCTACTGTATCACCCCAGTTAAGCATACCATAGCATCTTGAATGTCCATCTGCTTTTGCCATAAGTGCTATTTCCACATCTTCATCATATTTATCAGGAAATACATCAAGCATTGCACCAGACTCTTTAAATATCTGAGGTGCTATATATGGTCTGTCTGGCATCTGATATATAAGACTTCTGTTATCTATCTCCCATATATGAGTTTCTGGACTATGCCAGTGTATAAGGAAGTTCTGTTCTTTTGCCATACCTGACTGCATAGTTATCTCACCTACGCCCTCTGGCACAAGCATGACCGCTACACCCTCTGCACATGACTTGATTGCCTTAGGATAATTCTGCTGTGCCTGATGCACTGTTACGCAGAATCCATCATCAGCATCTGTATAGTCAGCCATAAATGTTCCATATAACACTTCTGCATAATGTTCATTAGCCTCTTTTATAAGATAGCTGTCATCTATTGTCTCATTTACTTCTTCACCATTCTTACCTATGATAAAGCTTGTCTTATAGTTTGAAGTGGCAACTATAGTCCTGATATCTGAAACAGGAGCCCTGTGTTCTATCATATCAAGTTCTCCTATTCCTCTTGTCATAAATATAGGTCCATTGTTATTAGAATTGTCTGTAAGAATATCCCCACATCCAGTTGAATCGTTGCCAGATGCCATATCTATATGTACAAGCTTATCTGTTATCCTGCTGTCCTTTGATTTCTTAATATAAAATACAAGTGATTTTATATTAAGTTCTTCGTCTGATGTATTGATTATTCTATATGATATGTTTACCCATGGTTTTCCTGCATAGGCTGTGATTCGTATCTCAGACTCTATTTTCTTATATTTTATATCTTCTTTATCTATAGAAGCTGTATTTCCGCCTTTATCAGTTTTATTTTCATCTTTATCAGCCTCAACAACATTATAAGCCTTAGCTGAAAGTGTTACCTCTACAGGACCTGGCTTTACTACACGCCACTCTCCTATAGACATCTTATAATCATTTCCTTCTCGATCCTTTAAAACCGGTCCTTCAAAGTTCTCTTCGGTATATATCTTTCTTCCATCAACTAACCTTGTAAATATACTTTCAGAGTTATCAGATACATCAAACTCTAATTCACCACTGTTTACTGTATAACCTGCTTCTGTCTTCTTTACACACACTGCAGCTTTGTGTACATTTACATCCTTTTCTATAGGATTATCATAAGACAGCTTAGAAGCTTCTACAGCTTTATCATACTCTTCACTGCTTACAGAAAGAATCACTTTTGTGCGTTTGTTAGCTGGGAGATCTGCCATAAAGCTTATAAACAGAAACTTAACACTTCCATCATCATAGCTTGATGTCACTTCAGGCTGTATAATGCATTCCTTTCCATTCTGTAATACTGCTATCTCTGATATGCTTTTAAGTTCACCTTTCTTAAATGGAACTGCTACACTGACGCATTCCTGAATCCTTGGATACCTATATAACTTATCCAGATAAATATCTAACATGCTTTATTCCTCCTTGTTATTCCACTGTGCAAACCATTTTTAACACAACAAAACTGTATTAATATGGGTTTTTACCGGTTTTTTTTCATATTTAACTTATATCTTATTATACTCACATTAATATCTGCTAACTACTGTTAAGATTGTCCTTTTTATGATATTATACATATTAATTGACCTTTACCTGCTTTAAGTTAGCAATCAGTACTAAGCATGAAGGTAAATTTATTCACAGAAAGGACTGTACACTTTGAATTATGCTGAAATAAAATATAATGATATTGCCAATGGTCCCGGCGTAAGAACAAGTATATTTGTAAGTGGCTGCACTCATCACTGTAAGGGTTGCTTTAACGAGGTTGCATGGGATTTTAATTATGGCATGCCATTTACTGATGAAACTATTGATGAAATAATAGAATCAATGAAGCCTTCTTATGTAGCAGGATTAACTCTCCTTGGTGGTGAGCCCTTTGAGCCAGCTAACCAGAAAGGACTTCTTCCTTTATTAGAAAGAGTAAAACAGGTATATCCTGATAAGAATATATGGTGTTTTACAGGCTATCTGTTTGATAAAGATATTATGGAGCGTATGTATAACACATACCCAGAGACTGCAAGAATGCTGTCCTTCATCGACATATGTGTTGATGGGAAGTTTGTTGAACAACTAAAGGATATGATGTTAAAATTCAAAGGATCATCTAACCAGAGAACTATTGATGTACAGACCTCGCTTAAGGAGGGGCATGTAGTCATAGCTGATGGTTACTAAAGCTATTTATGCTAATCACAATATATAGAAATGAGGATTTATTTTTATGAAACAAAATGTAAATATTAAAAAACTTACACCTGATGCTATTATACCAACTTACGGAACTGAATACTCAGCTGGTGCAGACCTTTATTCAGGTATGACAGAAGCAGTCACTATAAAACCTGGCACAACTGAATTCATCAAAACAGGTATTGCCATGGAGATACCCGCTGGTCTTGTTGGTCTTATTTATGCAAGAAGCGGTATGGCATGCAAAAAGGGGGTTGCTCCTGCCAACAAAGTAGGTGTTATTGATTCTGACTACAGGGGAGAGATAATAGTTGCCCTACACAACCACTCTGATGCTTCTGTTACTATAGAACCAGGTGACAGAGTTGCACAGATTGTACTTGCTCCTTATATAACAGCTGCTTTTAATGAAGTGCAGGAATTAAGTGATACAGTTCGTGGAGATGGCGGATTCGGTTCTACAGGAACTAAGTAGGAATATTGTTGTTTAATTGAATATTAGTTGGTGACGAACGGACGACAAA
>ERZ772897.2430-NODE-2430-length-16173-cov-6.294329_pt1 | contig 16173 bp, 16 predicted proteins | sample MGYA00512125_ERZ772897 | MGnify/ENA primary metagenome ERZ772897 (study PRJEB29015, sample SAMEA2737660) | human gut metagenome | biome: human gut; feature: human-associated habitat; material: faeces | place: China | collected 2012 ... | reverse complement strand
TGCGCTGTATCTCTCTAGGAGATAAACCGGAGGCGTAGCAGAGCTACGCTGAGGATTGTAGGGCGACGAGAGGACAGTGCAGATACGCAAAGGCAGGGTGCCGAATGAATCAGTGGTTCCTAAAAGAAAAGATGAGCGCCAGCAGGCGCAGTAAGACGGCGGCAGCCACCCTCGGGCGGCTGCCGCCGTTGCTTTTTGCGGGGAAAGTTCTTCTTCTTTGCTTGCAGGCGCTTGGCTTTGCTTTTTCGTCGCCTTCCGCGTATAATGAGACTGTTATTTTTATAGGAAATCTTCATTTCGTGAGTTTGGGAGGGGTTCAATGAAGCAGGAGGCGGCGCTGGGCGCCTTTTGCGTGGCGGGCGCCGGGGTGCTCTGGCTGTTCGTGCGGGCGCTCGGGGAGAGTGGGCTGCTGCCGCTCGATGTCGTGGGCGTGCGGGCCATCGTGACGGCGCTGGCGCTCCTCATCTTCCTGCTCGTGCGGTCGCCGGGGCGCCTCGCAGTCCGGCTGTGGGATGTCTGGTGCTTCGTCGGCACGGGCATCTGTAGCATCGTCTTTTTCAATCTCTGCTATTTCACGGCGGTGCGCATGATGTCGCTCGCGAGCGCGGCGGTGCTCCTCTATACGGCGCCGGCGTTCGTCATTGTGCTCTCGCGCCTGCTCTTCGGCGAGCGGCTCACGCGGCGGCGGCTCGCGGCGCTCCTCGGCGTCGTCTGCTACGGGGAGCGCCTGAGCGCGCAGACGCTGCTCGGGCTCCTGCTCGTGCTGCTCGGCATCTTCATCGCGCGCAAGGCGTGAGGGCGTGTCTCACGCCTCCGCGTCGCTCTCGCGGCCCTTTTCGGCGAGGTAGCTCAAGAGGATGTGTGCGCTCTTGCGGTTTGTGGCGAGCGGGATGTTGTGGACGTCGCAGAGGCGCAGGAGCGCGTTGATGTCCGGCTCATGCGGCTGGCTCGTGAGCGGGTCGCGCAGGAAGATGACGAACTGCACCTGCTCGGTCGCGACGAGGGCGCCGATCTGCTGGTCGCCGCCGAGCGGGCCGGACATCATGGTCTCGATGTCGAGGCCGAACGTGTCGCGGATGAGCGTGCCGGTGGTCTTCGTGGCGACGAGGTGGAAGTTCTCGAGGAGGTCTTTGTGATGGCCGACGAATTCGAGCATCTCGTTCTTTTTCTTGTCATGGGCGATGAGGGCGATGGTATTCATGGACGTCTCCTTTCTCCGGCGGGACCAGGTTCCCGCGCGGATGCGCATTTGCTCCGCTGGTATCCGCTGGGAAACCAGCGGATTTCGTGTTTAGTATCAGCTTTTTTCCTGCGCTTGTCAATGGGAAACTACCGCTTTCCCCGCAGGTTCCGCGAGGAGCGGCGGCGTGCGGCGATTTTCCTGCGGAGAGCGAGTGCGGCGTGATGTTCGCACAGGGGAAGTGCGAGGCGTAGCCGGCGGAGGATGGAGAAGTGTCACTTTCCGTCGCTTTTTTTGGAAAAAAGATGTCCTTGACACAGGGAAACGGTCAGGGTATATTGACACTGAATAGGAAATCTGATGTTGGAAGTGTATCGTTTCCCGCGGTGGCGTTTCTGATGTTGAGGGATGTCTTTCGGAGACCTCTCGGCGCGGCGCTGGGGAGGGATGCGTTCCTAGAGGAGGGCGCTCTATGCTGGAAGAACTCAAGAAACAAGTCTACGAAGCGAACATGCTCCTGCCAAAGCACCATCTCGTGACGTTCACCTGGGGGAATGTCTCGGGAATCGACCGCGAGAAGGGGCTCTTCGTCATCAAGCCGTCGGGCGTCGACTACGATCTGCTGCGCCCGGAGGACATGGTCGTCGTCGATCTCGAGGGCAACAAGGTCGAGGGAGAGCTCAATCCTTCGTCGGACACGGAGACGCATCGCGTGTTCTACCGCGCGTTCCCGCATATCGGCGGCGTCGTGCACACGCATTCGCGCTGGGCGACGATCTTCGCGCAGGCGGGGCGCGGCGTCCGCGCCTACGGCACGACGCAGGGCGATTATTTCTACGGGGAGATCCCCTGCACGCGCGACATGACGCCGGAGGAGATCCGCTCGGCCTATGAGTACAACACGGGCGTCGTCGCCGTGGAGCGCTTCGAGAAGTACGGCATCGACCCCGATCACGTGCCGGCTGTGCTCGTGAAAAATCACGGCCCGTTCACGTGGGGCACGGACGCGAAGAACGCCGTGCACAACGCCGTCGTCCTCGAGGAGGTCGCGATGATGGCGTTCCACACGGAGATGCTCGTGCCGGGCGTGCAGGCGATGCCGCAGGTGTTGCTCGACAAGCATTTCCTCCGGAAGCACGGGCCGAACGCCTACTACGGGCAGAAAAAGAAATAAGACGGACGGCGAGATGCGGTGCGATGTGCGCGCCGCATCTTTTTTTGTGCGCGGATTTGCGCGGATCTCGAGGGCGGCAGGGGGCCGCCTGGTGCACGTGAAAACCAGCGTGAGCGCACCCAAAAGTGAGAAAAAGCCGTACAAAATCTATTGACAACAAGCACGCGAGATGGTAGGATAATCTTAAAAGTGTGCACGAGCACATAAGAGGTTGGCAGGAAGGAGTGCTTGTCATGGAGGAGAAGGAAATCGCCGCGCTCATCGAGGCGGGCGATGCATCATTGGGACTCGAGCTCGGCTCGACGCGCATCAAGGCCGTGCTGGTCGCGCCGACGTCCGAGACGATCGCCGTGGGGAGTTACGGCTGGGAGAACGAGCGGCAGGATGGCATCTGGACGTACGCGCTCTCCGCGGTCTGGGGGGGCATCGCCGCGTGCTATCTCGACCTCGCGCAGAACGTCACCGAGCGCTACGGCGTGAAGCTGAGGAAGATCGGCGCCATGGGCATCAGCGCCATGATGCACGGCTATCTGCCGTTCGACAAAGACGGCAAGCAGCTCGTGCCGTTCCGCACGTGGCGCAACACGATCACGGGGGAGGCGGCGGACCACCTCACGGAGGCGTTCCATTTCAACATCCCCCAGCGCTGGAGCATCGCGCATCTCGACCAGGCGCTCCTCAAGGGGGAGCCGCACGTAAAGGACATCGCGTTCTTAACGACGCTCGCAGGCTATGTGCATTGGCGCCTGACGGGGGAGAAGGTACTCGGCATCGGCGATGCCTCAGGCATGTTCCCCGTCGATGAGGCGGCGGGTACGTACGACGCGGCACTGCTCGCGCGCTTCTCTGAGCTCCCGGAGGTGCAGGGCATGCCCTGGAGACTCGAGGGGCTCCTGCCGCGCGTGCTGCGCGCGGGCGCGCCTGCCGGGACGCTCACGGCGGAGGGTGCGCGCCTGCTCGACCCGACGGGCACGCTCGAGCCGGGCGCGCTCTTCGCGCCGCCGGAGGGCGACGCAGGCACGGGCATGGTGAGCACGAACGCCGTGCGGAAACGCACGGGCAACGTCTCGATCGGCACGTCGGCGTTCTCCATGCACGTGCTCGATGCGCCGCTCCGGGAGGTGCACCGCGACATCGACCTCGTCACGACGCCTGTGGGCGCGCCGGTCGCGATGGTGCATACGAACAACTGCTCGTCGGAGATCAACGTCTGGGCGGGGCTCTTTTCCGAGGTCGCCCGGTGCTTTGGCGAGGAGGTGCCCGCTGACCGGCTCTACGAGGCGCTCTTCCAGAAGACGGAGGAGGCGCAGCCGGATGCGGGGGGGCTCGTCACGTACAACTGCCTCTCGGGCGAGCCGGTCACGCAGGTGGCGGAGGGGCGTCCGCTCTTCCTCCGCACGCCGCACAGCCAGATGAACCTCGCGAACTTCATGCTCGCGCAGCTCTACGCCGCGTTCGCGCCGCTTCGGATCGGGCTCGACGTCCTCACGCAGGAGGAGCACATCGCCGTCGACAGCCTCGTGGCGCAGGGCGGCCTCTTCCGCACGCCGAAGATCGCCCAGCAGATCCTCGCGAACATGCTCGACCTGCCCGTCACCGTCATGCAGACGGCGAGCGAGGGCGGCGCCTGGGGCATGGCCGTCCTCGCGCTCTACGCGCGCGCGGATGAGGGCCTCTCCCTCGCGGACTACCTCGACCAGAAGGTCTTCGCCTCGGCGAAGAAGACGACGCTCGCGCCGGTGCCTGAGGGCGCAAAGGGCGCGGCGAAATTCCTCGCGGGCTACCGGCAGGCGCTCCCCGTCGAGCGCGCGGCAGCGGTGCTCGCTGAGGCGGAATGAAAGAACTCATGATGATGGGAGGAAATATCATGCGGGATAAGAAAGCATATGAATTTTGGTTCGTGGCAGGCAGTCAGTTCCTCTATGGCGAGGAGCAGCTCCGCAATGTTGCGCGCGACGCCGAGGACATCGCGGCGAAGCTCAACGAGAGCGGCCGCCTGCCGTACAAGGTCGTCTGCAAGGGCGTCATGACGACGGCGGAGGGGATCACGCAGTTCATGAAGGACGTGAACTACCACGATGAGGTCGCGGGCGTCATCACCTGGATGCACACCTTTTCGCCGGCGAAGAACTGGATCCGCGGTACGGTGCTCCTGCAGAAGCCTCTGCTGCATCTCGCGACGCAGTACCTCGAGGGCATCCCCTACGACACGATCGACTTCGACTACATGAACCTCAACCAGAGCGCGCATGGCGACCGCGAGTACGGCTATCTGAACGCGCGGCTGAAGCTCCACAACAAGGTCGTCTACGGCTGGTGGGGCGATCCCGAGGTCCAGGCGGAGATCGCCGACTGGCAGGATGTCGCCGTGGCGTACGATGAGAGCTTCCACATCCGCGTCTGCCGTTTCGGCGACACGATGCGCGATGTCGCCGTGACTGAGGGCGACAAGGTCGAGGCGCAGATCCGCCTCGGCTGGACCGTCGACTACTGGCCCGTCGGCGACCTCGTCGAGGTCGTCGACCGCGTCGAGGAGGAGGCCATCGACGCGGAGTATGAGAAGCTCCAGCAGGACTACACGTTCGCGCGGCAGGACAACTCGGAGGAGGACTTCACGAAGTCCGTCCGCTATCAGCTGCGCCTCTACCTCGGCATCAAGCAGTTCCTCGATGAGAAGGGCTACGATGCGTTCTGCACGAACTTCCAGGACCTCAAGGGGCTCGCGCAGCTCCCGGGTCTCGCCGCCCAGCTCCTCATGCGCGACGGCTACGGCTTCGGCGCCGAGGGCGACTGGAAGCATGCGGCGCTCACGCGCCTGCTCAAGATCCTCACGCACAACGACCGCACGGTCTTCATGGAGGACTACACGCTCGACCTGCGCAAGGGCCACGAGGCGATCCTCGGCGCGCACATGCTCGAGGTCGACCCGACGATCGCGAGTGACAAGCCGCGCGTCGAGGTGCATCCGCTCGACATCGGCGGCAAGGATGACCCCGCGCGCCTCGTCTTCACGGGCATGGACGGCGAGGGCGTCGATGTGACGATCGCGGACTTCCGCGAGGGCTTCCGTCTGATCTTCTACGCGGTCGACTGCCGGAAGGCGGAGGCGGACACGCCGCACCTCCCGGTCGCCAAGCAGCTCTGGACGCCAAAATGCGGGCTGAAGGAGGGCGCCGTCGCCTGGATCAAGGCGGGCGGCGGCCATCATACGGTCCTCTCGTTCCACGCGAAACCGGAGCAGATCAGGGAACTCGCCGCGCTCTTCGGCATCGAGCTCGTCGAGATCCGCTGAGGGAGCGCCAATCGATCGGTGCTCGGTTCCTCTATGACGCAATGCGGCACGACAAGCTGGTTCGTGCCGCATTCGTGTTTATATGAAACAGGAAAGGTAGCGGGGATGGAAACGATGCTTTTCGCATGAGGAAATGTTTGCCTGTCCCCGTTAATGATGCTATCATGATATCGCTTATAGAGAGAAAACGAGAGAAACGGTTGCGAGGAAAGGGGAGAGGCGCATGATCACCATCAAGCAGATCGCAGAGCTGTGCGGCGTCTCGCGCGGCACGGTCGACCGCGTCATCAACGGACGCGGCAAGGTCAAGGAGGAGAAGCGGAGACTCATCCTAAAGACGATGGAGGAGTTTGGCTATCGGCCGAATCCGGCGGCGCGCGCCCTCGTGACGCAGCAGCGGGGCATCCTCGTGGGCGTCGTCATCTCCGCGAGCGAGATCGACTTCTTCGAGCCCGTCATCGCTGCGCTCAAGAAATCGGCGGACTACTACCAGCGCGTCGGGCTCCTCGTGCGCTGGAAGCTCCTCAAGGGCTACCACGCGGAGGAACAGGCGGACGCCATCGCCGCCCTGCGCAAGGCGGGCGCGACCGCCATCATCATCAATCCCATCAGCGAGCCGGCCGTGCTCCAAGCGCTCGAGGACTGCATCCAAGGCGGCATCTTCGTCATCGCGCTCAATAACGACTTCTCCTCCAAGGCGTCGCACGTCTACGTCGGCAGTGACTACACGGCGGGCGGGCGGACGGCGGCGGCGCTGCTCGAAAAGATTGCCCCGCAGCCGATCCGTGCCGGCATCGCCTACAGCGGCGCGCGCATGCTCGGCCACATCCACCGCATCGACGGCTTCCGTGCGCGCCTCGAGGAGGTGCCGGGAGCCACGGTCGTCGCCGTCTCGAAGAACGACGATGACCCGATCAAGGCGTACGACGAAACGCTCGAGATGCTCGCGGCGCACCCGGAGATCAACGCCATCTTCATCGCGACGTCGGGCGGCGCGCGCGGCGTCTGTCAGGCGCTCGTGAAGAAGCACTGCGAAGACCGCATCACCGTCGTCTCGTTCGATACCATCCCCGCGATCCAGGAGGCCATGCAGAAAGGCATCATCGACGCGGCGATCTACCAGCACCCGCGGCGGCAGGGCCAGATCGCCATGCAGCTCGCCTACGACCACCTCATCGGCGGCAGCGATCCGGTGCAGGAGCAGTATCTCGTACAGAACGAGATCCGCCTCACGGAGAACCTCTAAAAATATGACAAAGGGGGCGGCTGCATCACTTGGATGCAGCCGCCCCCTTCCTATGCGATCATCGCATTCCTGCCATGGCTGTCTTGCGGTACTATGATATTTTTACATCCAAAATGATTTTCTATCGGATATTCTATCAGCAAGGCACAGAAAGAAAGCCGCTGCCACAGGCGATTGCCTGCGGCAGCGGCTTTCTTTCCGAGTTGTCGCGTCGCTTTGCGGCGGGCGACGGGGGTTATTTGATGACCTTGAGCGCCTTGCGGTCGGCGAAGACGGCGACGAAGATGAGGAAGATGACGCCTTCGACGAGCTGGAGTTCCTGCGTCGTGAGGCCGATCATCGTGAGGCCGCTGTAGAGGACGTAGTAGAGCAGCGAGCCGACGATGATATTGCCGAAACGGACTTTCGCGCCGCCGGAGATCGGCATGCCGCCGAGTACGAGCGCGATGAGGATCTGCGTCTCGAGCTGGTTGCCGACGTTCGCCGTCGCCGAGCCGTTCTTGACGATGTTGATGAAGGCGGCGAATCCGGTGAGCGCACCTGCGAGCGTGTAGATGAAGAACTTCATGCGGTCGGTGCGGATGCCCGCGAACATGGCGCCGCGCTCGCCCGCGCCGATGGCCTTGAGGTATGTGCCGAACGGCGTGAAGCGGAACGCGAGGAAGCCGACGAGCACGATGAGGATTGTGCAGGTGAGCTTGAACTCGATGTGGTCGAAGTCATAGACGTTCATGCTCGCGCGGACCGGGGAGTCCGAGGCGAAGTACTTGATGAACCCGCGGAAGAGGAACATCGTGCAGATCGTGACGATGAAGGATGCGATCTTGCGGCGGACGTGGAAATAGGCGTTGATGGCGCCGATGCAGGCGCCCGCGAAGATGCCGCCCGCGATGGCGAGCGGGATGCTGTAGGGCGAGAGCAGGCAGATGACGATGGAGGCGATGCCGAGGATCGACCCTTGTGAGAAGTCCAGCCCGCCCATGGTCATGATGAAGAAGACGCCCATTGCGGCGATCATCACGACGTACACCTGGTTGAGCAAGAGGATGAGATTCTTCGGCGCGATCATCTTGCCGTTTGTCAGGAAGATGAACAGGACGAAGATGACGACGAGTCCGACCACGGGGAGGTAGGTCCGAAGCTGGTCGATGCGCTTGGCCTTTTTCAGGGCCTCGTCTTTGGAAAGCGATTTTTCTGGATGTTTCATCAAGAGCCCTCCTTATACCATCTTGGCGATCAGCGCGTTCTCGTCCAGCTCCTGGCTGCGCGTGAGCTCACCGTTGATCTTGCCGTCTTTCATGATGAGGATGCGGTCGCACATGCCGATGAGCTCCATGAGTTCCTCGGAGATCATGATGACGGATTTGTTCTGTTTCCGCATGCGGTCCATGAGCTGGTAGATGTCCTGCTTGACCTTGATGTCGATGCCGCGCGTCGGCGAGTCGAGCACGAGGATGTCGGAGTCCTTGCCGATCCAGCGCGCGAGCACAACTTTCTGCTTGTTGCCGCCGGAGAGGTCGGAGACGAACTGTTCGATGCCCTGCATCTTCACGGACATCTGTGTGGCGTATTTCTCGGCGAAGGCGCTCAGAGCGCTGTCCCGCAGGAACTGCAGGGGGCCTTTGGCGAGGTCGCGCAGGGAGGGCAGGGTGATGTTGTCCTCGATGCTCTGGTTGAGGACGAGGGACTCGTTGTCGCGGTCCTTGGAGGTGTAGGCGATGCTGTGGTCGATCGCCGTCGGGATGCTGTCGATCTCGGTACCGTCGGCGAGCACGACTTCGCCCGTGCGGTCGTAGGAGGCGCCGAAGACGGCTTTGCCGACCTCGTGCATGCCGGACTCGGAGAGTCCGCCGAAGCCGAGGATCTCGCCCTTATGGAGGTCGAAGGAGACGTCCTCGATGAGGCCCGGGACGGAGACGCCCTTGGCGGAGAGGACGACCTCATCGGAGACCTTCTCGCCGTAGTCCGTGCGGTAGTAGTTGCCCGTGACGGCGCGCCCGACCATGAGGCGCTTGAGGTCGTCCTCCGTGACGTCGCTGCTCTTCACGGTGTCGATGTAGACGCCGTCGCGCATGATCGTGACGGTGTCCGATCGCTCGAGGACCTCAGCGAGGTCGTGCGAGATGAAGATGACGCTGTTGCCCTCTGCCCGGATGCGGTCCATGTGCTTGTAGAGCTCCTCGCGGCCTTCTTGGGAGAGCGCCGTCGTCGTCTCGTCGATGACGACGATCTTCGGGGAGAAGTAGGTCGCCTTGATGATCTCGATGAACTTGCGGTCCTCGAAGTTGTAGTCGTCGATCTGGTCCTCCGCGCGGATGTGGGAGAAGTCGTACTGCTTGAGGAGCTCGTTCGCCCGGCGGTTCATCGCGCGCGTGTTCTTGATGCCGTGGGAGATGAATTGCTCCTCGTGGCCGAGGAAGATGTTCTCCGCGACCGTGAGGCCCGAGAGCGTGCCGAGCTCCTGCACGATGATGGAGATGCCTTCGTTGTTTGCCTCTACCTGGTTGCGCGGGTGGACTTCCTTGCCGTCGAGGATGAATTTGCCGCTGTCGATGGTGTAGATGCCCGTGAGCATGTTCGTCAGCGTCGATTTGCCCGAGCCGTTCTCGCCGATGAGGGCGTGCACCTCGCCTTTGTTGACGTTGAAGGAGACATCCTGCACGGCCTTCGTGATGCCGAAGGATTTGCACAGATGCTGCACTTGCAGCCTGATTTCGCTCATTACTACGTCCTCCTTTACTTGACGATGGCGCCCTTGGCGGTCTTCGTCGTCAGCGCGACGATGATCAGGAGCGCGAGGCCCGTGATGACATCCTGGATGGCCGTCGGTGCGCCGAGGGCGACGAAGCCGTAGAAGATGATGTTGACCATGAATTCGCCGAGGACGATGGACTGGATCGGGATGCCGTATTTCTTGAACGCGAGACCGAAGAAGCAGCCCATGGTCGGGATGAAGTTGCGGCTCATGGAGCCCATGCCCGTGACGGCGACGATGGACGAGCCGTAGGAGATCGTGAGGATGGACATGATGCCGAAGAAGACGCCGCTGATGACGAAGGCGAGGAATTTGTAGCGGTCGACGTTGATGCCCATGTTCTTCGCGATGAACTCATTGCTGCCGATGGCGTAGGTGTAGGTGCCGATCTTCGTGTAGTTCAAGATGGCGTAGGCGGCGAAGAAGGTCAAAAGCGCCAGGATGATATTGCCGGGCATCTGGCCGAAGAGCCGCAGGTCCGCGGGCAGCGTCTGTCCCTCGCCGTTCGCGAGGATGTTGGCGACGGCCTCGTAGACGAGCGCGAGGCCCGTCGTGATGATCATCGAGGGGATGCGCAGCTTGATATAGAAGAAGCCGTTGAGGATGCCGACGATGCCGCCGGTCACGAGGCAGCCGAGTACCAGTCCCGCATAGCCCATGCCCGCAGCCGCGAGCTTGCAGCCGATGATGCAGGAGAGGATGATGCAGGCGCCGATGGAGAAATCGAACATGCCCATGACGATGACGAGGTAGAAGCCGACGGCACCGGCGGAGGCGATGAGGCTCGCCTGGAAATAGCTGAGCATGTTGTCGAAGGTGCCGAAATTATCCGGCGTAAGGATTTTGAACACGAGCCAGGAGACGAAGATCATTGCACATAGGATCAGGTAGCCCTTGATGGCAGAGGAGATTTTCTTTTTGCCCGTGCTCTGCGTGCGTACGTCCATAGTTCCTCCTTTACTTTTCGGGAAGCGCTGAGGTCTCAGTGCTTCTTTCGACAAGAATGGCCAGTATCACATCCGATACTGGCCATTCCTTACGTTTGTTGCGAGTCGCAAACAAGCCGTTCGATGCGATGTGCCTTACTTTGCAGAACGGGCTGCAGCGTCGGTAATCGAGAGCTTCGCAGCCGATTCTTTCAGCTGGTCAAGCGTCATCTTAGACATATCGACGAGCTCATCCTTCGTGAAGGGGAGCTGCTTGACGAAGTACTTGTCATACTCGCCATAGTCTGTCGGAGAGGAGACGTAGAGGTACGGGAACTCCATATCGACGAAGTTGTTCTCGATGCCCTTGTAGTTGCCCTTGATGGCGTTGTAGACCATCATGAACGCGTAGAGCGGGTCGCAGTAGTGACCGCCGGACTCACCGGCGATGGAGCCGTTCTCGAGACGCTCGCCGAGATCCGGCAGGAAGTCGGTGGAGACGACCTTGATCTGACCCGTCTTGCCAGCGCGCTCGACCGCTGCGATCGCGCCCTGGAGCGGATCGCCGCCGCCGCCAGCCGGGATGAGGGCGTCGAGTTTCGGATCGGCGCTCATGAGCGCCTCGGCAGCCTTGGCGCCGCCTTCAGAGGACGTACCTGCATACTGCGGGTCGGAGAGTTTTGCCTGATCGCTCGGATGGCTGGCGTTCCAGTCTTCGATGCCAGCCTTGTAGCCTTCCCAGCGGCCGAGCCACGTCGCGTCGCCCTGCTCCCAGCCGATGAGGCCGATGTCGCGGCAGCCCTTGTCCAAAAGGATCTGCACGAGCTTCTTGCCGTTCTCGACTTCGTTCTCATGCACAGCGCCGATGTAGTACGGGGACTTCACGGCCTGGTCGTAGATGTCCTTGCTCTTGTCCTTGTTGATGATGCGGAAGAACTGGGCGAGATAGACGCCGTTGTCGTTCGCCGTCTTGATCGCGGAAGCCATCTCCGTGTCGGACGAGTTGCAGATGATGATGCCCTGGCAGCCCGCTGCGACGAGCGTCTCGACGGAGGACGTGACCTTCTCAGAGACATGTCCCTGGTCGACGTAGACGAGCTCTACGCCGAGCGCGTCGGCTGCTGCATCGAGGATGCGTTTGCACTGCGAGCCCAGCACGTCGGTGGAGCTCCAGATGGAGACACCGATCTTCACCTTGTCCGGAGCGCCCTGGTTCGCCGCTTGCTGCTGCGTTCCGCAGCCGGTGAACCCGAACGCGCACAGCAGGAGCATTGTAATCGTACACAGCACCCGCTTCACACTGAGCCATTTTCCCTTCATGTTGCTACCTCCTTAGTACAATCACCAAAGGCTTCTAAGGTACCTTCTCTCTGCGCCGAGCCGCTCACACCTCCCCAAAGCGGTGTTATGTGCTCGAGCACATTTTCTGATTATCATAATATAATCTTTTCCATCGGTTGTCAATAGAAAATTCTGCAATTTCATTCTTTCTTCTTATGGGTTCGTGGTAAATGAGAGAAAACAACCCGAAAACTGTGAAAATTACAGGGGAATTTCCCCGTATTTTACAGGATTTCTGCGTGGGAGTGGACGCAATACGAGAAAAGGCGCGCTCCCATCGGAGCACGCCTTGAGCGGCAGGAGGCCAGGGGTCATTTCTTGATGATGAGCGCCATGAAGACGAGGTCCTCCGTCTTGGAGGCGTTCTCGATGCCGTGCTTCTCGCCGTCGGGGCAGAAGGTCGTCGCGCCCGCGTGGAGCGTGACCTCGCGGCCGTTGTCGTTGTAGAGCGCCGTTCCGGAGAGGATGTGGTAGGTCTCCGTGTTGCCGTGGTGTTCGTGGACGCCGAGCGAGCAGCACGGCGGGATGATGACCTTGGCGTACATGCCGCACTTGCCGTCGAGCTCTTTCTCCGTGAGGAGGTGGACGATGGTGACGGTGCCTTTGCCGCCTGCTTTTTCCGTGGCCTGGACGGGATTCGGTTCGATGAATGCCATGATGAGAGTCTCCTTTGCCCTGATGCTTGTTTCTGATGGTTTCCTGACTGCTATATTTATTAGACACGCAGAGGGTGGTTTCCTCTTTTATGCGGGGGGAAACGCGTGGTTTTTGATGACGTTTTCGAGGATCCATGCCATGAGGTGGTCGCTGGCGGGGCAGCCGACGAGGTCGGCTGCCGCTTTCGTCGCCGCGTGAGCGTTGCCGGAGGCGACGCCGACGTCCGCCGCGCGCAGCATCTCGTTGTCGTTGAGGAAGTCGCCGGCGGCGATGATGATCTTGCCGTTTCCCGCCGGCAGGCGGTGGAGCTCCTCGAGCATGGCGCCCTTGGAGGCGTCCTTGGCAACGAACTCGAAGTAGTTGACCTCTGAGTAGAAGGTCGTCGCGAGCGCGTCCATGTGCTGGGCGTGCACGGCCGCCTCCAGGCACCGCAGCTGCGCGGGCGTATCGTTGACGAAGAATTTCAGCCAGGGCGTCTCCTGGGGATCGGAGAGCGTCGCGAGCGCCGTGTGCGCGATGTGGAAGAATTCCTTGGCAAGCCTCGGATCGTCGTAGGCGGGATCCGTGATGATGTGGCAGCCATCCGCTGTGTAGATTTCGATGCAGGCGGTGGGGAGGAGCTGCTGGCAGGCGGCGGCGAAGCGCGGCCAGCAGGCGGGATCCTCAGGCGGCGAGGGGAGCGGGCGCACGCAGAGCGGCGTTTTTCTCTGCCAGTCGTAGAGCATGGCACCGTTGTAGAAGATGCTCGGTGCCTGGATGGGGAGGCCCTTTACGAAGCCGACGGAGTCCTCGGGCGTGCGTCCCGTCGCGATGCCGAAGCAGCCGCCGCCCGCGGTGAATGTCTCGAGGGCGCGGCGGTTCTCGTCCGAGACGCGGCCGCCGTGCGGGACGAGCGTGCCGTCGAGATCGGTGATGAGCAGGATGTTTTCATAAGGTTTCATGGCGATCTCCTTCCAGCCGGATGCCGCCTGCTGCCTGGCGCAGGAAGGCCCGTGGCGATGTGTGCAGGTATTTCTTGAAGACCTGGCAGAAATTCTTGTAGTCGCCGAAGCCTGTTTGCTCGGCGATCTCGTAGACGCGCCAGGTGCCTGCGGCGAGCAGGTCGATGCTCTGCTGCAGGCGGTAGCGGGCGAGCAGGCTGCCGAAGGTCTGTCCCGTCGTGTCCTTGAGCTTTCGTGAGAGGTAGCTCTGCGAGACGCCCTGCTCAGAGGCAATCTGCTCGAGACTGAGCTTCTCGCGGTAGCGCGTCTGGATGGCTGCGAGCACGGCGCGGACATAGGGGCTTTCCGCCTGCTGCAGGCGTTCGCGCAGCGCCGCCCAGTCCTTGAGGGCGCGCGTGCTTTCTCCGGTGTCGTCCTCGTCTGGCTGTCTTGGCGGGAGTACGGGAATCTTTTCGAGCACGCGCTGGAGCTCGGCTTCGTCGATGGGCTTCAGGAGGTAGTCGGCGGCCTGCAGGCGGAGAGCAGCCTGCGCGTAGGAAAAGTCCGCGTAGCTCGTGAGGAAGATGATGGCAGGGGCGTGCGCGCACTCTTTCAGCCGCCGCGCGAGCGCGAGCCCGTCAAGACGCGGCATGCGGATGTCTGTGAGGACGACGTCTGGTTGCAGGGCTTCGATGCGCGGCAGGGCGGCGAGGCCGTCGGGCGCGTCGCCGACGACGCTGCAGCCGAGGCGGAGCCAGTCGATGGTGCAGACGAGGCCGCGCCGGATGATGTCTTCGTCCTCGACGATGAAGATTTTCTTCATGGGGAGCATTCCTCCATTTCTTCTTTGCGGACAGCGGGAAGGGTCAGCGTGACGCGCGTGCCGCCCGTTTCGGGGCAGGCGATTGCGAGGCCGTATGCCTCGCCGTACATGAGCTGGATGCGCCGGTGGACATTGTAGAGTCCCGTGTGGCGGCTCGAGGCGTTCCGGCTCTTGAGCAGGGCGCGCATTTCCGCGAGCTTCGCGGCGCCGAGCCCCTTGCCCTGGTCCTCGATCGTAACGCGGAGCAGCGCACCGTCGCGGCGTACGGTGAGCCGGACGCTGATGTTGCCGTCATCGTCGCTGCCGTAGCGGATGGCGTTCTCGAGCACGGGCTGGAAGAGGAGCTTCGGGATGGCAGCGCAGCGCGCGGCGCGCGCGATGTCCTCCTCGTAGCGTAGGCGGCTGCCGAAGCGGTACTGCTGGATTTTCAGGTAGTTGTGCGTGTAGGCGAGGTCCTCGTCGACGCTTACCAGGCGCACGTCGGTGCGGATGCTGTAGCGCAGCAGGGAGGAGAGCGCCTGGATCATCTGCATGGCCGCGTCCGGGTCGAGCTTGATCATGAATTTGATGTTCTCGAGTGTGTTGAAGAGGAAGTGCGGCTGGAACTGGGACTCGAGCTGGCGCACCTCGGAGATGACGGTCGCCCGCGTCTCAGCTTCGTGCTGCTGCATGAGCGCGCGGAGGCTGCGCGTCATGTGGTTGTATGCCTCGGTGACGACCTCGAGCTGGCTGCCTCTCCGCACGGTGAGCTGCGCAGAGAGGTCGCCGCGCTTGGCGCGCGCGAACGCCTCGACGAGCTCGTCGACGGCCTTAGCACGGCGCGCGCTCTCCTGACCGACGCTGCAGAGGATGATCGGCACCATGATGAGCGCGATGGCGAGCAGCAGGCCGGCACCGATGAGATAGCGCAGCAAGAGGTCGGTGACGGGTGTGATGGCATAGAGCGTGCAGCCTTGCGGGAGCGATTGCTGCGTGATGTAGTATTCGTCCTTCTGGTAGGTGATGCGTTTGCTGGATGCGGCTGCCACGACGTCTGCGACCTTGCCGAAGCGCGTCGTGAAGGGGCCGCCGCCCGTCGCGAGCACGCCGTTCTGGAAGGCGTCCGCGAGCAGGAAGTAGAGATGGGGGGAGGCGATGCTGTGCGTGAGGTATTCGCCCGGCACGACGAAGAGCATGTAGCCGGCGAGCGCGCCGTCTTGCACGATGGCGCGGCCGACGAGCAGGTCGTGGCTCGCTGCGCCGGGATGCGTCAGGAACTCCGCCTGCGCACGTGCCGGCTGCTCCTTGAGGCGGCGCATGATGCCCCAGGTTTCAGAGAGCGGCGTGAGCGCGGGCGGGAGTGTGTGACGGCTGCCGAAGAGGACGCGGCAGCTGCGGTCGAGCAGGAAGAACTGCGTCGCGTCGTGTGTGATGTTCACTTCATGGTAGAGATAGGCGTAGAGCTCCGTGCGCAGCGGGCTGGGCGCGCCGAGCGACGCGAGGGGGTGCGGCTCGCCTGCAAGCCGCTCCGCCACGCGGTCCGCGCGCTGCTCGTAGTCCGTGAGGATGCCCGTGAGCACCTCGGCGGCCGTCTGCCGACTCGCCTCGTTGCGCATGACGATGTAGTGATGCCAGCTGAAGCAGATGAGCAGCGAGCCGAGGAAGGCGAGGAGCAGCACGGGGACAAGCGCGTATTTCGTGAGCGCGCGCCGCACCTCCTCCTGGAACTGGTGATGCAAGTCATCGCTTCCTTTCCTTAAGGAACCACTGATTCATTCGGCACTCCGTCTTCACGCGTCTGCACTGTCCTCTCGTCGTCGATAACTCCTCAGCGTAGCTCTGCTACGCCTCCGGTTTATCTCCTAGAGAGATACAGCGCA
>ERZ772897.2420-NODE-2420-length-16257-cov-15.654549_pt1 | contig 16257 bp, 16 predicted proteins | sample MGYA00512125_ERZ772897 | MGnify/ENA primary metagenome ERZ772897 (study PRJEB29015, sample SAMEA2737660) | human gut metagenome | biome: human gut; feature: human-associated habitat; material: faeces | place: China | collected 2012 ... | reverse complement strand
ACCGCCCGAAGTACAGATATTTATCATTTTTATAACCAATCATGGAATCCATGGTGTTGACTGCTTTATAGATAAAACCGCCTGCCGCACCGAAAAAAAACATATAAAACAGCGGTGCAATCACACCGTCTGACGTATTTTCCGCAACCGTTTCCACTGCCGCACGCACAATGCCGTGTTCGTCAAGCTGTGCGGTATCCCGTCCGACAATCATGGAAACTGCCGTTCTTGCCGCAGGCAGACCGTCCTTTTTTAATGCCGCATAGACTTTCATGCTTTCTACCCTTAATGATTTGACTGCAAGAATCTGATAACACATGACGGATTCCACGATAAAACCCGCCGTCATGGAAATGCGGTAACAGATAAATAAAATCAATATTGTCACAGCGCCTGTCAATGCGGTTACAAGCACCGCAAGCAACGCACCGTTTCTAAACTTCTTTTTATCGGAATCTGTATCCTTTAATAAAACTTTTTCAAGTTTTGAAATAAGACTGCCGATTAGCTGTACCGGGTGGTACAGCCAATGCGGGTCCCCAAATATTAAATCCAGTAAAAATCCCAGTGCAACCGCACCTGTCTGACACCAAAAATACTGCATCTTATCCTGCCTTAGATTTCATAATCCATGCAGGAGCGGACTGCTGTATACGGTCTTACTTTGTTGTCAGCCACTGCTACATGCTTTGGGTGGGTGCTGTAATTTTTCAATGCTTCCGCTGTTTCAAATGTCGAATCCAGCATCACGTCTACTGTAGAACTTGGCAGACCGTCAATATTGACTTTGATTTCTGTCATGCCCGGAATCTGTCCGGCTAAGCCTTCCAGTCCTTCTTTGATTCCGGCTTTAATCTGCTGTTTTTCCTCTGCCGAAAATTCTTCTTTTAATTTCCACAAAATAACATGCTTAACCATTTTGTCCTCCTGATTTGTTATTTCAACTTATTACAGTCTGAAAATACGAATCCACTCCTGTGGGCGGCTGTATTCCATTGATTTATTAACATTTTTATTCTAGCACTGTACCGTGGATTTCACAACCATTTCGGGCGCTTATTTTTCCTATCACCGACAGCTTTTTATCTTTTGTCAGACTGCACAAATATCCTTCCCCGTTGCCGCAGTGATAATCATAATAGTCCCCGCCGTACAATTCCGACAATACCGCCATGATTGTACCGCCGTGAACGACATATGCCACTGTAGTGTCGTCCTGTTTTCCCGATGTTACCTGTCCTTTTAAAATGCTTTCCGATTTTGAAACCGTTTCCAAAAATGCACAGACACTTCTTTTCTTAAAATCCGTCAAAGCTTCCCCGCCCGGAAACGGCAGTGTGCCGTTGCTGTCAATCCACTGCTGATACTGCGGATTTCCTGTCAGTTCTTTATAATTCTTCCCTTCAAAAAGCCCGAAATCACACTCTCTGAAATCCCATACAATCTGCGGTGTCTGTACCGGATAAATACATTCTGCCGTAGACAGACACCGCTTCATCGGACTGGAAAAGACCGCCTGCGCCGGCGGATAAATGCCTGCGCACGTATCTTCTTTCAGTTTCTTTATGCCCTCACCGCACAAATCCTCGTCTGTTCTTCCGATATATCGTTTTTCAAGATTTCCCTTTGTTGCTCCGTGCCGAATCAGCACAATCTTCATATACGACCTCACCTCCCGCAGGCTTTCCCCGCGCTATTTTGTAATTCCTGCTGATTCCTGCTTCAGGCACTGTCCGATTCCGCATAAAATCCGCTCCACCCTGTCGGATTTTGCCACTGCCGCACACAGCACACGTCCGACAGCTTCCCTGTAAATCCTGTCTTTTCGTTCCAGCGGCACAATTCCGCTTCCGACCTCATCACAAATCAGAATCATCTGCGGATTGACGGCATATAGCTCATCAATAAGCGTATCTGTCGATTCTCCCGCCGCTATCCGCCTTTGAATCAATAAATGCAGGTGATTGACAGCATCCGCCGACTGTAACCGCTTTTCATCACAGTCCCTGCCGTCCGCCACCTTTAAATTTCCTTTTTTCTTTAATACATAATCAAGCTTTCCCTGAAAAGCCCCGCCAAAATATACTTCCATATTTCTCCGTTCCTACTACAATCCATTTACGGTTAATCTCATCAGCCTTGTTGCAAAACAGCACTTAAAATTTTGCGCAGTCGATTTCTCATCTGCCGATATAACTCTATTGCATTTTTACATAAATGCAATTCTACATAAATGCGGTTTTGTGCCGCATGCGATACAAAACTGTTACGCCCGCAATTACAAAATATTCACACATGCCAGTACCACCGTCATGCACAATTCACTCGCGCACAAAAAATAGCCCGCTAAGTCGCCCGTTACACCGCCAAATTCTTTATATGCCATATGTCTGTAATAACACAGCACAAGCCCTGCGGCAAGGAATACCGCACCAGTCTTGTAAATATCAACCAGCCCCATTCCAACCAGGCAAATGACAAACTGTATGCCTAACAGCGCATTGACACGGTAACGGTCCGTCACACTGGTAAATGTATACAGCATCCCGTTTTTTCTTGCACCACGGAAATTGACCGCCGCAAATCCGCTGAGTATCCGTGACAAATAAAATATGCCCGCAAAAAGCAGAAATGCCTGTTCTTTTCCCTGCTCTGCCATCCAGAAAAGTGCCGCAAAATAAACCGCACTGTATACCAGCAGACGGATAACCGCAAATGCCCCGATATGGGAATCCTTTAATATAGAAAGTTTTTTCTCCCTGTCACCGTATGAATGAATCGCATCACTGGTATCCATATAACCGTCCACATGAATCCCGCCTGTAACAATCACCGGCAGTACCAGAAAAATCAATGCCCGGCTGACGTTTGGTACGCCAAAAAATGCTGACAGCTTATACCATATAAACTGACACGCACCAAGCACCAATCCGACCAGCGGAAAAAATCCCATAACATACCGCATATCTTTTTCTTCCAGATTCAGATGCGGCATTGGAATTTTAGAATACATCGAAAATGCGATGATAAGTGATTTTACCCAATTCATTTTTTCTGCCCGTTCCTCCTTCTTTTATACTATTTACGCTTTTTCTGCCCCTTTAAATATTTTTCCTGACAGCAGTGCTATTTTTACAGCGGCAAATTCTCCTGAATCAGCTCATACGCCCCTTTCCAATATACAGGAATCGAATAGACCACCTCTGCCACACAGTCGGCTTCCTGCGCAAGCTGTGTATTTAACCGTCCCAGCCGTGTGATATAATCCGTTGTCGTATTGTCGTACAGACAGCCGTCTGAAAAAATTTCATTCGTTACAATCACAAGATGACGGCACTGTCTGTAAAGCTGTATACAGTCTGAAAATACAGCATCGGGTGTTCCGCCCTCTTCAAAACATTCATTTGCCATAAGATTTGAAAGACATTCTAACAGTACCACCGGCTTCTCATTTTGCGCTGCGTGTGACACAGCTTCTGTCTGCACTTTATCAAATGCCTTGCTGACATTTTGGTACTGCTCTATCGTTTCAAAGCCTTTTCCCTGCCGCAGTGCATGATGACGGCGGATTCTTTGTGTACCCTCTGCACCGTAGGGCTGCATGGTTGCAATATAATATTTTTTTGCACTGCCCGCAAGTTCACAGCAGATTTTTTCCGCATATTCGGATTTGCCGCTCCCACTGGTACCTGTAATTAAAATTAACATTTTTTATAATCCTCATAAGCTTCAATCTGTATATCTTCAAATGTCGTGTTTTCCCGGTATACGCGCATTGCCATATCTAACAGCGGAAACAGCATGACCGCGCCTGTTCCCTCGCCCAATGCAAGCTCCGCAAAGAGAACGGCTTCTTTTTCAAGGGCTTTTAACAATGCTTTCATCGCCGGTTCTTTCCCCTGGTGGGATGCAATGATAAAATCCCGTGCCGCCGGAAAAACAGACACGGCAATCAGCGCGGCAACCGCCGATATAACCCCGTCAACAATCACAGGTATCCGGTAAACCGCACCGCCCAGAAAGACACCGACAAGACCGGCAATGTCCAGCCCGCCGATTTGCTGTAACAGACAGAGTGGATTTTTTTTGTATTTTGTATACAAGCGTTGTGCCTCTGCAATGACTTCTGTCTTCCTTTTCAATCCCGCATTGTCCAGCCCCGCACCGCGTCCCGTGACTTCCTGTGGGTTTAAATCCAGCAGAATACAGGCAAGTGCTGTGCTTGTGGTCGTATTTCCGATACCCATTTCGCCGGTTGCAAGTAATTGGTATCCCTGCTCTTTGCACGATTTTACCACGTTCATTCCTGTGTAAACTGCCTGTGTGAGCTGCTCCTCTGACATCGCAGGCTCTTTTAAGAAATTTTTTGTTCCCGCCATAATCCGGTGGTTTAAAAGTCCCGGATAGGAATTGACATCTGTTCCGTCCGGCAGGCAGTCTGCGGCAATGCCGATATTTACCGGAATCACTTCTGCATAGGCATAATCCGCCATTTTACAGACGCTTGAAATGCCGTCTGCCATGTTACAGCTTACCACTGCCGTCACTTCCTGCCCGGTCTGTGTGACCCCTTCTTCCACAATGCCGTTATCCGCGCACATGACAATCACCGCACGCTTGTCAATCGCTACATTGGGGGTGTTTTGTATCCCTGCAATCTGTGTAATGAGCTGCTCCATTTTTCCAAGTCCGTACAGCGGCTTGGCAATGCTGTTCCAATGCTTCTGCGCCTGTTTGACGGCATTTTTATCCAGTCCACCCGCCTCTGCCAGTTCCGGGAAAATTCTATAAATATCGTTTTTTTCTTCCATGCCATAAGATATGGCATGAACATCTTTTATGTTATTTTCATGATACATCTCGCAGGCTTTTAAATAACGCTTTGCCGCCGCTTCATTTCCGTAAAAATAAATGTGCGGGAATCCCGCATAAAGCGTATCCGTTCCATAACCGCCGGATGCCGCAGTGTTATCCGAAGCCTTTGTAATCTCATAATCCGCACCGATATTATCACTGTTCCAGTAGTGAAATTCATGCGCGCGAATCGTTTCGCCCTTTGCCGCAAGCATTGTGTCCTTTTGCGCCGTGAGTGTCATATAGCCAAAGCGGCAGAGCTTTCCTGTCCCAAATCCGTTTCCCGCAATCACGCCGCACATCGGAAAACGTTCTTTTTCCGGTGTTTCCAGTGTTTCATGCAGATATAAAAATCCGCCACATTCCGCAATACACGGCAGTCCGCCCAGTATCTGCTCTTTAATTTCACTTTTCAGTGTTTCATTTTCGGACAAAGCTTTTGTATGTAATTCAGGATATCCGCCGTAAAGCAGTAATCCGTCTATTTTCTCCGGTAGTTTTTTATCGGACAGCGGACTAAAAAACACCAATTCACACCCGTTTGCCCGCAGATACTCTAAATTATCTTCATATAAAAAGCAGAAAGCGGCGTCTTTTGCCACAGCTATGCGGAGTTTATTTCCTGCCGTATCCTGTAAACCCGTGCTTTCCGGCTTGTCCAATGCCGTTACCGGCTCTTTTCCCTTTTCCTCTGCTTCTCTGATATCTTCGTTTTCTTTCAGCGGCACTGCGGTTTCTGCCAGCGCAAGGATTCCCTCTAAATCAAGGCTTTTTTTCATCTGCACGGCTATCGTGTCGATTTTTTCTTTAAAATGCACGACTTCATCTGCTGTAACCAGCCCCAGATGACGGCTTTCCAATGCTCCACCCTTTTTATACGGCAGAAAGCCCAGCGGAATCAGTCCCAGTTCCTGTGCCGCTTTTTTTGCCTGCGGATAGAGTTTTTCCGACATCTGATTAAAGATAACTCCGCGTATCTGCGAATTTTCCTGAAATGTCGTAAATCCCTTTAACACTGCCCCGACAGAATTGCTGATACCACGGCAGTTTACAATTAAAATCACCGGTGTATCCGTTATCTGCGCAATTTCAAAGGAACTCCCCTTTGTACTGAAACCCGCGCCGTCATAATAGCCCATAACACCTTCAATCACTGTGATGTCACTGCTTTTTTCTTTCTTTGCAAGCAGTGTGCGAATCGTTGTTTTATCACAAAACCAGCTGTCTAAATTGCCGGTACGCATTTTTAACACACGCGAATGAAACATCGCATCTATATAATCCGGACCGCATTTTAAGGCAGACGGTGTCCGTCCTAAATCTTTTATGCACCGGCATAATCCGCAGACAATCGTTGTCTTTCCACTCCCGCTTCCGGTTCCCGCAATCATTATCCGGCTCATCTGACACTGCTCCCTTCTATTATAAATACAGGATTATTGGCAGACAGCATATGATACTGTCCCCTTTTTTTTACTTCCGTCACGGCAATCTGTACAATCTGTGGCGTATCAAATCCGTTCTGCTCCAACAGCCGTACCGCTTCCTGTACCGTTTCTAATGTAACTGCCGTTATTACAATGCGTACATGCGGATTCTTCTTTAAAATGATTTTAAAAATGTCTTCCAGTTCTCCGCCGCTTCCGCCGACAAATACCGCGTCCGGCGCAGGCAGTTCTTCCAGTACACCGGCGGCACTGCCATGCACCACCTGTATGTTATCCAGTCCGAATTTATGCGCATTCTGCGCAATCAGACTGCACCCTTCTTCTGTCCTTTCAACTGCATAAACGCACCCGTATAAAGCCTGCATTGCAAGTTCCACGGTGACAGAGCCGGTTCCCGCCCCGATATCATAAATACAGGCGTTCTTTGCGGGTGCCATACGGCTCACCACGCTTGCACGGATTTCCCGCTTTGTCATCGGCACATTGCCACGGATAAAGCAGTCGTCCGGCAGTCCGGTTCCTGTAAATGCTCCCGGCTTCGGGTTATGTACTGCCATAACCGACAGCCCTGCCGCCTGATATGCCGTTAATTCTTTTGCACTTCCATGCATAATTTTTTCATTCTGATAAGAAAGATTTTCACCAATCCAGACATGGACATTTCCCAAGCCTGTCTCTGCAATGCGGGTGCAGATTTCCGCGGTATTTCCCTGTGTCAGAAAAAAAGTGTACTCATTTTGCATAATCACCGGAAGATACGGCTGTTTCTTTCCATGCAGGCTGACAAACTGCGCCTGCTCCCATGCCACACCGATTTTTGCCGAAAAATATATTACAGAGGAAATGCCCGGCAGAATCCGGTACGCATATTTTCCGTTTAACTGCTCAACCAGTTTTTTCGTCCCACTGTAAAATCCGGTATCTCCCGACATCAGCACCGTAAAATGCTCCCCGTCTTCATTTTCGACTGCCCGCAGAATCTCTGCCGCCGTCACCGCTTTAACCGTTCTTTGATCTGTATACGGCGCAATCAGACGTTCTGAACCGATTAAAACGTCTGCCTGTTTTACTGCCCGGCAGACCTCCTGTGTCATGCAGTCTGCACTGCCCGGCCCCATTCCGGCTATTGTTACCTCTTTCATATCTTTCTCCATTATCTCATCTATAAGCGGCAAAATTTATTTACGCACCTATTCCATTAATTTTTTAAGTTCCGCTTCTGCCTCGTACAGTTTTTTTCCGTCTTCCTGCCTTGGTCTTTTGATCACGATGACATCTGTTGCTGTCTGTTCTGCGGCAGATATTTTTTCCTCAAATCCGCCGCTTTTGCCGGATTCCTTTGTAACAAGTACGCCGATATCTGACTGTTTTATCAATGCAACATTTAATTCCTGTGAAAACGGTCCCTGCATTGCGATTAAATGGGCCGGAAGAAATCCTGTATCAACCGCCTTCTGAAGCATCTCAGAACTGGGAAGCAGTCTTAAATAGGCACGGTTCTGATAATCCTGTATCTTTGCATAATCCGGTAAATGCTTACTTCCTGTTGTCAGCAGAATATTTTTTTTTAGATACGGCTTGTCATTTAACAAATCTACCGCTTCCTGCATACTGTCTGCCACGCGGATATGCGCCTTTTCACTGCCGGTTAGATTTTCCGTCATATCCGTATTTTCCCGCAGTATCCGCATATAGGGAACTCCTGCTGTCTGACAGGCTTCTTTGATATTTTTTGTAACCTCATCTGCATACGGATGTGTTGCATCAAGCACACACACCGGGCAAATCTGCATAAGCTGTTCATAAATCTGTTTCCCGTCCAGCCGTCCGGCATGAATATGCAGATTCGGTGCCTGCGGAAGGATTTCCCTGCCGTATTCCGTTGCCACAAAAACCTCTGCCTGCCATTTATTCTGCACAAAACATTCACAAAGCCGGTGTCCCTCGGTCGTTCCGGCAAACAGCGCAATTTTTTTCATACTCATTGCACCTGATACCCTCTCGGTGTTACCATTTTCCCGCCAATCACCTTTGTCTGGCTGTTTCCGATATAGACCGTTGTAAACATATCCGCCTCAAATTCTGCCAGCTCTTTTAAAGAAAGGATTCCTGTTTCCTGTCCGTCCCGTCCGATATTTTTTACATAACCGCAGACCGTATCCGGTGACTGCACCTTTAAGATAATTTCACAGGCTTTCTTTAAATATTCTGCCCGGCGGCGGCTTGAAGGATTGTAAAGACATATCACTAAGTCAGCTTGTGCTGCTGCAAGCAGACGCTTTTCAATCAACTTCCACGGTGTCATGCAATCGCTTAAACTGATGACTGCAAAATCGTGGGACAATGGCGCACCAAGACACGCCGCACCGCTGTTTGCCGCCGTCACACCGGATATTACCTGAATCTGCACGGATTCTTCTGCCAGTTCATAAACCAGACTCGCCATGCCGTATACACCGCTGTCCCCACTGCACACCAGCACCGTTTCTTTTCCCTCTTTTGCCCTGTCGATGGCATACTGACAGCGTTCCCGCTCCTGCATCATATCGGTTGAATAATACTGTTTATCCGGAAAATACTGTTTTAATAATTCCACATAAGTCCGAAATCCCACCACAAGTTCCGAATCCTGTATTGCCCTGACTGCTTCCAGTGTCATATTTTCCTTTGAACCGCTTCCAAATCCTACTATTTTAAGCATTTTACTCCTCATTTCTTTTTATTTTATAAACCGCGACCGTGATGCCGTCACAGGCGGTTTTTGCCACTATTTTTTCTCCGCCGCCGGATGCCGCACAGGCACTCCGCTCACAGACATTATCCACACCCATCTGCCCCTTTACAAAGGACGATGCCATAAATGTACCCGCCTGCTGTTCCAATTCCTGTGCCGCATACGTCCGGTACGGCACTTTCATCTGTTTTGCAAAACTGATAATTCCTTCTTCCTGTGCCTTTCTGTCGATTGATGCAATCACGCCGATTCGCTCCGTCAGCAGGTGATTCTGCGCAAATGTCGTATAAACCGCCTGTGCAATCTCTTTTAAACTTTTTCCTTTTTTACAGCCGATTCCGACTGCCAGATTCATCGGCACCAATTTTAAAGTCCGTAAAAAAACTTCTTTTTCATGCACCTCTGTTACAATCTGGATTCCGCTTTCAAATTTGCGGTTCTCATTTTGAATAATCTGTATCTGCCCCGGATACTGCTTTTCCACCTGTTCTAACAGGTCTAAATATTCATCATTTCCTGCCATGCCGACCGGTTCATGATTTAAAATACGCCCCGAAATGTCCTGAATCATCACAGGATTTACAATGCGAAGCCTGTGTTTTCCTGAAAATAAATCCACCGCAAACATGCCGCGTGTATCGGTTGCAGTCGTAATGACCGGTGTCGCCCCCAGCCGTCCCGCCAGTGTATTGCACCACTCATTTGCCCCGCCGATATGCCCTGACAGCAATGAAATCAGGAATTTTCCGTCCTCGTCTGCCACCAGCACCGCCGGGTCTGTCGTCTTGCTTTTCAAATAGGGTGCTATCACGCGCACGGCAATCGCCGCCGCCCCGATAAATAAAATCCTGTCACACTGATAAAACTGCTCCTTTATCACTTCGCCGACCGAATAAAAGGAATGAATTGTGCCGTCAGTACATCGCTCATGTCCGTAGATTTCTACCGTTCCTTCCGTGTTTTGTGCCGCTTTTTTTGCAAGCTGTAAGCCCGGCTGTGTAAATGCTATGATGATTGTTCTCATTTGCGGTACTCCGTCTTAAAATCCGGGTCATACAGCTTGGAAAAAGCATATTGTTCCCCTAAAAAGTCACCGACCAGCACCAGTGCAGTCTTTGTAATCCCCGCTTCCCGTGCTTTTTGTTCAAGTTCCTTTATCGTTGTTTTTATACATTGCTGTTCTGCCCAGCTTGCCTTGTATACAATCGCACACGGCGTATCCGGTGTATACGCTCCCTCACACAACTGTTCCTGCAATTCTTTTAAATGTCCCGCACTTAAAAAAACAGCCATGGAAGCGCCGTGCTGTGCCAAAAGCGAAAGCTTTTCTTTTTCCGGCACCGGTGTTCTTCCTTCCATTCTCGTAAGAATGACCGTCTGGGATACTTCCGGTACGGTATATTCACAATTTAGCGCCGCCGCCGCCGCTAAAAAGCTGCTGACGCCCGGACAGATTTCACACCGGATTCCGTGTGTGGCAAGCACTTCAATCTGTTCGCGGATTGCACCGTAAATTGACGGATCGCCCGTGTGCAGACGGACAACCTTTTTCCCTTCCTGCTCTGCCTTTACAATCACATCAATGACTTCGTCCAGATTCATATAAGCACTGTTATAAATTTCACATTCTTTTTTTGCATATTCCAATAATTCTTCATTGACCAGTGAGCCTGCATAGATAATGACATCGGCTTCCTGTAATGCACGCATGCCGCGCACCGTAATCAGGTCTTTTGCCCCCGGTCCCGCTCCGATAATTTTAACCATATATTTATTCCTCGTTTCCTATCTGCCATGCAGAATCCTTATTTTTCACTGCTTACATCTGCCGTGATTTTTAAAAGCAGTTCGTCTGCCTGTTCTGTTTTTCCAAGCAGTCCGTATTCATTAGAAAAAACAACTGCACCTATCTGCATATTGTCACCGCCTCTTTTTTGCAGGCAGGCATCAATCCGTAACATAAGCTGTTCCATTGTCTTTCCGAGTATCTTTTCATTTTTTAAAAGCTCCAGTGCAGCATCGGTCGTCACACAGTCTAAAATATTGCGCACCGCTTCAATACCCGCGCCTGCCCGCACGGCACACGCTGCCAGTATTTCCATGCGGCCGTCCGCCATTTTGGAATGGGTATTCATAATGCCCGCGCCCAGCTTGACCAGTTTTCCGATATGACCGACAAAAAGCATTCCTTTTGCCCCAAGTTCACAGCCCATATCAATCGTATCCCCGATAAAATTACTGCATTTAATACTTCTTTTTAATTCAATTTTTAATGTTTCATGTAAAAAATCCTGTCCATAATTACCCGGTGTTATCAAAAGAGTCTGTTCCCCGTCTGCCAGGTGCATTTTCATCTCTGTACGGATTGTGTCAATCAGCGCCTGCTCACTCATCGGCTCTACAATGCCGCTTGTTCCAAGAATAGATATGCCGCCTGTAATACCAAGCTGCGGGTTAAATGTTTTTTTTGCGATTTCCACCCCCTGCGGCGCAGAAATCACCGCCTGCAGACCGCCCTCATAGCCAAATGCTTCTGCCGTTTCCTTTAATGCCGCCTCAATCATCTTTAGCGGCACCGGATTAATCGCCGCCGCCCCGACCGGGCGCGCCAGTCCCTTTTTTGTAATCCGCCCGATACCCACACCGCCGTCAACGATCATCTGCGGTTTTACTGCGGCTGTATCGGACCGCTCTAATTCTGTATCGCATTTTTTTACAGTCATGTCCGTGCTTTTATTCATATTACTATTATTATGAATATAAGAAACCTCGGCAAATATCAGGATTTTGTTGGTAATATCCGGGTCATCGCCGCTGTCTTTCTGCACGGCACAGGATACGGCATGTGCCTTCATCTGAATCTCACAGACCGGCAGTGTCAGCGTAATGTCTGACGGCGTTCTTACAGAAACTTCCGTCACTTTCCTGCCGGATAAAAGCATCTGTGCCGCCGCTTTTGCCGCGGCAGCCGCACATGTGCCTGTTGTATAACCGCACCGCATTTTTTTCTGATTTTTATACACGTACCGTTCTAACATCTGCGCCATTCTTTATCGTCCTCTGCCGCCATGTAAAACAGGGCATTTACAATCGCCGCCGCTACATTACTGCCGCCTTTTCTTCCTCTTGCCACAATATAGGGCAACGTGCTGTCTATGATTTCTTCCTTTGCTTCAACGACATTTACAAAACCCACCGGTACACCGATAACCAGTGACGGCGTAAATATGCCCTTATCTGAAAGTTCCCGTATTTTCATCAGTGCCGTCGGCGCATTGCCGACTACCATAATACAGCCCGGATTCTGCTTTGCCGCCTTTTCCACGCTGACTGCCGCGCGGGTAATTTCACGCGCCGCCGCTTCCTTTGCCACCGCTTCATCTGCCATATAGCAGTGCAGTGAAATGCCAAACCGCTCCGCCATTTTATGGCTGATACCCGCGCCTGCCATATTGGTATCCGTCACAATGTCCGTTCCTTTTTGAATGGCTTCCAGCGCCTTGTCTACAACGCCCTCGGAAAATACCATATTCGTTTCATACGAAAAATCCGCAGTTGTATGAATCACTCTTTTGACAATCGGCTTATACTGCGGCGGTATCTGTGTCGTCAGTTCCTTTTCGATGATTGCAAAGGATTGTTTCTCAATTTCCATTGGTTTCATGCCTGCACCTCTCCTTATCCAGCATTGATTTTACTGCAAAAGACAATTTCTTAACGTTTCACTGTCAGGGCGGAAAAGCACCTGTTTTTTGTGTGCCTTTGCATACTCCGGCAGTTCTTTTACTCTTTCATTCATCTGTCCTGTCGGACACCCTGTATCAATCACAATATCTGCTTCATCAATCGCACGGCACGCCGCCGTAAATGCTTCTTCCCCGACCGGCTCAAACATTTTTTCCGTAATCACCTGTGCCGCCAGTGCCTGTGCGACCGGGTAGTCGCAGTCATTTTCATATAAAATGCCGGCAGTAAACGCCAATCCCATACGCTGTAATTCGCGGTATGTAAAAATGCCTGTTCCCGCGCCGCCCGCAACAAAAATACGCGGTGTGCCTTCGGGCTTTTTTAATTCCGTACTGCCATACAAACAATTATACGTCCCCTGCTGTAATCCGTAAAGAGTGCTGATACAGCTGTCCGTAAAAATCTGCTCCGGTCTTCCGAATTCAATCGTTCCGTTTCCGCCAACACACATCACATAATCTGCGATTTTTGCCGCCAGTTCAATTTCATGCAGTGACACAATTACCGTCACCTTATCCTTGACTGCCATTTCCAGCAAAATGTCGAGCAATTCTATTTTGTGACGGATATCCAGAAATGATGTCGGCTCGTCCAGTACAATAATTTCCGGCTTCTGACAGACCGCCCTCGCAAGCATAATCCGCTGGCGCTGTCCATCACTAATCTGTGAAAAATCTTTTTCCGCAATGTCCATGGCGGACACCTTTTCCAGCGATTCTGTCACGATTTGTTCGTCTTCTTTCGTCAGCTTTCCGAAATAATTCGTATACGGATACCGTCCCATTGCAACGACATCACGGCATGTCATCATTTCCGTCTTGATTTTCTCCGTCAGTACAACAGACATCGTTTTTGCGTATTGTTTGCTTGTGAAATCCTTCACATTCTTTCCTTTAATATAAATACCGCCGGATATCGGCTGCATTTCCCGGATAATATTTTTTAAAATCGTGGACTTTCCCGCACCGTTTGGTCCAATCAGTACAAGAATTTCTCCTTTTTTGACCTTGAGTGCAATGTCTTTTAACAGTGCCTTCCCATGATAGCCCACACTTAAATCCTGTGTTTCTATATATACCTGTTCCATGCTTTTCTCCTTTTACTTCTGCCGCTTCACCATCAGCCAGATAACGACCGGTGCGCCAAACACTGCCGTAACCGTTCCGATTGCCAGTTCTGACGGCGAAAAGATTGTTCTTGCAATCAAATCACAGAACATACAGAATACGGCGCCGCACAAAAAGATTGCAGGAATCGTAACCACCGGCTTTGTCGTTTTTAAAGACAGTCTTGTAATATGCGGAACGGCAATGCCGACAAAGGAAATCGGTCCCGCAAGTGCCGTTACGCAGGCTGACAAAAGACTGGACAGCAAAATAATACAGACCCTGAAAAAACGGATACGAATCCCCATGCTCTGTGCATAGCCCTCTCCCAGCAGATACGCGCTAATCGGCTTTGAAAATAAAAAGGTGACAACTGCCGTCGGAAATACCACTGCCGCCGCAAGCTTTACGGTGCTCCATGAACTGCCCGAAAAACTGCCCATTGCCCAGTGTGTCAGATTGGCGATATCCGAATCATTTGCAAATGTAATACACAAATCCGTAATTGCCGAACAAATATAGCTAATCATAATTCCCACGACGAGAAGCATGGACATACTTTTCACGCGGTTTGCAAAAAGCAGGACATAAAGCATGGCAAGAAGCGAACCGACAAATGCGGCTGCGACCTGCGCCCACAGCGGCATACCGGACATATATTTCAGCAGAAAAATCATCGTGATTGCAACAAACATCTTTGCACCGGACGAAATACCAAGCACAAACGGTCCTGCAATCGGATTTCTGAAAAATGTCTGCAATAAAAATCCGGACAACGACAATGCCCCGCCTAAAATTGCCGCCATACACAGACGCGGCAGACGGATTTTCCAGATAATATTGTATTCCGGTGTTCCCATATCACCATGCAGAAAAATAATGCGAAAAATTCGTGCCGGAGATATATGAACATTTCCTGTATTGATATTAAAAATCACTGCCAGTACAAATAAAACCACAAGTAAAATGTATACAACCTGACAGCGGATTATTTTTTTTATCTGCATTTTTTCTCCATTCCAGTTGCTCTATCCGCAAAAGTGCCACACCAAATTAAAATGATGTGGCACTTTTTTACAGACAGATTTTCTGTTTTACTGTAACTTCTTTAAATATGTAAGTTCTGTTGTATTCGCATCAGCATTCAGCATTAAGTTGATGTCGTTAATCATGCTTCCGATTGTATCTGCAATCTGGAAGAAATCCGGTGTTGTACACCATACATTTCCGTCCTTAACGGCCTTCATATCTGAAAGCACACTGTTGTAACCTGTAAAATCACTGAGTGTAGACGGCTTTCCGCCTAAACTCCAGATATAAATCACATAGTCTGCATCTTTCGCTTTTTCATAAAAGCTTTCGATATTCATTTCCTGTGTACCGGTCTTATCTGTATTTAAGTCAGAGAAAATGTACTCTCCACCTGCCATATTGACCATCTGTGTAAGATAATCTCCTGCATTTCTGACATAGAGCTTGCCCTTTGAAGTAATATAGAATACCGCAACGGATTTTCCGGTCTTTTCAGCCTTTGAAAGTGTATCTACATAAGCCGCCTGTGCATTATACATGGTTGTGGCAGCATCTTCTTCATTGCAGAGTGCCGCATAGAATTTTGCCCATTCTACACGTCCGAGCGGATTTTCTTCATAAGTAGACTGGTCTAAAATGTAATTAATCCCCAGTTCCTTAAATTTTTCTGCTACATCCGGTTTGCTGGTTAGCATGGTTGAATATATAGCAAGTGTAGGTGCGCCTGCAATAATTGTTTCATAATCCGGTGCTTTGTAGTCGCCTACGTAAGTAAGCTTTCCGTCATCAAACGCTTTCTTTACGCCGTCAATGTACCATGAATCCTTATCATAAGTTACCTGGCTGATATTAGAAAGACAGTTGCTTGCATTCATCAGGGATGTTACCGGTGTTGAAGATACGAGCAGATTTGTAACCGGTGTCTTTAATACCAGTGTATCCGCATCTAATCCTGACGGTGTGGACATTCCTTCCGGAACGAGCAAAATCTTAGACTGCTTTGCCACAATCGCAGTATCTTCATCTCTGTTGGTAATAGTCAGCAGCTTATAACCGCCCTTGTAATACTCTACAGAAAACAGCTTTGCATACTGTAATTCCATTGCATGGTCAAATACAAGCTGTCCGTCATAGCTGCTTTCGCTATTCGTCTGGCTTGTCGTGTTACCGGTTCCGCAGCCGCCCATTGTAAACGTTGCCGCAAGCAGCGTAAACACAAGCATGAGTGCAAGAAATCTTTTTTTCTTCATTTTGTTTTCTCCTTTTCTTTTTCATGAAGTGTTTTGATGATTCCGATATGATCGCAGAAAAGGAGCAGACCTGTCTGTCTGCATAA
>ERZ772897.2412-NODE-2412-length-16325-cov-7.747572_pt1 | contig 16325 bp, 15 predicted proteins | sample MGYA00512125_ERZ772897 | MGnify/ENA primary metagenome ERZ772897 (study PRJEB29015, sample SAMEA2737660) | human gut metagenome | biome: human gut; feature: human-associated habitat; material: faeces | place: China | collected 2012 ... | reverse complement strand
TGGAGCGGCTGCTGCGGCGGCGCCGCCGGCTCGAGCCGGTGCGCGCGCAGGTGCAGGGCCGCATCTCGGACGAGATGCGCGCGCTCGTGCGCGACCTGCTCGGGCTGCCGAAGCGGCAGCTGTTCGTGACGAGCGCGCCGACGGACCTGTCGTTCGTGCTCACGATGCCGGGGGAATTCGACCTCACGGGGCTGACGTACAATGAGGTGCCGCCGGCCAAAAACGTGGCGCTGCAAAAGGGCGACTACTTTGCCTATCTCGCGCAGCACGACCTGCTGCTTGCGCTGCCGTACCAGAGCATCAACCCGTTTGTCGACCTGCTGTACGAGGCGGCGGACGACCCGGACGTCGTGTCGATCAAGATCACGCTCTACCGGCTCGCGGGCAGCAGCCGCATCGCGGCGGCGCTGGCCTACGCGGCCGAGCACGGTAAGCAGGTGCAGTGCCTGCTCGAGCTGCGCGCCCGCTTTGACGAGCAGAGCAACATCGACTACTCGCGTATGCTCGAGGACGCGGGGTGCGACATTCTCTACGGCCTGACGAAATACAAGGTGCACACGAAGCTGTGCCTCATCACGCGGCGGTGCCCCGGCGGCATCTGCTACTATACGCAGGTCGGCACCGGCAACTACAACGAGAAGACCGCCGAGCAGTACACCGACCTCATGCTCCTGACGAGCGACCCGGCCATCGGGCGCGACGCGGCGAAAACGTTCGACCGGCTCGCGCGCGGCGAGACCGTCGGCGAGACGGAGGCGCTCTGGCTCGCGCCGGAAGGGTACAAGCCGCAGCTGCTGGCGCACATCGAGGCGCAGACGCGCCTCGGCCCCAAGGGCTACATCGGCATCAAGGTCAACTCCATGAACGACGCGGACGTCATGGCGCGGCTCGTGCGCGCGAGCGAGGCGGGCACGGAGGTGGAGCTGTTCGTGCGCGGCATCTGCTGCCTGCGGCCGGGCGTGCCCGGGCGGACGGAGCACATCTCGGTGCGCAGCATCATCGGGCGGTATCTCGAGCACGAGCGCATTTTCGTCTTTGGCCGCGGGGAAGCGCGGGAGGTGTTCCTCGGCTCGGGCGACCTGCTCGAGCGCAACACCATGCGCCGGATCGAGGCCTTCACCGCCGTGACCGACCCGAACGCGCGCGCGGAAGTGCTCGAGGTGCTCAGCGCGATGCGGCGCGACAACCGGCAGGCGTGGATCATGCAGCCGGACGGCAGCTATCTCCGTCCCGAGCCCGCGGGCGAACCGTTTGTCAGTCAGACCTATCTGCACACGTACTTCGCCGGGCGCACCGTCGGGAAAGCCGCGCCCCCTGCCCCGCCCCGGCCGGAGAAAAAGCTGCCGTGGTGGCGGCGGCTGTGGATCTGGCTGTGGAACAACTGACGAAAAAACCGGAATTTGGTCTTGACAAGCGCGCAAAAGCGCGTATAATGTGCTTTACAATTTAACAGCCTTATCAAGAGTGGCGGAGGGACCGGCCCTGTGAAGCCCGACAACCTGCAGAGACCTGCAAGGTGCCAAATCCGGCGGTGCAAATCGAGAGATGAGGATCTTCGCCTTTTCCAAGCGCTCCGTCGGCTGTCGGGGCGCTTGTTTCTTTGCCCCGGCACAACAGAAAGCGAGGAATTTACCCAATGGCTCATCATCTTTTTACATCCGAATCCGTCACGGAGGGACATCCCGACAAGATCTGTGACCAGGTGTCCGACGCGATCCTCGACGCCATTCTGGCGCAGGACCCGAACGGCCGCGTCGCCTGCGAGTGCACGGTCACGACCGGCGTCGTGAATGTCATGGGCGAGATCACGACCGACTGCTACGTGGACATCCCGAAGGTCGTGCGCCAGACCGTGCGCGAGATCGGCTACGACCGCGCGAAGTACGGCTTTGACTGCGAGACCTGCGCCGTCATCACGAACATCGACGAGCAGAGCGCGGACATCGCCCTCGGCGTGGACCAGTCGCTCGAGAGCAAGGAGACCGGCGACAGCGCGCTCGACAACGGCGCGGGCGACCAGGGCATGATGTTCGGCTTCGCCTGCGACGAAACGCCGGAGCTCATGCCGCTGCCCATCTCGCTTGCCCACAAGCTGGCCAAGCGCCTGACCGCCGTGCGCAAGCAGGGGCTGGTGGACTATCTGCGGCCCGACGGCAAGACGCAGGTCACGGTCGAGTACGACGAGCAGAACCGCCCCGTGCGCGTGCACACCGTCGTGCTCAGCACGCAGCACGCGCCGGAAGTGGACATGGCCCAGCTGCGTGCGGACATGATCGAGCTCGTCATCCGTCCGACCATCCCGGCCGAACTGCTCGATGACGACACCCGCTACCTCATCAACCCCACCGGCCGCTTCGTCGTCGGCGGCCCGCAGGCGGACTCCGGCCTGACCGGCCGCAAGATCATCGTCGACACCTACGGCGGCAGCGCCCCGCACGGCGGCGGCGCATTCTCCGGCAAGGACCCGACGAAGGTCGACCGCAGCGCCGCCTACGCCGCGCGCTACGTGGCCAAGAACATCGTGGCGGCAGGGCTTGCCCGCCGCTGCCTCGTGCAGCTGGCCTACGCCATCGGCGTGGCCGAGCCCGTGAGCGTGCTCGTCGATACGCAGGGCACCGGCGCCGTGCCGGACGCACAGATCGCCGCTGCCGTGCAGCAGGTGTTCGACCTGCGGCCAACGGCCATCATCCGTGACCTCGACCTGCGCCGCCCGATCTACCGGCAGCTTGCCGCCTACGGCCACATGGGCCGCGAGGAGCTCGGCGTCCGCTGGGAGGACACCGACCGCACCGACGCCCTGCGCGCCGCCGTCGCTGAGACGAACGTGTGATTCAAACCTCATGAAAAACCTCCGCAGCTTCGGCTGCGGAGGTTTTTCATGTTCATTCGAGAACCGGCGCAGCGGTGCTCTATGGGCATATGCTCAATAATACGAATGCCCCCAGGTGGTGGTCTCGTAATCTGCGAGGAAGTCGGCGTTCGCGCGCTCGGTCGGCGTGAGCGAATTGTTATCGAACGACGCGCCGGGCACCGTGCCGTGATACCAGCTCTGCGCCTCGAAATAGGCCGCGATCTGCGGCGTCTGGAAAATGCGGCCGTGGCGCGCAAAGATCTCGTTGCGGGCAAGGCAGCACTGCTCCCACGTGAGGTCCGCCACGTCCGCCTGCGTGAGCCGGCGCGTGGCGCTCTCCGGCAGGATGTAGCCGCCGGAGGCCGGCTTTTCGGTCGGCTTCGGGCTCGGCGTGGGCGTGGGCACAGGCGTTTCCGTCGGGGCAGCGGAGGGCTCTGCCGTTGCCGTCACGGCCGGGGTCACGGCCGCCGAAGGATCCTTCGGTTTTGGCTTGACATTGAGCGCGATGAGCAGCACGATCAGCGCCACGCCGAGGGCGGCAAAGATCGCGATGAGCAGCGCCTTGCTGCGCGGCGCGTCCTGAGCCTCCGGCGCGGGCTCGTAAGGCGCATCGTCCTCCCAGCCGGGTACCGGCGGGTCGTCGGCCCATGAATCGTCCGGCAGCTCGGCTTCATCGTCCCAATTGTCGGCGGGGGCGTCCTGCCAGCCGGAGGCGGCATCCTCCCCGTGCCGGTCATCCGGCGGCGCGGGATCGTCCTGCCAGCCGTCCGTCGGGATATTTTCGTCCTGTAATTCTTCCAGCGGCGCCTGCTCGGCCCCGCAGTAGGGGCACCAGCGCGCATCGTCCGGGATGTCTCGTCCGCAGTAGGCACACTGCATTGGCTTCACCTGCCCTTTCACACACACAAATCGTTTTCCTCAAGATACCATATTTCCGGCCATACCGCAAGGATAAAAAATGTCCCCCGGTGTTCGCCGGGGGACAAAAGAAACGCTGTTAACCCGCGATGCGCTTGGCGCCCACGTAATTCTTCAGGTAGTAGCTCGAACTCAGGTCGCTGATGACGACGCAGCCTGCGCCGGAGCTGCTGTGGATGAACTGGCCGCTGCCGATGTAGATACCGACGTGGCCGATGCTGGAGCTGTTGCTCGCAAAGAACACCAGGTCGCCGAGCTGGAGGTTGGCCTTCTCGACATAGGTGCCGTTGTTGTTGTAGATGCTGCTGGCCACACGGCTCATGGAATAGCCGCAGAGCTTGTACACGTAGTTGACAAAGCCGGAGCAGTCAAAGCCCGAGGGGCTCATACCGCCGTAGACATACGGCGCGCCCATGTACTGCTTGGCCGTGGCGACGATCGTCTCGCCGATGGAGCTGGACGTGCTGCCGCCGCCGGTATTGCCGCCGTCCGACTTCGTGGTGGTGACATAGGTGCTGTTGACATAGCCCTTGACGCCGTTGATCGTGACGGCCGTCCAGTTGCCGCTCGTACCGGTGATGGTCAGCGGCGTGCCGTTGTTGTACGTGCCGAGGATGGAATAGTTCGTGCCGGCGCCGGAACGCAGACGCACGTCGTTGCCCTTGATGTAGCCGGTCTGGCTCGCAGAGCCGCCGCCGTTATCGGGCTTGGTCGTGGTCATGTAGTCCTTGCAGACATAGCCGTCCTTGCCGCTGTAGCTGACCTTGTACCAGTTGCCGCTCTCGCCGGTGATGGTCATCTCGGTGCCGGTGTTGTACACGCCGAGGATGGAGCTGGTCGTGCTCGCACCCGAGCGCATGCGCACGCCGGTGCCCTTGATGTAGCCGGACTTGCTGTCGGCCCCGCCGCCGGAGACGTAGTCCGAACGGATGTAGCCGCTCATGCCGCCGACGGTGACCTTCGACCAGCCGTTTTCCGTGCCGGTCACGGTCAGGGGCGTGCCGTTCTGGTAGGTACCGAGGATGGAGTAGTTCGTGCCCGGGCCGGAGCGCATGCGCACATCGCTGCCCTTGACCGAACCGTTGGAGCCGGCCGTGCTGCCGCCGTTGGACGTGACGCCCGAGAGCGAGACATAGTCCGAGTGGACATAGCCGGCGGTGCCGTTGTAGCTGACCTTGTACCAGGCGCCGCTGACGCCGGTGACCGTCATGGTCGTGCCGGAGTTGTAGGTGCCGAGGATGGAGCTGCTCGTGCTCGCACCGGAGCGCATGCGCACGTAGCTGCCGTCGATCGTGCCGGTGCCGAAGCTGGCATCCATGTCATTGGCGCGTTTGAGGTAATCGGAAGATATGTAGCCGACGGTGCCGTTATAGACCACCGTGGCCCAGCCGCCGCTCGACTGCGAGGACACCACAACGTGGGTGCCCGCCGGGAGCGTGGAGATAATGCCGTAATTTGTTCCGGCGCCCGTTCGGAAGTTGACGGCCGTCGTCGTGGTCGCGCCGCCGGCACTCGCCGCAGAAGCCGAAACGGCCAGCGTGAGCGCGAAGAGCGCGGAAACAACGGCTGTTTTCAGAAATCGTTTCGCCATAGAATCATCCTTTGCTTAGTTATTTGCGAGCGCGCGGTCCAGCCACACAGCCGCCACGTCCATGGCGTTGTAGAGGCCGTCCTTTTCTGTCTTTTTGACCACACGGTCGCGGGATTTCAGATCCGGGTCGGTGAGCTGAAGCTGCACGGAGACCCGCGTCGCCACGTCAAGGTCTTTGACCTTTTGCGTGTCGAGGATCTGCATCATAATGATGTACTTGTCGGCCATGCTGCCGTAATAGAGCAGGTTGTCTTTCCGGCGCAGCGGATGGCCTTTGTAGCACAGTTCGGTCGATTTTGCTGCCAATGAGATACACCTCCGATACCACTGTCTTCAAATTGTAACACATTTCAATCTTTTTGTCAACACCTCGTGCCCCGCGCTGTCGTTTCGGCGCGGGGACACGCGATGGGGCAAGCATTTGCGCGCGGCTCAGCCGGCGTCCGCATCGTCGCCGGTGCCCTGCGACTGGCCGGAGAAATTGCCGAAAATGCCGGTCGGCGCGCCGATGGTCGGCGTCGGGAAGCTCTTGGTCGGCAGGTCCTTATGGATCGGGTCCATGACGAGCTTCCAGATCTGGGCGGCGGGGTTGCCGGAGAAGTTCATATACTCGGGCATATCGTAGCCGGTCCAGACGGCGGCCACATAGTACGGCGTGAAGCCGACGAACCAGCGGTCGCAGTTATTGGTGGTCGTACCGGTCTTGCCGCCGACGGGCATACCGGTCAGGCGGGCCTCGCCGCCGGTGCCGCTGTTGACGGCGTTGCAGAGCATATCGGCCATGTTCCACGCGGTGTTGGCCTTGAAGGCCACGATCGTGCGCGCGGGATTTTCGAGCACGACCTCGCCGCTGGAATCCTTGACGTAGGAATACGTGCGGCCGTAGGTGAACACGCCGTCATTGACGAAGGCGGAGTACGCCTGCGTCATCTCGCGGACGGTGATGCCGTGGGTGAGCTGGCCGAGGGCGAGCGGCGCATAGTCGCAGTCGGACTCGGCAAGGCTCGTGACACCGAGCTTGTCCTTGAGGAACTCATACGACGCGCGCGGCGTGAGCTTGTCGAGGATCTGCGCGGAGACGGTGTTGAGCGAGCGCTGCAGCGCCTCGCGGATGGTGACGACGCCGTAGTTGCCGCCGCCGGAGTTTTTCGGATACCAGCTCGTACCGGTCAGCTTGATGTCCGGCGCGTCATTGACCTGCGTGTACTGCGTGATGAGGCCGAGCTCCATGGCCGGGCCGTAGGTCGCGATCGGCTTGAGCGACGATCCGGGCGGGCGCTTGGACTGCGTGGCCCGGTTCGTGCCGAAGTTGATGGTCTTTTTGCCGGTGCCGCCGGACAGGCCCTTGATCTCGCCGGTGTAGGGATCCATGACGGCGATGGCGGACTCGAACTGCTGGCCGGAGGCCGACGGGCGCTGCGGCATATTGTCGAGGTCGGTATAGACGTCGTCGATCGCCTGCTGGATGCTGGGATCGTAGCAGGAATAGACCTGATAGCCGCCGGAATAGAGCAGCGTGCGCGCCGTGTCGCGGCTGACGCCCTTCTGCTCGACGAGGTCGTTGAGCACGTCGTTGATGACGGCCTCGGCATAGTAGCTGTAGATGGTCTGGGTGGCATCGTCGGACTCGCTGCGCACGAACACGAGCTCCTGCGCCACAGCCTCGTCGTACTGCTCCTTCGAGATGTAGCCCTGCTCGTACATCTGCTTGAGGATGGTCTCCTGCCGGGTCTTGTTGTTCTCGCGGCTGATGAAGGGATCGTATTTCGAGGGGTTGTTCGTGATGCCGATGATGCTCGCGCACTCGGCGAGCGTGAGGTCCTTCGGTTCCTTGCCGAAATAGGTCTCGGCGGCGGTATAGACGCCGTTGCAGCCCTCGCCGAAGTAGACGATGTTCAGGTACCACTCCATGATCTCTTCCTTATCATAGGACTTCTCAAACTCGAGCGCCTGGAAGATCTCGAGCAGCTTGCGCTGCACGGTGATGTCGTCCTGCTTGGTGAGGTTTTTAATGAGCTGCTGCGTGATGGTCGAGCCGCCGAAGTCGTTTTTCATCGACAGGAACATGTTGATGAACGCGCCCGTCGTGCGGTACCAGTCGACGCCCTTGTGCTTATAAAAGCGCTTGTCCTCAATGGCGACGGCCGCGTGCTCCATGTCCTTGGGGATGTCGGCATAATCGACCCAGACGCGGTTTTCCGTGCTCGAGAGGTTCGTGAGGTTCTGCCAGTTGCCGTCAGAATCTTCATACAGGATCGAGCTTGAGAGCGAGACCGTAAAGTCCGAGAGCTGCACGTCGAGGTCCGTGGACAGGCAGTTTTTCACATAGTACGCGAAGATGCACAAAAACAGCAGCCCCGTGACGAGCACGATCAGCAAGATCGTGCCGAGCACGCGCAGGATGGCGCCTGCAACGCTCACGGTCGCATCCGCGGCCTGAGCCGCGCGCGGGGCAGATGATGATTTCGGTCGTTTTGCCATAGGCAGTGACGCACCTCCCTGATAATACACGTTAGCGGGTCAAAAACCCGGTCGATATTCAGCGCATAAAAACGGTTAAATGATATTATAACACACTCTGTCAACCGGGGATAGTCTTTCGCGCGTTTTTGTCCGGCGGGTATGAAATGCGCGCACATTGGACAAACTTTCCGGTGAAAGGAGCGAGGCATATGAAACGAACGCTGGCACTGACGGTCGTGACGGCGCTGTGCGCCGTATCGCCGTTTGTCGCGGGAGCGGCGATGTCCTCCCTGCAGCGGCCGGGCGCGGACACGCCGGCCACATCCTACGACGGCGCGCAGGCGGAATACATCCTGCGGGATTATGAGGGCTATGTGAGCGTGTTCGCCTCCGATGCCGACCGCAAACCCCTGCAGGTGACCGGCATCGAGGTCGCCGGACTGCGCCGCGCCGACCAGGAGCTGCTGCGCGGCGGCATCACCGTCGGCAGTCAGGAGCAACTTTTGCTGCTGCTGGAGGATCTGGGGTCGTAAAAGGACTTGATTTTACACGCCGGATGGGGTACACTGAAACCAGAACACGATCACGACTGGAGGACACCCCGATGAGTGAAGCATTCGGCAGCGATTATCTGACGATCGAGGACGAGGAAGGCAACGAGTTCGAGCTGGAAATTCTCAATGAGTTTGAGCTCGACGGTCAGGACTACCTCGCGGCGCTCCCCGCCGACATGGACGAGGACGACCCCGATTTCGGCATCATCCTGCTCAAGATCATGGAGGAAAACGGTGAGGAGCTCTTCGGCTCCATCGACGATGACGACGAGCTGGACAAGGTGTACAATTACTATATGCAGGAGATCTTCGCCGACGAGGACGAGGATTCTGACGACGGCGCGGAGGAATAAGTTCCCGCGCGGCGCATAGCATGGGAATAAGTCCTGCTGTGTGCGTGGAGCACGATCGGGTGCTCGGAGCCCATTTAAACCCACATCTCTGATAAGGGATGCCAGAACTTCCGCTGCGGATTGCAGGCCTCCCGGCCGGCTGAAAGATGCCGGTTGGACGTTGGAAGCAGAGAAACAGCAGAGAGGCGACCCACCTGCCTTCTTGTGCAGGTTGTAACTGGGCTCACACGGCATTGGCGGGCTGGCCGGCAGCGAAAGCTGCCGGCTTTTTCTTGCCCAAAAGGGCAAGAAAAAGCCAGATTTTATCCGAGGCGGGGCTTGCGACCGTCCCGCGCCTCAAGCCTTCTCCTTGAGGAGAAGGTGCCAAGCGCAGCGAGGCGGATGAGGTGGAAATGTCCCGGTTTCCTCCAGCGACTCCGGCGTACGGTGCGTATCCAGCTTACACCTCATCCGTCACGGCGTGGCCGCCGTGCCACCTTCCCCTCAAGGGGAAGGCAACGCCAACCGGTGGTGCGCCGCGCCTCAAGCCTTCTCCTTGAGGAGAAGGCAACGCCGGGCAGCGGCCGGAAAAAGCGGCACAGCGCATTGACAACCCCCGCCGCCGGGCTTATCATAACCCCGGCGGCACGCGCAGCGTGCCGAATTTTGTCCGAACGAAAGGAAATCCGCCATGCTCCGCTTCCAGAATGATTACTCCGAGGGCGCCCACCCGAACGTGCTGCGCGCCCTGTGCGACACCAACCTCTGCGTCACCGCAGGCTACGGGCTCGACGACGACTGCCGCCGCGCAGCCGACGCCATCCGCGCCCGCTTCGCCTGCCCGGATGCCGACGTGCACTTTCTCGTCGGCGGCACGCAGACGAACCAGCTCGCCGCGTCCGCCTTCCTGCGCCCGTGGGAGGCCATGGTCGCGGCCGACACCGGCCACATCAACGTGCACGAGACCGGCGCCATCGAGGCCACCGGCCACAAGGTGATCGCCATGCCCGGCACGGACGGCAAGCTCACGCCCGCCGCCATCGCGGACGCCGCCGCGCAGCACTGCGCCGCGCCGGGCGTGTACGACGAGCACATGGTGCTGCCGCGCATGGCATACATATCCGACGCGACGGAGCTCGGCACCGTCTACACGAAAGCGGAGCTGACCGCCCTGCGCGCGGCGTGCGATGCGCACGGGATGTACCTCTATCTCGACGGCGCGCGGCTGGCGCAGGCGCTCACGGCCGCGGGCAATGACCTGCAGCCGGAGGACCTGCCGCGGCTGTGCGATGCGTTTTACATCGGCGGCACGAAAAATGGCCTGCTCTTCGGCGAGGCGATGGTCATCGTCAACGACGCGCTCAGGCCGGGCTTCCGCCGCGCGATGAAGCGCAACGGCGCCATGCTCGCCAAGGGCCGCCTGCTCGGCGTGCAGTTTGCCGCCGCGATGGCGCACGACCTCTGGCTCGACATGGGCCGCCACGCCGATGCACAGGCGCAGCGCATCGCCGCCGCGCTCACGGACCGCAATGTGCCGATGTACGTGCCCTCGCCGACGAACCAGATCTTCCCCATCCTGTCGGACGCGCAGATCGCGCGGCTGCAGGAGCAGGTCGCGTTCAACACGACCGCCCGCGTGGACGCGGCGCACCAGGCCGTGCGATTCGTGACCTCGTGGGCCACGACAGACGCGCAGGTCGACGCGCTGCTGGCCGTGCTGGCGCAGGTGCTGGACTGAGCACACAACATCGAAATATGGAAACACGCCCGACGCATCCGCGTCGGGCGTGTTTTCTACATTATAAATGTTCCTTCTGCATCTTCGCCCAGCGGCGGGGATACTTCGGCGGCGTGGGCGCCGTCTTGCGGATGACGACGACGCTGTGCGTCACGTCCGTGCCGGGGATGGTGTAGCGCACCGTGCGCTCATACGTGCCGCCGAGCTTGCGGATGGCGCTGCGCGCCTCGTCGAGCTCCTCGGTGCAGTCCGGCCCCTTCATGGCGAGGAACACCCCGCCCGTGCGCACGAACGGCAGGCACAGCTCGCTCAGCAGGTACAGCCGCGCGACCGCGCGCGAGACCGCTGCGTCGAACTGCCCGCGCAGCTCCGGCGCCTCCTCGGCGCGCGCGTGCAGGCACGTCACATCCGTGAGACCGGTCGCTGCGCAGACATCGCCGAGAAAGCGCACGCGCTTATCCAGACTGTCGAGCAGCGTGAGCGAAATGTCCGGCTGCGCGATCTTCAGCGGCAGACCGGGAAAGCCCGCGCCGGTGCCGACATCGATGACCGACTTGCCGGCAAGCGGCTCGACCGTCAGCAGGGCGGCCGAGTCGAGAAAGTGCAGCTGTGCCACGTCCGTCTCGCCGTGGATGGCCGTCAGGTTCATGACCTTGCTGCGCTCGTCGAGCAGCGTGTAATATGTCTGAAAACGGGCCAGCGCCGCCGCATCGAGCGGCAGACCCAGCGCGGCAAAGCCCGCGCGCAGAAGTTCGTCCATGCTTGCCTCCGAAAATGATTGGTTGCGGCCATCTTACCACATTCTCCCCCGCGCGTCCAGTCCCGGGCGGAGAACGCGCTGCCGGCGTCGGCGTGCGATGCGTTTTGCAGCGCCGGCGCGATTTCCGGACGGCCGTGGGCATCCGCGCCGGGCTGTGGCTCGTGTGCGAGATCATCGTGGACATCGGCGCGGTGCATGAAATGTCGATTGCCTGTTCAGCGCCGCCGCGCTGGGCGCGATGGGCCTGATGTTTGCGCTCGGCCTGCTGCTCGGTGCGCTTGTCTGCCGGCTGCTGCGCCGAAAGCAGCTCGCGTGACCCAATGGCAAGCGCCCCCGCGGGGAGTTTCCCGCGGGGGCGCTTTCCATTTTCCGCCGCGCCGTCAGCTCAGCCGCTGCACGAGCGCGTCCCACAGCTCCAGCAGCCGGAAGCGCACGACATAGCCGCCGCCGGACTCCGTGACGAGGCGCACATCGTCGTCCGAGAGCGCCTGCACTGCCTGCTCCGACAGGCCCGCCGCCTGCGCGCACAGCGGCGGGAAGATGACGCACCACCAGTTGTGCCCTGCGCCCGCGCCGAGCGTCACGCGCAGCGACGTGTACACCCCCGCCGGGAGGGCGAATGTGCCGTAGTCGCGCGTCGGGTAGTGCTCGGGGCCCAGCGACACGCGCACCGGCCGCTCCCCCGCCGCCGCCTGCGCCGCGCGGGCAATGCCGTCGAGGTCGCCCGCGATGATCTGCCGCGCCGCGCCGATGTCCGTCACGTCCTGAAGCTGCGGCTCGAGATAGGCCAGCACCGCGTCGCGCACCTGCAGCTTCACGGCCTGCTCGGCATCGTCGTCCGAGACCGCGATCACGTGCAGCCGCACGAGCCGGGCGGCGAGCATCTGGCTGCGCGCCTGCGCCCACGTGCCTGCCAGCAGCGTCACGCACACGGCCAGCAGCAGCGCCAGCTCCCACGGGCGCAGCGCACGGCCGGAATCTATGGAGAGAGAATGGGTATGCATCATATGTCCGCCTTTCTGTGATGAAAAAAACTGCCGGTACCGGGCATCTGTGCTCAGTATCGGCAGTTTTGTTCGGTTTTAATCCGGCGGGCGCTCAGATCTCCAGGCGGGCGATGGTCTCGGTCAGGAAGCACTCTTGATAGTCGCGCGCGAGCCGGCGCTTGGCATACGCCGCGCTGTCGGCATCGGCAAAGAGGCCGAACACGGCCGAGCCCGTGCCGCTCATGACCGCGCCGAGCGCGCCGCCGTCGAGCAGGCGGCTCTTGATGGCCGCGATCTCGCCCTCGCGGTGGGTGAGCACGTCCTCAAAAACGTTGTACATCCGGCGGGCGAGCCGGGGCATATCCCCGTCCGCGAGCGCGGCGCAGATGCCCTCCGTGTCCGGACGGCAGCGCGAGGTGCGCGCGTCCACGCGGTGGAACAGCTCCGGCGTCGAGATCGGGAAGTCCGGCTTGCAGATCACGACCGGCAGGCGCGGCATGGGCGTGACGGGCGTGAGCCGCTCGCCGCGGCCCTCGGCCAGCACCGTGCCGCCCGCGACGCAGTACGGCACGAGCCGATCTCGGCCCCCATTTCCTCGAGCTGCGTGCGGGTGAAGCCCGCGCCGGTCAGCCGCTCGAGCGCGCGCAGCACGGCCGCCGCGTCCGACGAGCCGCCGCCCAGCCCCGCGCACACGGGGATGCGCTTGTGCAGCCGGATGTGCACGCCGCAGGTAAGCCCTGCGCGCGCCAGAAACACCTGCGCCGCGCGCACGGCCACATTGTCCGCCCCGCAGGGCAGATAGCTGCGGTTGGTCTCGGCGCGGCAGGTGCCGGTATCGTCGAGCGTGACGGTCACGTCGTCGTGCAGGTCCACGCTCTGCATGACCATACGCAGGTCGTGAAACCCATCGGCGCGCGCACCGAGCACGTCCAGCGACAGGTTCAGCTTCGCCCACGCGGGCTCCATCGTCGTGCCGGTCACAGCTTTTTCAGTTCGAAGAGCAGGTCCATCAGCTCCGCGCCGTCGTCCACATACGGCCCCTTGCGGCCGTTGGCCTCGGAATACGGCAGACCGGAGCCCTCCGTCACGCGGCTGTCATAGAGCACGAACGGCACGGGGTCGGCGCCGTGCGCGCCGTTGGCCATGTACGTCATGTGGTCCGAGAGCAGCAGCAGGCGGAAGTCCTCGCCCGCGGCGCGCAGCGCCTCGGTCACGGGGGCGACGACGTCGGCGCTCAGGCGCTCGATGGAGTAGATCTTGTGCTCGAGGTCGTGGTTGTGCGTGGCCTCGTCCGGGCCCTCGAGGTGCAGGGCCACGAAGTCGTGCCGTTTGAGCACGTCGAGCGCGGCGGCAACCTTGGCGGCGTAGTCGGTGTCCCACTCGCCGGTCGCGGTCGGGACGGTGACGGCCTCAAGCCCCGTCAGGATGCCGATACCGTGGCACAGCGGCACGGCCGAGACGACACCGCCGTCCGAGCCGTAGTGCTCCGGGAAGTTCGGCAGCGCGGCCGCCGTGCCCTCGGCCCAGAACCAGACGCCGTTGGCCGGGAGCTTGCCGGCGGCGCGGCGCGCGACGTTGATCGGGTGCTGATCGAGGATGTCGAACGCGCGGCGCATCAGCTCGCGCAGCACGTCGGCATTCGGGCAGCCGGTGGGCAGGATGGGGCCGATCTCCTCGCCGAGGTGATCGTGCGGCGGGGCGAGCTTTATGCCCCGGATGTCCACATGGCTCTGCACCGCGAGGTGGCGGAACGACGAGCCCTTGTGGATGACCATGCCGGCCTGCTCGGCCAGCGGGCGGAAGTCGGGGTGGTCAAAGAGCATCGTCACGAGCTCGTCCGACTCGCGGCCCTCGATGCTGCCCGCGCTGTGGGAGACGATGTGCTTGTGCTCGAACGGCACGTCCTCATCGGCGTAGGTGACCATGTTGCAGCGGTAGCACGCGTCGCCGGGGGCGAGCTTTATGCCGGACGCCGCCGCCTCGAGCGGGGCGCGGCCGAAAAAGTACTTGCGCGGCGAGCAGCCGAAGATGGACATGATGGCCGTGTCGCTGCCGGGGGCGAAGCCCTCGGGCACGTTGCGCACGCTGCCGAGGATGCCGTGGCGGGCGAGATCGTCGATCGCGTCCTTTTTCGAAGCTTCCAGCGGCGTGCGGCCGCCAAGCGTGTCGAGCGGGTGGTCGGCCATGCCGTCGCCGATGACGAGAATGTATTTCATACTGTATCCCTCTTTTCGGAAGATTTTTTCGCCGCGGGGTGCCCTGTGGGATGCCGGGACCCGCGGTTTTTTCTGCCCCACAGTATATACTATTTTCCCCGGTTTGTGAAGCGGAGCAGCGGGTTCCGGGGCATTTTGCTGCTATTTGTAGAATTCAACAAAATTATTTCAATCATTAAATTAGGTATTGGCAATTTTTCGTCGTCATGATATAGTAGAATACTGTTAAGTATCCGCTAAGTTTTCGCCAAGAAATCGCCCCGGCAGTGTCGGGGCTTTCCACGCATCGGGAGGAACAGCCAATGTCGATCGGACAATATCTGCTCGGCGGCGCGGCCGGACTGGCGTTCGGTCTGCTTGTGGCCGCCGGCAACACGCTGCTGACGCGCCGCAGCCTGCAGCGCGCCAAACAGACGCAGGGCACCGTCATGGGCACCAGCGGTCTGCGGCAGGTCATCAACCTCGCCGCGCTCGTGCTCGTGTACCTGCTGCGCAAAGTCGTGCCGCTGCCGCTGGCCGGCACGCTCATCGGCACGGCCGTCGGCCTGTCGGGCGGCAGCATCGCCGGCGTGTGGATCCTCGCCCGGAGGATGGACGACACCATCCCCGCCGAGGGCGTGGAGGTGCCGGACGCGGAGACGATCGAGCTGCCCGAAGACGCTGCACAGGAGCAGATGCCGGACACCGAGCCGGCGGACGAACGGAGGGATGACACCAATGGGTGAGACGAATGTACTGTTTTCCATCGGCCCGCTGGAGGTGACCGGCGCGGTCGTGACCATGTGGGTCATCGTGGCCGTGCTGGCGCTGCTGTCATGGCTGGCCACGCGCAGGCTGCGCGATGTGCCCGGCCCGCTGCAAAACGCCGCCGAAATGGCCGTTGAAAAGCTGCAGGGCTTCTACGGCGGCATCCTCGGCCCGGCCAACGCCCGGCGCTACTTCCCGATGATGGCGACGTTTTTCATCTTCATCGTCGTGTCCAACTACATCGGGCTGCTGCCCGGCGCGGGCGAGGTGTTCACCGTGCCGACGGCCACGCTGTCCGTCACGGCAGGCCTGGCCATCATCGCCTTTTGCATGACGCACACTGTCGGCATCCAGCGCCGCGGACTCAAGGGCTATCTCAAGAGCTTCATCAAGCCCTTCCTGCTCATGCTGCCGCTCAACCTCATCGAGCAGATCGTGCGGCCGTTCTCCCTCGCGCTGCGACTGTACGGCAACCTCTACGGCGAGGAAATGGTCACGCACGAGCTCGGCAACCTCTTCCCGCTCGTGCTGCCGCTGCTCATGCAGGTGCTGAGCCTGCTGTTCTGCCTGATCCAGGCCGTCGTGTTCACGATGCTGCTGTCGATCTATATCGAGGAAGCCATCGAGGAGTGACGCGCACCCCATAAACGCACAAGGAAAGAAGATTCAGATATCCAAGAAAAATTAGGAGGAAAAGAGTTATGTCAACCGGAATCATCGCGATCGCCGCCGCGCTCGCCATCGCCATCAGCACCATCGGCCCCGGCATCGGTCAGGGTCTGGCCGCCGCCCACGCCATGGACGCCATCGCGCGCCAGCCCGAGGCCGCCGGCACCATCCGCTCGAACATGATCATCGCCATGGGCCTGCTCGAATCGCTGACGATCTACGGCCTGCTGATCGCGTTTCTGCTGATCGGCAAGCTCGGCTGAACGGCGCGGAACAAGGGAGGCACACGCTTTGAGCATCAACATCTCCGAACTGATCTGGACGGTGATCTGCTTTTTCGTGCTGCTGGTGGTTTTGAAGAAGCTGCTGTTTGACCCGCTGGTGTCGTTCATGGCCGCGCGCGACGCGCGCATTCAGGACGGGCTCAGCGCGGGGCGCACCGCCCAGCAGCAGCTCGACGCGGCCGCGCGCGATCGCAGCGAGGCCCAGCGCAAACAGGC
>ERZ772897.2401-NODE-2401-length-16383-cov-3.852891_pt1 | contig 16383 bp, 14 predicted proteins | sample MGYA00512125_ERZ772897 | MGnify/ENA primary metagenome ERZ772897 (study PRJEB29015, sample SAMEA2737660) | human gut metagenome | biome: human gut; feature: human-associated habitat; material: faeces | place: China | collected 2012 ... | reverse complement strand
ATCTGCTGCTGGCCTTCCATGCCGTGCCGCTGGACCATCCCGATGCTCCGGCGCTCATGCTGCTGGAATCCGTGCTTTCCGGCCAGAGCGGCCTGCTGTTCAACAAGTTGCGTGACGAGCAGGGCCTGGGCTACACGGTGACGGCTTTTTACCGCAGCCTGCCCAAGGCCGGTTTCATGGCCTTCTATATCGGGACCACGCCCCGTAATCTGGACGTGGCCCGGCAGGGCTTCAGCGGCATCATCAAGGACATCAAGACCGATCTGCTGCCTGCCGATCTGCTGGCCAAGGGCCTGAACCGCATGGAAGGCAGCTATTATCGTGGTCGCCAGAGCCTGGGCGCGCGGGCCGACGAGGCCGCCAGCGAGCGTTTGCTGGGCCAGCCCCAGGATTTCCAGAAGCGTTTGCTGGAAAAGGCCGCCAAGGTGACGCCGGAACAGCTGCGTGAGGTCGCCCGCAAGTACTTGCTGGTGGACAATATGTACGAAGTGACCCTGCTGCCCTAGCTGAGAGGGACAGGATCATGAAGACAGGGGAAGGGTCCCGGCCGTGGGCAGGGCCCTTCCCTTTTTGTTTACGGCAGGGGCATTTGTGTCTGCCGGACAGGCCCGCCATCTTGACCGCTGCCCGGGCGGGATTATCTCTGAATAAAGCATCCTGACGGCTGGCTGACGCCTGTCTTGTTAGACCGCAAGGGTGCGGCGGCCGATGGCCCGGCCATGCTGGTACGGAAAGGCCGTTTTGCCTATTTCCTTTTTATGGAAATATACCCTGTCATAAAAAGAATGAAATTTTCAATCCTGCGAGGATGACATGAAACTGACGGACATGCATGTGTTTGACAAGGCCCGTGTGGTGGCCAAGACCCTGGGCATCCAGGTGTGCCTTTTCGTGGGCCTGCTGGTGCTGGTCTGGGGCAGCCAGGCCTTCTACGGCGTCATCGATACCAAAAAATTCCCCCAGGCCTACAGCGTGGGCGAGACCGCGAACCTGAGCGAGAACGACAAGGGCAAGCTGCTGAGCGATGCCGGCCCCTCCACCCCTGTGGAGATCACCGGCCTGACCGCAGTGCCGGAAGCAGGCGACCTGTTCGAGGCTGTTGAGGACGAGCGTCTGGCCCGTGAACTGGCCGAGCAGCGCATTGCTGCCGCCAAGGAGAAGCAGTTCTCCTCCTTCCAGAAGGTCACGCTGGATAACCTGTTCAGCCAGATGGCACAGAACGACATGAAGGAGCTGGCCATCGTGGTCAAGGCCGATGTGCAGGGCTCTGCCGAGGCTGTGAAGCAGAGTCTGGAGAAAATCTCCAACGATGAGGTGCGCGTGCGCGTCATCCACGCCGGTGTCGGCGCCATCAGCAAGTCTGACGTGGATCTGGCCGATGCCTCCAACGCCATCATCATCGGCTTCAACGTCCGCCCGGACAACGTGGCCAAGGAAGAAGCCGCTGCCACCAAGGTCGAGATGCGTATGTACCGCGTCATCTATGACGCCATCAACGACGTCACCGACGCTATGAAGGGTATGCTGGCTCCCAAGTTCCGCGAGGTGTCTCTGGGCGAGCTGCAGGTCCGTCAGGTGTACAAGATCTCCAACGTGGGCACCGTTGCAGGCTGCCGCGTGACCAGCGGCAAGATCACCCGCGACAGCAAGGTGCGTGTGGTGCGTGACGGCATCGTCATCGCCGAGGACGAGATCGCATCCCTGAAGCGCTTCAAGGACGACGCCAAGGAAGTGGCCGAGGGCTACGAGTGCGGCGTGACTCTGGAGAAGTTTGCGGACGTCAAGGAAGGCGACGTATACGAGGCCTTCAAGATGGAAGAGTACCGCGACTAAGCAAAAACCGAATATATAACAGCTTCCCGGCAGAAAAGGCTTCCCCCGTCCGGGGGAAGCTGTCGAACGAAGTGAGACTGATGAGGGCGTATCTTTCGCAGGTGTGGAGCGTGCGCCCTCATCCGTCGTTTTGGCAGACAAATGCCGCCTTGCCCCGGCCGGGGCAAGGCTTTGGGAGGCTGCCGGACAGAATTTGGAGAAAACTATGTCTCAGAAAAATATGGGCCGTCTTGCGCAGGATATGAAGCGCGAGGTCATTGCCATCATCGGCCGGCTGAAGGACCCGCGGCTGGAGGGCGGTCTGCTGACCGTCACCCGTCTGGACGTGACGCCGGATCTGGATGTGGCAAAAGTGTATGTAAGCGTGATGGGCCGCGCAGACGGCCCCAAGCCCGCAATTGAAGCGCTGAACCGCGCCGCAGGCCATGTGCGCACCGAAGTGAGCAAGAAAATGCACATCCGCAAGGCACCCCGCTTCATCTTTGTGGAGGACGACGGTGCCGCCTATGCAGCCCACATCAACGAGCTGCTCCGCACGCTGAATGTGAACGGCGACGCTGAGGACCCTCAGCCCGCCGAGACCGAGGAATAAATCCAGCGCTGCGGAAAGGATGGATCCATCAAATGACAGAACAGCTCAATGTGCAGCAGATGGCCGAGCGCCTCTGTGCTGCGGACAACATTCTGGTCCTGTGTCATAAAAACCCGGACGGCGACACCATCGGCTGCGGCAGCGCCCTCTGCCACGCGCTCAAGGCGCTGGGCAAGACGGCAGCTGTCCTCTGCTCCGATGCTGTGCCTTCCCGCTACAGCTTTACTGCACCGGTGCCGTTCCGGGGCGAGTTTGAGCCCAAGACCGTTGTGGCTGTGGATGTTGCCAGCGTGCAGCTCTTTGGCGAAAACAACGGTGTGCCGCAGTATACCCGCCACGTCGATCTCTGCATCGACCACCACGCGGGCAACAGCGGCTATGCGGATTTCACCCTGCTGGACGGCAATGCGGCCGCAGCGGCAGAGCTTCTGTATGAGGTCATCAGCGAGATGGGCGTGGAGATCACCCCCCTCATCGCCAACTGCCTCTACACCGGCCTCGCTACGGACACCGGCTGCTTCCGGTTCTCTTCCACCACTGCCAACACCCACCTCGTGGCTGCAAAGCTCATTCTGGCCGGTGCGCAGGTGGAGGAGCTGAACACCCTGCTCTTCGACACCAAACCCCGGGAGCGGATGGAGGCGGAGCGTATCGCCCGCAACCATCTGGAATATCATCTTGAGGGCCGCTGCGCCCTGATGTATCTGACCCGGGACGAGATAGAGCAGAGCGGCGTGGACCCGGCTGACCTGGAAGAGCTGACCAGCCTGCCCATCAGCATCGAGGGGGTCAAAGTGGGCCTGCTGCTCCGTCAGCAGCCCGGCGGCAGCTACCGCATCAGCGTGCGCGCCGCCAAGGGCGTGGACGCCTGCGCCATCGCACGGCGTCTGGGCGGCGGCGGCCACACCCGCGCAGCGGGCTGTGAGCTGCTGGGCAACCTCGACAACGCCAAGAGCGCCATTCTGGCCGAAGTGGAGGCGGAACTCGACCGCCCCGAGATGCAGGAGGAAAGCTGATGCAGGGCATCCTTATCGTAGATAAGCCAATGGAGTGGACCAGCTTTGACGTCATCGCCAAGCTGCGCGGCATCCTCGGCACCCGCAAGCTGGGCCACAGCGGTACGCTGGACCCCATGGCCACCGGGGTGCTGCCGGTCTTTGTGGGGCAGGCCACCCGCGGGGTGGAGTTCGCAGAGAACGGCCAGAAGGAATATGTAGCCGGTCTGCGGCTCGGCCAGGTGACGGACACCCAGGACGTCACCGGCACCACGCTGGAGACCCGTCCCGTCACGGCGGATCGGGCAGCACTGGAAGCGCTGCTGCCCCGCTTTCTGGGAGAGCAGGACCAGATCCCCCCTATGTACTCCGCTGTCAAGGTAGGCGGGCAGAAACTCTACGACCTGGCCCGGAAGGGACAGGTCGTGGAACGGAAGCCCCGCCGCATCACCATCTACGAGCTGGAGCTACTGGCCCAGGAGAGCGCAACGGACTACCTGCTCCGCTGCCGCTGCTCCAAGGGCACCTACATCCGCACCCTCTGCCATGACATCGGCCGACAGCTGGGCTGCGGCGGGACGCTGTACGCCCTCCGCCGCACCATGGCGGCCGGCTTCAGGTTGGACCAGGCAGTGACGCTGGAGGCAGTCCAGGCACAGGGTACAGCGCTCCTGCTGCCTACGGACAGCCTCTTCGCAGAGTACCCGGCCCTGCCTCTGACATCCGGCCTGCTGGAGAAACGGGTCCGCTGCGGCAATCCCATCCCCCTGCCGGGCACACCGGACGGCATCTACCGCGTATACAGCCGGGACCGGCAGTTCCTGTGCCTGTCCCGGGCTGCGGGCGGAACGCTGACGTCCATCAAGAATTTCTTTGGAGCGTAAACCATGAAAGAACGAGTCATTGCCCTGGGCTTTTTTGACGGAGTCCACCTGGGGCACGGCGCCCTGCTGCGCCGGGCCGCTGAGGAGGCCGCCCTGCGGGGCTGTACCCCCGCGGTATTCACCTTTGACCGCCCGCCGAAGGAAGTAGTCACCGGCGTCCCCTGTCCCCTCATCAACTCCCCGGAGGACCGGCGGGACCTGGTGCGGCGGCTGTACCGCATTCAGGACGTGCTGATGGTCCCCTTTGACCGCGAGATGATGACCACGCCCTGGGATGACTTTATTGTCCGGATCCTGGTGGGCCGCTACCACGCGGTCCATTTGGTGGCGGGACACGATCACCACTTCGGCCACAGGAACCAGGGCACACCGGAGCTGCTGGCGCAGAAGTGCGCCCAGCTGGGCCTGGGCTGTGACATCATCCCCAAGGTGGAGGTGGCAGGCATCACCGTCAGCTCCACCTACATCCGCCGGTTGGTGGAGCTGGGGCAGATCAGCCGGGCCAACCGCTTCCTGGGCCACCCCCACACCCTGACAGGCACAGTCCGCCACGGCCGGGGCATCGGCTCCTCCCAACTGTTCCCCACTGCCAACCTCATCATTCCGCCTCATGTGCTGGTGCCGAGCCACGGGGTATACGCCACCCGGGCCACACTGGAGGACGGCTCCTGCTACGCCGCTGTCACCAACGTGGGCACCCGCCCCACGGTTCAAAACGGCTCGGACATCACAGTGGAGGCCTGTCTCCTGGACTTCCAGGGGGACCTGTACGGTAAACAGCTGCGGCTGGAGTTTTATGAGCATCTGCGCCAGGAGGTGCGCTTCGACTCCCTGGACGCCCTGCGGGCCCAGATCCAGTCGGATGCAGACGCCACCCGGACCTATTTCGCAGACGGGGTCCCCACCTTCCCTGCCCTTTGATCCTCCATGAAACAGCGCGGAGTCCGGAATCGGACTCCGCGCTGTTTTCAGATCAGCCACACCGTCAGCCACACCAAGCCGATCCCGGCAGCGCCCATCAGGGTGTAGACCGCCGGGGAAAGATCCCGCCAGATCCGGCTGAACCGCCCATGGTCTCCGCCGGCATAGTTTCGCGCCACCCGGCGGGCCTCCTCCACCAGCTCCCGGGCGGTGACGCCCTCGCCGGCCGCATCGTTCCGCACGATGAAGATCGCCTGCTCAAAAAAACGCTGGTCCGGGGAATCCACCACCACGACCCGTCTGGAAATGCCTTTCACCATCCGCTTTACGCCTCCTGCCTCTCACAGAATTTAGATGGTTCCATTTTGTCTCAGCGCGGGAAAATTTATACCGCCTCTCACACCTTTTTCACACCGCTCTCCCGGCTGAGATACAGCACCTGAACCCCGCAGTCGTCCTGAAGATTCTCCCGCCGGACGCTCTCGCTGAGGATCAGTCCCGCCAGGGTCTGCGGATCCTCTCCATCCCAGCCGGCCAGCAGGTTTTGAAGCCATTCGTCCCGGCCCGGGTCTGCCACCCCGTCGCTGACCATTACTGCAAAGCTTCCCGGCTCCAGCGTGGCACGGGTCACATCCGGAGCCGCCGCCCCGCCCCGCAGACCCGCCGGCAGGGGCCCGCCGGTGATCCGCCGGACAGTGCCCCCCTTCTTCACATAGCTGGGGGCCGCGCCGTATTTGAAGAAGGCCGCCTCCCCCGTCTCCGGTCTGCAGGTGATGAGATCAATGGTGGTGAAGCTTCCGGTCTCCGCGCCTCGCAGGGCCATGGCTGCGTTCAGGGTCTTCATGGCCGCCTCCGGCTCGATGCCCGCCTGCAAAAACTGCTCCAACAGACGGCAGGTGAGGGCGGACTCCCGCCGGGCTGCCTCTCCGCTGCCCATGCCGTCCGCCAGCAGCAGGCACAGAAGCCCTCCCTCCGTGCGGAAGGAGACCACCGTATCCCCGCAGACCGTCTCCCCTTCCTTGGGCCGCAGAGCCGCGCCAATGCGGCAGAGATCCGCCTCCCCTGCTGTGGCACGGACCTCCCCCAAACCGGCAGCGGTGGCGGTCAGCAGTTCACTGAGCTGGGCGTACTGGCCCCTGGCGCTGCGGCGGGTCTCCTCCAGCTGCCGCCGGTACTGCCGCCGCAGCAGGAATGCAGAGAGCTCCCCATTGACGGCGGTGAGAAAGTCCGGCAGGTGGATGCACCGGTCCGCGAAGTAGCTGGGAAAGTCCTTGGCCAGCGCGCGCCCCCGCTCCAGCAGGAAGGGCGTGGCGTCGTTCAGGGCGTTGAAGGTGCCGGTGTACTCCTTCTGCCAACAGAGCTCGCACAGGGCGCAGCCCCGGCACACCTTTTCTGCCGCCCGGTCAAAGACCACCGCCGGGTTCTCCTCCGTGGACACCGGGGCCGCCCTGCCCATGCTGTCGTACAGGGCCCGCAGAGCGGCGGCCATCCGGGTCAGCTGGGCGCGCATCCCCTCCAGCGCGGCGGGAAACTCCGGTGTCTCTCCCCGCATCACCCGCTTGCCGCCGAAGGCTCGGCCCGGCAGCATCAAAAACAGGACCGCTCCCACCGCGGCCTCCGGCAGCAGGGGCGTGGAGAGGCCCGCCGGCAGGGCGGCCAGGGCCGCCGCTCCCCAGAATGCCAGCGCCGCCCAGATCCGCCTTCCGCTGCTGCGGCTCCCGGCCAGAAGGCCCGCCAGACCATAGGCCGCCCCGAAAAGGACGCCGCCCCGGCCGGAACAGAAGTCCGCCGCCAGGCCCGCCCCCAGTCCGGCGGCTACCCCGGTCATGGCCCCCCGCTGATAGGCGGTGTAGGCCAGCAGCAGGCACAACAGTGAACGCCCCACGGAGACACCGGCCAGTTCTACGTCCACCAGCGCCAGCAGAATGGAGCCTGCCAGAAACAGCAGACTATCTGGCTCCGGCCGCTCCCCTCCGGCCTGCAGCAGGGGCTGATAATACCATGCGGAGATGCCTACCAGGGCCGTCGCCGCAAGGCAGGGCGCCAGGTTTCGCAGAGGGGACAAGGACTGGAGCACGTAGATGCCGCTCACCGCCAGAAACAGTCCCGCCCCTGCCAGAGGGTGAAACAGCGGTCCCTCCAGCAGCTTCAGCCCCTGAAAGGCCGCCGCGGTGGTAAAGATCAAAATCGCAGCGGCCAAAAAGGGCAGCGCACCGGAAAAGTCCAGAAACAGCACCGCCCCCACGCCAGCGCCCAGCAGGGCGGCGATCCCTCCTGCCCCTGGCCCACAGGCCGCCACGCACCCCAGGGCAAAGGGCGCGTAATCCCCCGGCGTCTGGGTGGCGGTCAGCGCCGCCGCCAAAAAAAATCGGATGCCCCAGGCCAGCAGCTGTGCCGGCTGGTGCCGGCTCCATATCATGTCCCTGTGCCCCACAGCTTGTCCCTCCTGTATTCCGCCGTGAAGTCCACGGCCTCTTTGGTTTTTTCCACTATTTTACAGGCTGTGTGGAAAAAATCCCGTCGGGAAAAGAAAGCCGCGCCATTTCCGGGCTGGATGCCCATAGTGGACTTTTACGGCCGGATATGGTATGATAAACTATCATGTTTTCATTGGAAAGGACGGCCCGCCTTGAACATCGGCACGCTTACCATCAACTCCTCCCTGGCCCTGGCCCCCATGGCCGGGGTCACGGACGTCGCCTTCCGCCAGATCTGCGCGGAATTGGGGGCGGGATATACCATCACGGAGCTCATCTCCTCCAAGGCCCTGTGCTACCACGACAAGAAGACCCTGTCCCTGCTCCAGCAGTTTCCCGGGGAGCACCCTGCGGCAGTGCAGATCTTCGGCAGTGACCCGGTCTGCATGGCAGAGGCAGCCCAGATCGCCCTGGAGCATTCCGGGGCGGATGTGGTGGACCTGAACATGGGCTGCCCCATGGGCAAGATCGTCAACAACGGCGACGGGGCCGCCCTGATGAAGGACCCGGAAAAGGCCGGACGCATCATGGAGGCAGTGGTGAAAGCCGTCTCTGTGCCGGTGACCGCCAAGTTCCGCCGGGGCTGGGACATGGGCAGCTGCAACTGCGTGGAGTTCGCCAGAATCCTGGAGCAGGCAGGGGCCTCCGCCGTGGCGGTCCACGGCCGGACCCGGGCCCAGGTGTACAGCGGTCAGGCGGACTGGACCTGCATTCGGGCGGTGAAGGAGGCTGTGTCCATCCCCGTCATCGCCAACGGTGACATCTGGAAGCCGGAGGACGCGGAGCGGATTCTGCTCCACACCGGAGCGGACATGGCCATGATCGGCCGGGGCTGCTTCGGAAATCCCTGGATCTTCCAGCAGGCCAAAGCCGTGCTGGAGGGACAGCCGGTGCCCCCGCTGCCGCCGCTGGCAGAGCGGTGCGAGACCGCTGTGCGGCAGATCCGCATGGCCGCAAGCTACAAGGGCGAGCGGGTGGCGGTGCTGGAGGCCCGGAAGCAGTATTGCTGGTATCTCAAGGGGATCCCCCATGCCAATTACTATAAGGAACAGATCGTACAGATGAATACCCTGGAGGATGTTGACCGCATTACAAAAGGCATCCAACGGGATCTGCGGGATTAGGAGGGGCCATGAACGAGGAATACAACTTGATACAAGCGGCCCGGAACGGCGATCAGGCGGCCTTCGGAGAGCTGGTGCGGCAGTACCAGAAGCGGGTGTTCGCCCTTGCGGTGCGGATGTGTCCCACGCCAGAGCTGGCAGAGGAGGCGGCGCAGGAGGCATTCCTCGCCGCGTGGCAGGGCCTGCCCTTTTTCCGGGGAGATTCCGCCTTTGCCACATGGCTTTACCGGCTGACCTCCAACGCCTGCGTGGATCTTCTGCGGAAGGAAAACCGCCATCAGGGACCATCCCTGGACGATGAGACCGTCAGCGCCGAGGTTCCGGATCCCGCTCCCACGCCGGAGAAGGCTGTGGAGCAGCAGGAGCTGCGCCGGCAGATCGAGGCGGGACTGCAAACGCTGTCCCCGGAGCACCGGGAGGTGCTGATCCTGCGGGAGATCCAGCAGCTAAGCTACGATGAGATCGCTGACGTTTTATCGCTGGATCTGGGGACGGTAAAATCCCGGATCAACAGGGGACGGCGGCAATTACGGGAATTTTTGCTGAAACAGGGGAACTTTTTATCGTCCGCTGCGTCTAACAAAACAGAAAGGGGGCTGTGAAATGAATATCCATGAAAACACCGCCCTGCTGGACGCCTTTGTGGACGGCGAGCTGACCAGTGAAGAAATGATTTCCGTCCAGTCCCATCTGGACGAGTGCCCGGAGTGCCGGGCCTATGTGGATGACGTGCTGGCGATCCGGGCGTCCTTCCCCACGGAGGACGATGCGGAGCTGCCGGCAGATTTTGCGGAAACGTTGATGAAGGCTGTGGCGGAAACGCCTCAGTCCCGGCCCAAGAAGCGGCAGCCCTGGGGCAAGCTGGCTGCGGCTGCCGCGTGTCTGGCGGTGATCGTACTGATGCAGCACGGCACGTTGGGCAGCGTCAGCGGCAGCAGCAATACCTCCGCTGCCTGTGATACGGCCCCGATGGAGGCCGCCGCAGCGGAAAGTGCTCCCGAGGAACGGTGCCTGACCACCGCCGGCGGGGACAACGGCTCGGACAGCTTTGTCGATACGAACACGGAAAGCAAAAAGACGGATGCGTATTATGCCTGCGCTCTGCCGCCGGATCAGACCACTATAGAGAATGACAGCACGGCAGCTATGACCGACGGTTCCTCCGCTCAGGATGATCTCCCCACGGTGACGGTCAGCAAATCGGATCTGGGCGAGCTGCTGGATGACCGGGAACCCACCGAGGTAAAGCCGGGCGTGTGCCGGTATCTGCTGACCCGGCAGGAGTTTGAGGATCTGGCGGCGAAGTTGGCCGACCGCGGTGTGACACTGAAAACAGAGGACACCGACAGCGACCAGATCTGGCTGGAAATGCTCGACGAATAAACCGCGTAAACGGAAATGCAGAAAAAGCAATGCCGCAAGGCATTGCTTTTTTGTTTGAACTATGCTATACTGCCTTTTCGACAGGTGCCATCTCCCTGTCCAAGCGCCTTTGACCGGGCGTTCGTTCGGCAAGCCAACATAGGCACGCCGTTCTCTAAACAAAAAAATGGAGGTTTTTTTATGTCCAAATGGTCTACCCGGCAGCTGGCTACCGCTGCCATCATCGCCGCGCTTTACACGGTGATGTCCCTGTTGTCCTCGGTTTTCGGCCTGACCTACGGCCCCATCCAGTGCCGCTTTTCCGAAGCGCTGACGGTGCTGCCCTTTTTCCTGCCGGAGGCGGTCCTCGGCCTGTTTGTAGGGTGCCTTGTCACCAACCTGATGAGCACCGTCGGCCCGCTGGATATCATTTTTGGCTCCATGGCCACGCTGCTGGCAGCGCTGTGGACGGCGAAGATGCCCAACAAATTTTTGGCAACCCTGCCGCCGGTAATCTGCAACGCCGTCATCATCGGCGCAATGATCGCGTGGTATGAGGGCGGCTTCTCCGCCCAGTTCCCCGCCCTGTTCGCCTACAATGCCCTGACGGTGGGCATCGGCGAGGCCATCGCCTGCTGTGTGCTGGGACTGCTCCTGCTGGAGGTCATGCCCCGGATCCCTGCCCTGCGGGGACGGCTGGCAGTTCGGTAAAGCCTGCATGCAAAAAGAATCCGCTTTGACATGATGTCAAAGCGGATTTTTTCGTATGTGCTGCTGAAATGATAAGCAAATCAAGCTTTGCTTGCGAAATAGGCCCGGGCATCATCGGCGTTCCGGCGGATCTCCGCTTTCAGAGCGTCCAGAGAGTCGAAGCGGATCTCGTCCCGGAGCCGCTTGTAGAATTCCACCCGGATGGACTGGCCGTAGAGATCCCCGTCAAAATCCAGCATCCAGGATTCCACCGTCAGGTCGCTGCCGTTGTTGACGGTGGGGCGGGTACCCACATTGGTAACGGCGGCATAGCTGCTGCCGTCCATAAGGCAGACACGGGCGATATAAACGCCGTCTCCCGGCACCAGTACATGAGGGGGCGGCACCAGATTCACCGTGGGGATGCCGATGGTGTGGCCGATGCGGCGACCGTGCCGCACCGTCTGGGTCAGGATATGGGGATGGCCCAGATACTCCATGGCCCGCTCCACCTGTCCAAGGCTTACCAGACGGCGGATGTAGGTGGAGCTGACGGTGATGCCGCCGACCGTGACCTCCGGGATAATGTCGCAGCCAAGACCCAGCTCGGCGCACTTGCTTTTCAGCAGTTCCGGAGTGCCTTGGTTCTTGTGGCCGAAGCGGTGGTCATGACCGGCCACCAGATGGACGGCGTGATACCGCTTGATGAGAATTTCCGTTACGAAATCCTCCCAGGAGGTAGTCATCATCTCCTTGTTAAAGGGGACCATGATGACATCGTCGATGTCGTAGAGACTTTTGGCCAGCCAGGCCCGGTCCTCCGGGGAGTTGATGAGGGGCACCGGTACGCCGGTGACTACCTCCTTCGGCGGCTGCGCCCAGGTGAACACCGCAGAGCGGACGCCCCGGCGCTTGGCTTCCTCCACGGTACGGCGCAGCAAGGCGCCGTGGCCCAGATGGACCCCGTCGAAAAAGCCCAGAGCAATGACTTTTGGTTGAATGGACATGGTTTTATGCTCCAAAAAAGTTCTTGATAGATGTCAGCGTGCCGCTTTCGGCACGGGAAAGACAGAGAAATTCTCCGTTTTTGCCATGGACCCGATAGGTACCGTCCGCCAGCTCCGGCACCGTAATGGGGTTGCCGTTGCGGACCCGGGCTTCCTTGCCGGGAGAGGGCAGGGTATAAAGAGGATAGGCCGTGAACATGGATTCCACAGGCCGCAGCAGAGCTTCTCCTTGGGCCTGTACATCCTCAAGGGAGACTGCCTCCGCCAGTGTGTACCCGGCGGCCATGGTGCGGCGGAGACTGAACATAGTGCCGCCGCAGCCCAGCGCTTGTCCGATGTCATGGCACAGCGTCCGCAGATATGTTCCCTTGGAGCAGCGGCAGCGGAGCAGATAGTCCGTCTCGCTGACCTGTTCCAATAGCTCTAACTCAAAAATGGTGATATTGCGGGGCTTCCGCTCTACCTCCTTGCCCTTTCGGGCCAGATCATAGAGCTTTTGGCCGTTGATCTTGATGGCGGAATACATGGGCGGGATCTGCGCGATAGGGCCGGTGAAGCGGGGGAGGACGGCTTCCAACGCCGCCCGGTCCACAGTGACGGGATGGGTCTCCAGCGTTTCCCCGGACGTATCCTGGGTGTTGGTGACCAGCCCCAGCCGCAGACCGGCGATATACTCTTTTTCGCCGTTTTCCGCGAATTCTACGGCACGGGTAGCCTGTCCCACAAACACCGGCAGAACGCCGGTGGCCATAGGATCCAGCGTGCCGCCATGGCCTACCCGCTTTTCCTTCAGAATTCCCCGGATCTTGGCACAGACATCCATGCTGGTCCATCCGGAGAGTTTATCGATTATTACAATGCCGCTGGCCATAGGCGGTTCCTCATTTCTTGAAATCCGGGACGATCCGGGCGATGGCGTTCAGCATTTTTTCTTCTGCCTCCGCCTGGGTAACGCCCTCCAGCGTGGCTCCGGCGGCGCGGGCATGGCCGCCGCCGCCCAACAGACGGCAGACCTCCGTGGCGTTGACCCGCTCGCCAGTGCGGAGAGAGAACTTCCAAACGCCGTCTCCCAGCTCCCGCATGGTCACGGCGCAGTCCACCCCCTGGATCTGGGGGCCTAAAGCGGAAAGCTCCTCCGCATCGCTCTCCGTGGCGTGAAATTTTTTCAGCAGCGACCGGGGGACGGACAGCACCGCCGTCCGGTTGCTGTCGTAAAATTTTGCCTCTGCCAGCATGGCGGCCTCCAACTGCATCCGCACACGGGATTTCGTCTGGAAGAACAGCTTGTTGACGGCGCGGTAGTCGATGCCGGTGTCCATCAGCTCCGCTGCGGCCCGGTGAGTGGCGGCGGTGACGTTGGAGTAGATGAAGCCGCCGGTGTCCGTGGAGATGGCCACATACAGCGGCAAAGCGATCTCCGGCGTCAGGGGCGTCAGCTCCCGGACAATGTCCAAGATCAGCTCGCCGCAGGCGGCGGCCTCCGGACGGACGATGTTGGCCTTGCCGAAGCCCTCAAAGGAGGGGTGGTGGTCGATTGCCAGATCCACCTTATCCGCGTAAGACTTGGCATTGTCGGGGAACAGTCCCACCGTGGCGATGTCCGTAGATACCACTTTTTCCGGCACGAAGTCCGCCGGAGCGCTGTAAGGGGTAAAATAGGGGGCGGTATTCTCCGTCAGTCCGGGATTGGGCAGCAGGTAAGCGGTCCTGCCTATGGCCCGCAGCGCGGCGCACAGCCCTGCGGCACAGCCAACGGTATCACCGTCGGGCCGGATATGGGTCAGGATCAGGACGCGGTCAAAGGAGCGCAGCAGCGCGGCGGCCTCGGAAACGGTCAGCATCCCTTATTCCTCCTCCGGCAAAACGGCGTCATTGTCGGGGTTTGCCGGCTTTACCTTCTCCGGATCCCGGAGGACCTCCAGAATGTGTGCGCCGTAGGCGATGGAATCGTCAGCGATGAACTGAAGCTCCGGGGTGTAGCGCAGCTGGAGGGCGTGGCCCAGCTCCCGGCGCAGGAAGCCGGAGGCGGATTTCAGGCCCTTGAGCACGTCCTTTTCCTGATTCTTATCCAGAACACTGACATAAATTTTGGAATAGCGCAGATCTCCGGTGGTGTCCACACGGGTGATGGAGACCATGCCTACCTGAGAGACGCGGGGATCTTTCAAACGGCGAAGCTGGTCTGCCAGCTCCCGCTGGATCTCCTCATTGATGCGTCCGATACGGTTAGATGCCATAAAAATTCTCCTTTCTGATAGTGGGAGATGAAAACCGGGCGGCGGCTATGCCGCCGCCCGGGGTCAGTTGAAACAGATTTTTTGAGAGGGTTTAGCGGGGAATCTCCTCCATGGTGTAGCCCTCGATGATGTCGCCCAGCTTGATGTCGTTGAACTTCTCCACGGTCAGGCCGCACTCAAAGCGCTCCTTGACCTCCTTGACGGAGTCCTTGAACCGCTGCAGGGAGCCGAGGACGCCCTCGTGGACCACGATGCCATCCCGGACCACACGGACGGAGCAATCCCGGCGCAGGCAGCCGTCCTGCACGTAGCAGCCGGCCACGGTACCCACGGAGGAGACCTTGTAGGTCTCCCGGACCTCGGCGTGGCCAAGGACCACTTCCCGGTACTTGGGAGCCAGCATACCCTTCATAGCGGTTTCGATCTCGTCGATGGCATCATAGATCACGCGGTACATCCGCATATCCACGTTCTGACGGGCGGCGCTTTCACGGGCGGCGGAATCCGGCCGGACGTTGAAGCCCACGATGATAGCGTTGGACGCGGCGGCCAGCGTCACATCGGACTCGTTGATCGCACCCACAGCGCCGTGGATGACCCGGACGTTGACCTCTTCGTTGGAGAGCTTCTCCAGAGAGGCCTTCACAGCCTCCACGCTGCCCTGAACATCAGCCTTGACGATCAGAGCCAGCTCCTTGCGCTCGCCGGACTTGATCTGGTCGAACAGGTTCTCCAGAGAGACCTTCTGCACGGGTGCGGCGGCCTTAGCGCGCTCCTCTGCCTTGCGCTGCTCCACCAGCTCGCGGGCCATACGCTCGTCAGCCACGGCGAAGAAGGGCGCACCGGCCACGGGAGCCTCAGACAGGCCCGCGATCTCCACGGGGACGGAGGGACCGGCCTCGGTGAGGCGGTTGCCCCGGTAATCCAGCATGGTGCGGACACGGCCCACGGAGGTGCCGGCGATGATGATGTCGCCCTGCTTCAGAGTGCCGTTCTGCACCAGCAAAGTGGCCACAGGACCCCGGCCCTTGTCCAGACGGGCCTCGATAACGGTGCCCTGACCGGCCCGGTTGGGGTTGGCCTTCAGTTCCTGGACCTCTGCCAGCAGAGCCAGGTTTTCCAGCAGGTTGTCGATGCCGATGTGCTTCTTGGCGGAGATTTTGCACACGATGGTCTCGCCGCCCCACTCCTCGGGCACCAGGCCGTATTCCGTCAGCTGCTGCATGACCCGGTCGGGGTTGGCATTTTCCTTATCAATCTTATTGACGGCCACGATAATGGGAATATTGGCGGCCTTGGCGTGGTTGATGGATTCCACGGTCTGGGGCATGATGCCGTCGTCCGCGGCCACCATTAAAATGGCGATGTCCGTCACCATGGCGCCCCGGGCACGCATGGAGGTGAAAGCCTCATGGCCCGGGGTATCCAGGAAGGTGATGGGCTTGCCGTTGATCTGCGCCTGATACGCGCCGATGTGCTGGGTGATGCCGCCGGCCTCGCCGGAAGCCACGGAGGTGTTCCGGATGGTATCCAGCAGGGAGGTCTTGCCGTGGTCCACGTGGCCCATGACCACCACAACGGGGGCACGGGGCACCAGGTCCTCGGGACGGTCCTCAGTGGTGTCAATGAGCTTCTCCTCGATGGTGACAACCACTTCCTTTTCCACCTTGCAGCCAAGCTCCTCGGCCACGAAGGAGGCGGTATCGAAGTCGATCATCTGGCTCAGAGAGGCCATGACGCCGTTTTTCATCAGGCACTTGACTACCTCTGCGCCGGTCTTCTTCATGCGGCTGGCCAGCTCGCCCACGCTGATCTCATCGGGGATCTGGACCTTGACGGGGGCCTTCTTAGCGATCTCAAGCTGCAGCTTGCGCATCTTCTCGGCCTCGTCCTGACGGCGCTTGTTGGAAAAGACCTGACCGCCCTGACGGCCCTTGTTGCTGCGGAACTTCTCCTTGCCGCCCTTCTGGGCCATGCGCTCACCCCGCTGACCGCCCAGCTCTTCCATCCTGGCTGCAACCTTGTGTTTGACGTTATACGGGCAGTACATCAGCAGATATCCACCTCCACCGGCGCCAAGCAGCTTGCCGCCTAAAGCGCCTGCACGGATAGCCTCGTCATAAAGTGCGTCGATCTGCGGATTGGTGATCTTGCTGCTCATCTTCTTTTTACTCTGCCAGCCGTAATCCAGCAATTTGCCAAAGCTGTGGAGATTGCCCTTTAACAGCTCATCTTTCATGGCATAGGCCAGAGCCTTCACC
>ERZ772897.2399-NODE-2399-length-16392-cov-3.480321_pt1 | contig 16392 bp, 17 predicted proteins | sample MGYA00512125_ERZ772897 | MGnify/ENA primary metagenome ERZ772897 (study PRJEB29015, sample SAMEA2737660) | human gut metagenome | biome: human gut; feature: human-associated habitat; material: faeces | place: China | collected 2012 ... | reverse complement strand
TTCCCTTGCGGGAAGAGCCGCCGCCTTTGTTGTTCTTTGGAGTCTCCTGATTTATTAAAGCAGGATAAGAGCTGCGTTAATCACAAGGCCAATTCCGGTAGCGGAGGTACCCAGAACCCAACTGGCACACGCAAGGTCATAGAGGAAATTAGACACACTCTTCCCCATATCATTTGCGAAATAGTCCAGACCATCCTGAGTCCAAGTATTAGGGTTCTTCTTGCGGTAATCACGGATAGCGGTGACGCCCGCAAGCCATGCATAAGGAGGGAAGACCCATGCAGCGATAGCCTGAATAGCACTGGCACCACCGGTGGTATAGGTCATTTCCTCTTCGTTCATCACGCAGTAGGAAGCGGGCAGCATCATGATGTTTTCCATAGTAGCACTCCTTTACGAACAATATCCCAAAACAGCGCGGTGTGCGCCGGTTTGACGAAAGATAGAAGTTCCCGAAAAGCCACAGGGGAACTTACAGGATGAGCAGCAGCGCGCTCAGGGGAGCGAGAGCCACCACCGTACCGGTGGAAACAACGTCACGCAGGAAGTTGGAAGGCGATTTGGACATATCGTCGCTGATGGCGTCCATTGCACGGCCCATAACGGTGAGAGGATTGCCCCTGCGGTTGCTGTCAACGCTCAGCCAGTCTCTGGCCTGCGAGATGCCCCAGACATAGCTGGATGCCAGAACGGCCACGCCCACGATGGTGACGATGCCGCCAACAGCGCTGCCGCCGGTGGTGTAGGTCATCTCATCGTCAGAAAGCACTGCGTAATCAGCAGGCAACTCCATATATTTCTTCATAAAGAATCACTCCTTCATATCAGCAGGCGGCGCACCGCACTGCAAAGATCCCTCTTGCAGAGCTAACTTCTCTGACAGCATCATTCTACTACAACGCTGGATTTTGTGCAAGGGTTTTGGATAGAAACCACAAAAACCCGGGAAAATGCATGAAAAACACCTCGGAAGTTTGTGGAAAAATACTGCAATAATTCCCGGTATCAGCCCGCTACGCCGGCCCGGTAGAGGTAGGGGTCGCTCTTGAAGCTGTCGAAACTGTAGAGCACGAGGAGCTGGTCGTAATCGTTGTCCGCGATGAGCTTGTCCAGCCCGTAGTTGTAGTTGCGGAAATCCACCACGTCGATGTCGGCGTAGTTGGCCGTCAGGTAAGGCACGAAGCAGTTGGCGTAACTGTCCTTGATGACGAGAATGCGCCCGGTGCCGTCGCCCTTGATGCGGCTCAGGCCGTTGTTGCCGTGGAGGAACATGGCATACTTGTCGTAAACGTCCAGCTTGGCCGTGTCATACAGGCCGGTCGTCTCGCCGTCGGCGGGCTGGCCGGGACCGCTGACCGAGTAGATGGTCAGTTCGTTCGGCAGGTCATAATAAGTGATGGTGTCGGGTTCTGCGTCCGGCGTCCGCGCCTTGGAGTAGTGGGTGCCGTAGAAGCCGTCTGCCGTCAGCACGGTGTGGGCCGAGGGATCAAAGGGCGTAAGGCCCAGGGTGTCGCAGAGCAGCTTGTAGGCGTAGTATGCGCCGGTGCTCGTCCAGTGGTGGTCGGTGCGGTAGTAGATATATTCGTCCTTGTGCGCGGTGAGGGTCTGTCGCACGTCCACAAAGCGGCCTCCGGCGGCCTGTACGGCATCGGAAAGCGAGTCGAGATAACTGTCCTCGTCCAGCAGCGGAGCGCCTGCAGGGACGTTTTCCGGGTAGATAGCGGACGCCGCAGGCACCAGCATCACGTTGACCTTGCCCGGGTACCGCTGACAGAGCGCTTCCAGGGCGGCAGTGTTCTTGGGCAGGGTGCGCGTCTCGCTGGAAACGAGGCCGTAGGTGCGGGGGAACATCATGTGCTGTTTGCCCAGCAGGATGCCGCCGCTCTGCTCCTTCTGCATCACCTTCGTTTCCACGGTGCTCTGCAGGGCGACCCAGTTGTCACGGCCCACCACCTGGTCTTTGACGTATTTCGTGTAGGCCGTGAAGAACTTGTTCAGCCCATCAGCCGAGACGCTGGACAGACTGGGCCGCTGGGAGAGGGTGGTATTTTCCAGTTCACTGTAGGCCCGGTCCGGCGTGACAAGGTCCAGCACGAACAGCCCGGCAAAAAACAGGGTGAATGCGATAAGGACCGGATAGCGGAAAATCGAAGCGGAGCGCTTTGAATGTTTGTCCATCGTTCACGCCTCCTCTTAAAAGTTGAAATACAGGAACGGGCTGTTGGTGCTGCCCACGACGTAGGCCATCGAGACCGTCAGCAGCACCAGAATGGTCAGCGCCTTGGTGATGGCATTGCGGGAAAGCAGCTTCCACAGCTTTTCGATGAGCGGGGTGCAGCAGACGACGGAGACCGCCAGCAGTACGCCGTAGTTGCGCAGGAAGTAAAGGGGCATCACGCCGCCGGAAGGGATGAAAAGCTTGCGGAACAGCAGGCCGAACTCCACGCCTGCGTCGTTGCCCACGAACATGGCCCAGCCCACGACCACGAGGAAGAGGGTGTAGATATGGGGCCAGACCCTGCCCTTTTTGAGGTAGGGCAGGAGGAAGAGCTTTTCCAGAGCCAGCAGCACGAAATAGTACAGGCCCCAGCAGATGAAGTTCCAGTTCGCGCCGTGCCAGATGCCGGTGAGCAGTTCGACGACGAACAGGTTGAAGATCTGTCGCTTGAGGCCCTTGCGGTTGCCGCCGAGGGGAATATACACATACTCCCGGAACCAGCCGGACAGCGTCATGTGCCAGCGCCGCCAGAACTCGGTGATGGACGCGGAGATATAGGGGTAGTTGAAGTTCTGGGGGAAGTCGAAGCCCAGCATCTTGCCCATGCCGATGCCCATCAGGGAGTAGCCGGAAAAGTCGAAATAGAGCTGGAGCGAGTAGGCGATGACGCCCAGCCAGACCAGCGGGGTCGAGGCGTTGGCGAGGCCCACGAAGGAGACGGAGGGGCTGTCCGCTACGCCGATGATGTCCGTCCAGAGTGCACCGATGGCGTCGGCCAGCAGGACTTTCTTTGCCAGGCCGAAAGTGAACAGGGTCATGCCGTCCTCGATCTGCTTGAGCTCATAGCGGCCTTTGTAGACGTGGAGACGGTCGGAGACATCCCGGTACTTGACGATGGGGCCGGCGATGAGCTGGGGGAACATGACGACGTAAGCACCAAAATCAATGATGTTATGCTCCGTCTTCACATCCCGGCGGTAGACGTCGATGGTGTAGGAAAGTGTCTGGAAGGTGTAGAAGCTGATGCCCAGCGGCAGTACGCTGATGCCCTGAATGGGCGCAAAACCGGTGCCGAAGATGGCATTGATGCTGCTGAGCACGAAATTTGCATACTTGAAGTAGAAGAGCATCCCGAGACTGCCCGCCAGCGCGATGAGCAGCAGGATGAGACGGGCGGTCTTGTTCTGCTCGAAGCGCTCAAGCCCCAGGCCGCAGAGGTAGTTGATGAGGATGAGCGCCAGCATGACCGGGAAAAAACGCACCTCGCCCCAGCAGTAGAACACGAGGCTGCACAGGAACAGAACGGTATTTTTGAGTTTCGGGGGCGCGAGATAGTACAGCGCCAGTGTGATGGGCAGAAAGCGCAGCAGAAAGATGATGGTGCTGAAGACCACGGCGTCAGCCTCCTTTTAACATTGTGATAAAGCCGAAAAAGGCCGATGCCGCCACGGCACCGGCCCGAGAGAGTCTGTTTATTTGCCCAGAACGTCCTTCACGGCGCTGGTCAAATCAGAAGAGCAGTCGTTGGAAGCAATGACCATCACCACGAGGTCGTCGCCGCCGTCGATGATGGCGTTCTCCACGTTGGACTGTGCCTGTGCAAACTCAGCATAGTTGCCGTAGAAAGCCACCTGGTCCTGCTGGTAGGTCTTGAGGGTGTCCATGACGTCCTGTGCCTTGCCAGCGGCGGGCTGGATGGCAAGCACCAGACCGGCGTCGCCGTTGTCGTTGCTCTTGAGACCCTTGTAGCTGGTCACATCGTCGGCTTTCAGGCCAAAGTCGTACTCGATGTTCATGGCCGTTATCTCAAACTGGTTGGAGATGGGGTCGGCCTCGAGCAGGGCGTCTACGGCAGAAGCCACGGCGTCGGAAGCGCCGTTCTCCTCGGCGGAGACGGAAGCAGCAGGCTCAGAGGCGCTCTGGCTGGCAGCCCCGGAGGAGGCTGCGGAGGAGGCCGAAGAAGCAGAGCCGCCGCAGCCTGCCAGCAGGACACAGCCCGCAGCCAGCGCAGCAGCAGAAAGGACGAGTTTCAGACGAATATTCATAAAAGATTTCCCTCTTTTGTCGTTAAAATTCTGAGGCCCGGCCGCCCCGAAAACTGTCGGCCCAAAACCCCAAGATAGTCTACCATATCGACGGCAGAATTGCAAACGAAGCGTGAAATTTTAACCTTTTCTTCACCAGTGGATTCAGCCCTCGGCGGCGATGCTCTGCAGAGTCTCGATATACTCCTCAAAGCACAGGCCGCTGGCGTTGATCTTAGCGGCGTTCTCCACGCCCACGTACCGCCAGTGCCAGGGCTCGTAGATGATCTCGGTCTTGTCCTCGGCGTCCTTGGGGTAGCGGAGGATGAAGCCGTAGTCGCCCGCGTGCTCACAGAGCCAGCGGAAGGCGGCGGTCTTCTCGAAGCCCTCGTCCAGACCGGTGTGCTCCGGGCTGTTCAGGTCGGCGGCGAGGCCGCAGTTGTGCTCGGAGTATCCCGGAGGGTTGACGACGGCAGCGGCCTTTTCCTTGGCAGTGGCGTTGTCGTAGCCCTTGTCGAGGTAGTATTTGGTCTTCCGCTCGTAGAGGCTGGTCTGGTACTTGACGCTGCGGTAGCCGCTCTGCATCCAGACGGTCACGCCGTCGTCGGCAGCGGCTTTCTGCATGGAGAGGAAGGCATCGCAGGCCACGGTCTGCAGCGTCTTGTTGACGGCGGTGGCAGAGCCGCACTCCTTGGTATCGAAAGTATAGTCGTCCGGCATCTTGCTGGTGTGATTCACCAGCACCATCAGCGGGTCGGCCAGCATGGCGCGGGCCTCGTCGGCGGTGAGGCCAAGGGCGTTGGCAGGCGCAGCGGTGTTCTCGGCAGAGCTCACAGTGGAGTCGGCGATGCTCTGGGCCGGCATGGAGATGGCGGACGCCGCCGAAGCGCTGGGGATGGCGGCATGGTGGGTGAGCAGGAAGGTGACGCCGCCTGCGGCGACGCAGAGCATCACGGTAAGGCCGGCCACCCGGCGGATGGCACGGCTGCGTCTGCGGCGGCGCACCTCGGCGCGGGTGAGGCGTCGGCGGTGAGGATGAGGAGCAGAGGAATTCATAATGGACCTTCTTTCTTGTTGAGGGTGTGTATATTTTTGCACACGGGAGGACATCCTATTCCCGGGAGGCGAACAGGATGAAAATGTCGGCTGAGGAATACGGGCGCAGGGTGCGCCGGGTCGGCCCGCCCTCGCCGCTGGGCGGGGACTGCCTCTGGGCGTTTGGCGTGGGCGGCAGCATCTGCCTGCTGGGCGAGGTTCTGCGCGGGTGGTATCTGACCATGGGGCTCGACAAAGAGCTGGCCGGGACGCTCACCAGCTGCACGCTGGTGGCGCTGTCGGCATTGCTGACGACGCTGGGCCTCTACCAGAAGCTGGCCGCGAAAGCGGGCGCAGGCACCCTCGTACCCATCACGGGCTTTGCCAATGCGGTGGTCAGTGCGGCCATCGAGTTCAAGACCGAAGGCCGTGTGCTGGGGACCGGCGCGAAGATGTTCATCATCGCCGGGCCGGTCATCGTGTACGGCACGCTGGCGGCGGTGGTGTACGGCGCGGTGCTCTGGCTGCTGGGGGCTTCTATCCTATAATACGGAACAGCCCCGCCGGATATTGCAGCGCCGCAGCAACAGTATAGCACGTTCCGGGGCATTTTTTGCAGAAAGGGAGAAATTTTTTATGACAGAGCGTCGGGGCGATACCCTGTTGTTCCACACCCCGCCGGTCATCGCCGCACAGGCGGCGGTTGGCGGCAAAAAAGAGAGCGATGGCCCGCTGGCGGCAGGCTTTGATGAACTGACCACCGACAACCGGCTGGGACAGCGCAGCTGGGAAGCCGCCGAAAAGCAGTTGCAGCTGCGGGCGGCGCGGCTCTGCCTGCAAAAGGCGTCTCTGCCCGCAGAGCGGGTGGACCTTGCGCTGGCAGGGGACTTGCAGGCGCAGTGCACCGCCTCCGGCTACGCGCTGCGGGAGCTGGGCGTGCCCTTTGCGGGGCTGTTCGGGGCGTGCAGCACCATGGCCGAGGCGCTGGCGCTGGGCGCGGCACTGTGCAGCAGCGGCGCGGCGCAGAACCTGCTGGCCATGACCTCCAGCCATTTCTGCGCGGCAGAACGTCAGTTCCGCACCCCGCTGAGTTACGGCGCGGTGCGCACCCCTACCGCCCAGTGGACGGCTACCGCCGCCGGGTGCTGCCTGCTGCGCCCGGCAGGGCAGGGGGTGGGCATTGCCGCTGCTACCCTTGGCAGGGTGCAGGACAATAACATCAAGGATATCAACAACATGGGCGCAGCCATGGCACCGGCAGCAGCCGCCACGCTGCTGCATTATCTTGCCGATACCCATGCAGAACTGCGGGATTTTGACTGCATCTACACCGGCGACCTTGGGCTGGTAGGCAGTCAGATGCTGCGGGAGCTGCTGGCAGCAGAGGGTCTGCTGCTGAAAAACCACGCGGACTGCGGCTGTCTGCTTTACGATGCCGAGGAGCAGCGGGTAAAGAGCGGCGGCTCGGGCGCGGGCTGCTGCGCCGCCGTGCTCTGCGCGCATATCCTGCCAAAGCTTCTGCGCCGCGGCAGCCGCCGGGTGCTGTTCATCGCCACCGGGGCGCTGATGAGCCAGACCACCTTTTTGCAGAAGGAGAGCATCCCGGCGGTGGCACACTTGATAGAGCTGACCGCGCCGGAAAAGGAGAGCTGAAATGAACTATCTGTGGGCATTTTTAATAGGCGGCGCCATCTGCGCGGTGGGGCAGCTGTTCATCGACCTGACAAAGCTGACCCCGGCACGCATCCTGACCGGCTATGTGGTGGCGGGAGTGGTACTCTCGGCGGCGGGGCTGTATGCGCCGCTGGCAGAGTTTGCCGGTGCGGGGGCGAGCGTGCCCCTGCTGGGCTTCGGGCATCTGCTGGCAAAGGGGGTGCGCACTGCCGTGGCGGAAAAGGGTGCCATCGGCATCCTGACCGGCGGGCTGACCGCTGCCTCTGCGGGCATCACCGCAAGCCTTGTCTGCGGCGTGGTATGCAGTCTTGTGGGCAAAAGCCACGACCAGAACTGATGTTTTGTCTGCGCTGCTTCGCCACATTTTGCGCCCGGCGGCTGGTAAACTGGGGGCAAAACGGAGGTGAGGCGCATGAAACACAGCGGACAGACCGTATTGTGGGAGCTGTGGGCGGCGCTGTGCCTGTGCACGGCGCTGGTGCTGCCGCCGGGCAGTCCGTGGCTGCACGAGCCCGCACTTTTGTACCCGGGGCTTTCGCTGGCGGCGGTGGTTCCCGCCGCGTGGGTGGTGTGGTGGATGGCGGTGCCGCCGCAGCCGTTGCCGCCGGAGCAGCTGCTACAGCCGGTACAGCGGCAAAGCCTTGCCGCGCTGTGCGGGACATAACGGCGAAAAAAACAAAAACCCCTGTGCCGGATACCCGGTACAGAGGTTTTGTTCGTCAATCAAACTGCGCGATCAAGCGTTCTTGTTAGCACGCTTTGCCATACGGCTGATCTTGCGGCTGGCGGTGTTCTTCTTGATGACACCCTTAGCGCGAGCCTTGTCGATCGCGGAAACAGCAGCCAGGACGGTTGCGTCCTTGTCAGCGGCATTCGCATCGATGGCAGCGTCTGCCTTCTTGACGACTGTTTTCAGGTTGGTCTTAATGGCCTTGTTGTGAGCCTGCTCTGCAACAGCCTGCACGACACGGTCCTTCTGAGATTTGATGTTAGGCATTCGTTCCACCTCCTTGGCTACCTATAACAGCGCACCTTATGATACCATATTTGCCGTTCCAGCGCAAGCATTTTTTCGATTTTTGTTTCAAAAAGTTTTGATTTTCCCATACTTTTTGTGCCGCGAGGCCCCAAAACCGGCTTTTTGGCGGCAAACAGAGCAGAAAAGAGGGAAAATCATGCGCTTGACAGATATGGCGGACGAGCTCTACACGGCCGCGACTGACCTGCCCGGCGGAGTCCGCGCGGCCACGGCAAAGCGGGGCGGCGTGACGGTGACGCGGGTGGAGATCGCCCGGGAGGGCCTCGAGAAGCCCCGGGGGCGGTACGTCACGCTGGAAGTCCCCAGCGTCAGTGTGCTGGACGAGCGGGACGCCGAGGTCATCGAGCAGGCAGCGGACGAGCTGCGGGCGCTTCTGCCGCCGGAGGGGCCGGTGCTGGTGCTGGGCGTGGGCAACCGCCGGGTCACCGCCGACGCCCTCGGCCCCCGCACCGTTCAGAAAATTTTTGTCACGATGGGCGCAGGCTGTCCGCCGGTGAAGGGCATCCGCCCGGTGGCGGCGGTGGCCCCGGGCGTCTCGGCGTCCACCGGTCTGAGCCTGCAGCAGCTGGCCGGTGCGCTGGTGCGGGAAGTGCGGCCCACGGCCCTCATCTGTGTGGACAGCCTCTGCTCGTCGGAACCCCAGCGTCTGGGCCGGACGCTGCAGTTCTCCGACACTGGCCTCTGCCCGGCCCAGCCCGGCAGCAGCAAGCATCTGGACGCGGCCCGTCTGGGCCTGCCAGTGATTGCGGCGGGCATCCCCACCCTGATGATGGCGCAGGAGGGCAAAGACCTCGTGGTGACGCCCCGGGAACTGGACAGCGTCATCGCCCACGGGGCCGCCCTGCTGGGCGCGGCCATTAACCGCGCCTTGCAGCCGAGGCTCAGCATCGCCCAGCTCTGCTGGCTGGTGGGATAAAACCAGGCCGTCCATCATATTGTATGGATAAAACAAAAGGGGAGGGGGCAGTCTATGCGCTATGGCGAGGCCGGGCAGAGCCATCTGCTGCCCTTTCTGGGCGCAGCGGCCCTTTTTGCGGCTCTGACCATCATGGCCCACAGTGTTGTGCTGGGGCTGGCGGCGGTCATCGCCGGGCCTGTCCCGGCGGCGCAGACGGCGCTCTCCCTGAGCCGAAAGGCCGTCTCCGGCGCGGCACAGGAGGAGGCCGCATCTGTGGCCGAAGCCGCCCCTGAAAGCACCGGGACTGCTGCCTCTCAGCCCGAAGCCGCCCCGACAGGCGGCATCGAAAGCTATCTTGTGGAGCTTCTGGGTGACGACGCCCGGCCCGAAGGCGCGGGCGCAGTGATTGAAAAAAATTACCCGCAAGGCAGCGGTGAAAAGTACGTTGCCTGCGGCGCGGGCAGCATCAAGAACAACACCCGACAGACTGCGGCGGACATCGCAGCAGAGATACAGGACCCACTGCCCTTTGGCGTCGAAAAGGACAGCCCTGACCCGCAGATCCTCATCATGCACACCCACGCCACTGAGGACTACCGCCTCTCGGCGGGGCTGTGGTATTCGCCCGGCGACGGCGCCCGTACCACCGACACGAACCTGAATATGTGTGCCGTGGGCCGGGTGATGGCCGACACCCTCAACGCCGCCGGGCTGAACACCCTCCACGACGAGACCCTGAACGACTACCCCAGCTACACCGGCAGCTACGAGAACAGCCGGGCCGTCGTCCAGCGGTACTTGGCCCAGTACCCCAGCATCAAGGTGGTGCTGGACGTCCACCGGGACGCCATCGAGACAGAGGGAGGTTCCCGGATGGCCCCGGTCTGCACCGTGGACGGGCGGCAGGCCGCGCAGGTCATGATCATCTGCGGGTGCGACAACGGCGGCAGCGTCCGGCTGCCGGGCTGGCGGCAGAACCTCCGTTTCGCCGCCGCATGGGAGCGGAGCATGGAGGGGATGTACCCCGGGTTCACCCGGCCTGTGCTGTTCAGCTATCGCTTTTATAATCAGGACCTCACCACCGGCAGTCTACTCATCGAGATAGGAGGCCACGGCAATAACCTCAACGAGGCCCTCTACGCCGGGCAGCTGGCGGCCAACGGCCTTGTGCAGGCCCTGCTTGGCCCGGATACTTGACGAAACGGCGGCAAAGTGCTATATTTTACTGGTAAATGCAGTGATTGGGAAAAGTAGCGCATCACAACGCCACAGAGAGCGCGGCAGAGCTGGGAGCCGTGCGCGGACGGTGCGTGAACGAACACCCGGGAGCAGCAAACTGAACAGGGCGCAGTGAGAAAAATGCGCCGCCAGTAGGTGCGCCGCAGGCTCAGCGTTAACGGAGCAGCGCTTTTACTTGAGCGCGTGAGCGACCGGACACTTCCGGTAATTCAGGTGGCACCGCGGACATTACAAGACAGCTTGTTCGCCCTGAACTTTCAGGGCAAAAGCTGTCTTTTTTCTTTATAAAGGAGAACTACTATGGAACGTACCGAGATCCTTTCGCTGTTCAAGAACACCCCGGCAGACGGCACCGAGATCACCGTCTGCGGCTGGGCAAAGAACATCCGCGACTCCAAGAACATCGGCTTCATCGCCCTGTCGGACGGCGGCTGCTTCAAGACCCTGCAGGTCGTGCTGGAAGCCGGTAAGCTGGCAAACTACGATGAAGTCATCCACACCGGTCTGTACAGCAGCCTGCGCATCAAGGGCAAGCTGGTGCTCACCCCGCAGGCAAAGCAGCCCTTTGAGCTGAACGCCGAGAGCGTGGAGATTCTGGGCGACTGCCCCGCCGACGAGTACCCCCTGCAGAAAAAGAAGATGAGCATGGAGTATCTGCGCACCATGCCCACCCTGCGCCCCCGCACCAACACCTTCAACGCCGCTTTCCGCGTCCGCAGCGTGGCCGCTTACGCCATCCACAAGTTCTTCCAGGAGAACGGCTTCGTCTACGCCCACTCTCCGCTGCTGACCGCTTCCGACTGTGAGGGCGCCGGCGAGATGTTCCGCGTCACCACCCTCGACCTCGACAATGTTCCCAAGAACGAGGACGGCACCGTCGATTACACCAAGGACTTCTTCGAGAAGCCCGTCAACCTGACCGTTTCCGGCCAGCTGGAAGCCGAGGCCATGGCAATGGCGTTCGGCAAGGTGTACACCTTTGGTCCTACCTTCCGCGCGGAGAAGAGCTTTACCACCCGCCACGCCGCCGAGTTCTGGATGATCGAGCCGGAGATGGCGTTCTGTGATTTGAATGGCTACATGGACACCGCCGAGGCCATGACCAAGTACGTTATCCGCTACGTTCTGGACAACTGCCCCGATGAGATGGCTTTCTTCAACCAGTTCATCGACAAGGGCCTCATCGAGCGCCTTGAGCTGGTGGCAAACAGCGAGTTTGGCCGCATCAGCTACACTGACGCCATCGAGATCCTGAAGAAGAACAACAAGAAGTTCCAGTTCCCCGTGGAGTGGGGCGTGGACATCCAGACCGAGCACGAGCGCTACCTGACCGAGGTGGTGTTCAAGAAGCCCGTCTTCGTCACCGACTACCCGAAGGAGATCAAGAGCTTCTACATGAAGCAGAACGCCGACGGCAAGACCGTGGCTGCAGCAGATATGCTGGTGCCCGGCATCGGCGAGCTGATCGGCGGCAGCCAGCGTGAAGAGGACTACGGCAAGCTGGTGGCCCGCATGGACGAGCTGGGCATGGACAAGACCAACTACGAGTGGTACCTGAACCTGCGCAAGTTCGGCGGCGTGGAGCACGCAGGCTATGGTCTGGGCTTCGAGCGCATGATCATGTACCTCACGGGCATCCAGAACATCCGTGACGTGCTGCCCTTCCCCCGCACCGCATACGGCTTCTGAGAAGCGCGCATACTGTAATCAAAGAAAGCCGCCGCCTCTGCGGCGGCTTTCTTGTTCTTCATTTTTCAACAAGGAGCACAAAACAAGTGGAAAACATTTCACCTGCCCTCTTGGACTGGTTTTACAAGAACCGCCGCAGTCTGCCCTTCCGGGAGGACCCCACCCCCTACCATGTGTGGCTCAGCGAGGTGATGCTGCAGCAGACCCGGGTGTCGGCGGTGCTGCCGTATTACTACCGCTTTCTGGAAGCGCTGCCGGATATCCCTGCGCTTGCCGCCTGCGAGGAGGAAAAGCTGCATAAGCTGTGGGAGGGGCTGGGCTATTACAGCCGGGTGCGCAACCTGCAAAAGGCTGCAAAGCTCGTCTGTGCGCAGTACGGCGGGCAGCTGCCCGCCGACTATGCCGCCCTGCGTGCGCTGCCCGGCATCGGGGAGTACACCGCCGGAGCCATCGCGTCCATCAGCTTCGGCCTTCCTGTGCCCGCTGTGGACGGCAATGTGCTGCGGGTGTTTTCCCGCCTGTATAATGACCCGGGTGTTATTACAGAACCGGCGGTAAAAAAGGCCTTTACCGCCCGGGTCATGGAGCATCAGCCGCCGGAAAAGGCCGGGGATTACAATCAGGCGCTGATGGAGCTGGGCGCGCTGGTCTGCGTGCCCAACGGCGCGCCCCTGTGCGGACAGTGCCCGCTGGCGGAAGTCTGCCGCGCCCGGGCGGCGGGCACCACCGCCCAGCTGCCCCAGAAGGCAAAGCCGAAGCCCCGCAAGATTGTGCCGGTAACGCTGGCACTGGTGGAAAGCCCGGCGGGCTTTCTGGTACAGCAGCGGCCGCAAAAAGGGCTGCTTGCCGGGCTGTGGCAGCCGGTATTGTGGGAGGACGAGCATCTTTTGCAGGCCGAGGTGATGGCGCGGCTTGCGGCACTGGGGCTGGACACCGGCACGGCAGCTCCCGCCGCCCTGCCCGCCGCAAAGCACATCTTTACCCATATCGAGTGGCTCATGTCCGGCGTGCAGCTGCGCGTTGCGGCGCAAAGTGCCCCGGCGGGCTATGTCTGGGCAAGCCGGGAGCAGCTGCGCACCACCTACGCCCTGCCCGGGGCGTTCCGGGCGTATAAGCCGCTGTTGCTGTGATATTGGCAATTTGCTGTAATGAACCGCGCCAAAACCGGCACACTGCCCAAACTGCGCCCCGCAGCACCTTCAGGGCGTGAAAATTGGGGTGCAACGGTTGTAATTTTGGGCGGGAACGGGTATAATAAAAGCTACAAAGCGGCGCTGATCGCCGCTTGAATCAAGATCCTTTTGCGGGATGCCCGCTGGAAAAATCAAGCTGAAACAACGTTTCAACTGCAAAAAGGAGTGTACTGAATCTATGAAAAAATCTTGCTTGGTCGCTGTGATCGCTGTTCTGGCTGCTGTGGCTGGTGCGCTGGCTGCTGTGGCACTTTACCTGAACCGCCGCGAGAAGGAGCTGGACGAATACGAGCGTCTGCTGTTCGGCGAGGATGATGCAGAAACCGTAGAGCCGGAGGAAGCCGCTGCTGAGGACGAGACCGAGGCAGAATGATCCTGAAATACCGGAAACTACCGGGAAGATGAGCACATCGGGGCGCACGGAGCAGTCTGTCTGAACGGACTGCATCGGTGCGCCCTTTTTGTACATAAGGAGAAGGAACATGAAGCGTTTTTTGCTCTGGATCATCAGTGTGGCGCTGGGTGTGGTGGTGCTGCTGGCGGCTGTGATGGGGGTAAGCTATGCCTTTACCACCGAGGGCGGCTGTCCGGACGGTGCGGCACAGTTCGGCGGGCAGGCGCTGGAAGCCAACGGCTCCTGCTGGCAGGTGCCGTTGCTGGGTGGTCAGCTGGATAAGGTGTTCGCCAGCCCCGCCACCCTGAGTGTGCAGAAGCTGGGTGTGCTGTACACCGCTCACCCGGAACTTTCTTTGCCGGAGTGGACCTGCTACACCGCCCTGACCATCCAGAATGCGGCGGGGGATGTGCTGTTTGCGGGCAGCGCGGGGGAGTACCAGAACTTCCTCTTCCCTGCGAACGGCGAGTATAAGGCGGAGCTGACCGCGTGGCGCGTGCCCAAGGACGGCACCATCACCCAGTTCGAGGGCGGCAGCACCGGCCAGCTGCGCAAAAATCTGGGGCTGGAGCGCCCCGCAAAGCCCACCGGCTGGTACCGGTACAGCTTCCGGTTCACCCTGCAGGCCAGCGCGGAGGTGGAGCTTTCCGCCGAGCGGGTGGAGCAGGGCGGCACGGTGGGCGTGCGCATCTCCGGCATGACCGGAGACGCCGTGCCCACCATCGAGACCGACCTTGGCAGCGTGCAGTGCGTGCGCGCCGCCGAGGGCTGGCGCGCCTATATCCCGGCGGCGTATAACGCTTCCTCCGGCGGACACGAGGTGAACATCACGGTGAACGGCGAGACCATCACCCGCACCCTGACCGTGCTGCCGAAGGACTTTGGCACGGTGGAGGTGGAAGCCGAAGAGCCGGCTACGGAGAGCGCCAACGCCCAGTTCCGCAGCGCCATCTGGCCGCTGTACGAAGCTGCCGCCACCGCCAAGCAGTGGCAGGGCGGCTTTGTGCCCCCGGCTGAGGACTCCATGACCCTGGTGGACTACGGACAGATCAAAGTAACGGACGGCCAGCAGGGCAGCCGCTCCAACTCCACAAAGCTGTACACCATCCCCGGTGCGCCCTGCCGCGCCGCAGCCAACGGCACGGTGGTGTTTGCGGGCAATCTGGCGCTTACCGGCAACACGGTGGTTATCGACCACGGCTGCGGGCTGCGCAGCTATCTGTACGGCTTGCAGGAGCTTTCGGTCAGCAAGGGCCAGACCGTGGAAAAGGGGCAGGCTGTGGGCGCGCTGGGCGAGGAGCTGACCATGGACTTCAAGCTGGGCAGCAGAAGCGTGAACCCCCGGCTGCTGTTCCAGACCTCCGGCGGCTTGTTCTGGAAGGAAAACGGCTGAGCCGTAACATATAGGAGGAATTGCATTGAAAAAGAGGATCATTGCATGGGCGGTGCTGCTCTCGGTATGTGCAGCAGCCCTTGGGCTGTGGTGCAGCGCCGCCGTCGGCAAAACTGCCCGCACCCTGCCCTGTGAAGAGGAGGGGCTTATCCTTTCCATCACCACCTTTGACGGCAAGAGCGAATCCAAGCCCTTCCTCAAGTGTTTCGGGCATACATGGATCGGGCTGGACAACCGCACCGGGCACACGGTCTACCTGAAAGACCGTGCCATCCCGGACGGGGAGATGGTCACCTTCTCGGTCTGGGCGGTGTCTGGACTTTCGGGGCTGCTGTTCGATCTGGAACCGTGCTATATCGCCAATTACGGCCGCTGCACCGGCAGACTGTCCCAAAAACACACCATCCGTCTGTGCAATTTCGTGGCCAAGAGCATACGCATCTTCGCCTTTGACATCAATATATTCATCGTAATCAAATCCGACAATAAATGGTGCCTTTGCAGTATCTGGGAAACCCGGATCGCCAAATGGCGCAATGCCGTCAATGGTCTGCGGATCTTCGGAACCACCAGGTCTTGAGGTCGGATCTGCCTGTACGGCAACAATTTTAACATCCGGATTTTTTTCACGGAAATATTTAGTAAGTCCGGTAATTGTTCCTGCAGTTCCACTGGTTGCTACTAAAATATCTACTTTGCCATCTGTATCTTCCCAGATCTCCGGTCCGGTTGTCGCATAATGAACTCCCGGATTGGCCTCATTGGCCAACTGGTTAATGAAATAATGATGTGTTGGCTGAGCATCGCAATATTTCTGGATCGCTTCCTGATAAAATCCTGTTGTGAATGTTCCGTTCGCAAAGGCTTCCGGCACGCCCGGCACATCAAACATGCTCTTTAAGTCAGCGCCATATGCACGCAGCATCTTTTGGCGTTCTTCGGACTGGCCCGGCTCCAAAAATACCGTCAGCTTGTAACCACGGCTTGCAGAAAATGCAGCCAACCCAATTCCGGTATTTCCAGAGGTGTTTTCTACGATCGTATCTCCCGGGTGAAGAATACCATCTTCCTCTGCCTTTTTGATCATGTTAAGAGCGGCGCGGTCCTTGATGGAACCCGATGGATTAAAATACTCCAATTTTCCCAGCAAATGTGCTTTGATATCGTGTTTTTCCTCAAACTTTTCAAACTCAAATAACGGTGTGCGTCCTACTAATTCTTCAATATTTTTTACAATCTTTGCCATAACTATTCTCGTTCCTTTCTTTTTTGCAATTTACGATACATACAGATCTTGATAAGGATCTTCTAGGTATCCCGGTAAATATGTCTTATCTTCTATGTACTGCGCCAACGCCAGCAACGATGCCGCGCAGCCGCCACTTCCGTGATACAGTCCCACATACGCCTCTGATCTGTCCGGTTCATGCCGGTTCCAAGACGTATACCAATTGCGCACTTTGTGCTGATAGGTCGATTCACCAATGATCGCCTCAGCCGCCTCATAGGCTGCATCCAGATATACCGAATTACCTGTCAGCTTATGTACATGCAGAAAATGTTCTAACATTCCCGCTGCACCACAGCAATAGCAAT
>ERZ772897.2392-NODE-2392-length-16445-cov-9.934899_pt1 | contig 16445 bp, 10 predicted proteins | sample MGYA00512125_ERZ772897 | MGnify/ENA primary metagenome ERZ772897 (study PRJEB29015, sample SAMEA2737660) | human gut metagenome | biome: human gut; feature: human-associated habitat; material: faeces | place: China | collected 2012 ... | reverse complement strand
AAGAGTATGTCCTGGATATGGTGCATTGATATCTCCATTATCAACAAGATATGGTTTCTTTACAAATGCTACTGTGCTCTCACCAGCCACATAAGCATCAGGTGTCCAGCCTGAAAGATAATCATTCACAACATCTTTCTTTGCAACACTGTCATCTGTTGTAACTCCTGTTACTCTCTTGGAAACATCTACTTCTGTTCCATCTGTATAAACTGAATTATATTCTGTATAACCAGCCTTCTCCGGCTTATTGCCAGACATTTCAAACCAGCCTTCATCCTTAATGTAACTACCATTTATCTTAGTATTAAGGAATGTTACTTTTGCATCCTGACCCCAAGGTCTTCCAAGATATCCTGCACTTACCTCAAGTTTATCACTGCCTGTTATTGTACAGTTTCTAAATACATAGCCAATCTTAGTTGCTGCAGCAGAGGTTGGCTTATGTGCTGTAATATAACCACCTGTAGAGCCAGCACTGTAACCTGCGAATCTAAGCTCACATCCATCAAACACTGCGTTTCCATCACCAAATATGTAATCTGTATTACCCTCTATACGGCAGTTTTTAAAGTACATATTAGTTGCTGAATTGCCAGTATATAATGTATCCTGGCTTCCAAGAAATGCGCAGTCTGTGAATTCAACCTTATCAGCTTCTATAGCCATGGCTGTTGCTCTTTCTGTTGCTGCCTTTGATGTAACATCTGTTGCGTAGTTTCTGTCTGGATTCTTATTTTCTGTAGGTGTCACACCATCTTCTATTTCTTCATCTGTTAAATAACGGTTAAACGAAGCTTCAAATGTGATTCCATCAGCACTAAATCCTGTTGCTGTATTTTTAAGCAGTACTGAACAGCCCCATTTTGCTGCAGCTGCCTTCTCGTACTTATCATATGCATTTTCAGCATTATAATAACCTTTAGCATCTATGCTGTAATACTTATATCCTATTCCATAATACCATGTAAGAAGCACTTCTTTGCCTGATGACTTTTCATCATTAACAAGTCTTACATATGGAGTTGATATAATAACCTGTTCTCTATATGTACCAGGAGCAATATGAATAGTAACTCCATTATTCTCATCAGGAGCAGGTGTCATTAATGATACTGCTGATACTGCTTCTTTTACTGTATTATAGTTTGCATTTCCTTTTTCTTTATATCCGACATATATATCAGATACTCTTTCAATCTGTTCCTTATCTTTGGTTGACACCATTAAGATGTCTTTAGTTACATCCGCATCATTGACTACTATATGTGTTGTTGTTCTATATCCATCAACTGCTGCTTCAACTTCATATGAACCATTTCTTAAAGAAACTTCATATCCATCTGATGTAACCTTTCCTGTATACACATACTTGTCATCAACATTGATAAACTTAATATCTGTAACTGCTGCTTTAGCATCTATATCTGTAAATCTACCTGTTACATTATATAACTTCTTAGCAGAAACGCTTATATCTTTAGAGTAATCTGTCTGGCCTGTAACCTCTTTACCATCAGCTACTTCATAATCATTAACTCCACTAAGCTCAACTGTATACTTAACATCAGGCTCAAGTGTTGCTTTGAAAGCTTTGTTATCATCAAGCTTAAGAACTACATCATCTGCTAATGAAGATGGGTCTGCTACGAGCTTAACTGATAATCCCGATGTATCATAATCTGCTGCAAATCCTGTAACCTTTCCTGTATATGTATATACTTTCTTTTCTTCTACCTTTAATGTAACTCCTGTCTTGCCTGTCAGAGCTTCATCTACAGTTGTTGTAACATTCTTTGTATCAACGGAAAATCCATATCCTGCTGCTCCGGATAAAACTGCTGTATAATCACAACCTGCTGCAAGTGTAGCTGTAAATGTATTGCCTTTTACATCTGCATCATATGTGATATCGTTAACATCATCCTTAAATAAAACCTTCAGACCGCTTACCTGTACACCTTCTATTGTTCCACTGACTTTTACTCCCGGAATTCTTACTACCCTGTTATATACAGGTTTTCCTGCTGCTGCATCTGTATATACCTTATATGAACCACTATACTTAGCTACGAATTCATACTTAGCTCCCTTGTTAGTAAAGCTTGCTTTTTCTACCTGTTCATTATCTTCACCAAGATACTTAAAAAGAAGTGTTCCATTAGCAGCATTGCTTGATGCCATGTATACAACTATCTTATCTCCGGCTTCTACATTGTTAATAGCAATGTATCTTCTTCCTTCTCCTCCTGTACCATTACAGTAGTACATACCGGATGCTGTATATCCATCATCATATGCTGTTGTTGCTAACGCATTGCTTCCATAGTTTTTGCCTGATGCCGAGAATAATCTGTCATTGGCATTATGATTGATTGTAAGATCACCAAATGTTGTTTCTCCGGCAACGAATTTACCATCCTTTGAAACATTGTCACAATTCTCCCAGTCAGCAGCAGTAATATGATTATTATACTTATCTGTATCTGCTTCCTGTACTGTGCCCATGTCCCATACGTCAATCTTTCTTGTTGACGCTTTTGATTCTGCTGCAAATGCAGTTACGTCTATGCTTGTAACAAGCATAAGTACTGCACACAAAAGACTGCTAAGACGTCTTTTAGTTGTTTTGCGCATATTGACCTCCCTTTCTGCCTTTAAAGGCATTATAACATTATATATCTGCATGGATACTGTCAGGGTCTGTTTATAAAACCTTTTTGATATCCATAATACAAACTATAAAGTATGAACCAATGTCAAGGTCAATATCTTTTACATATTTAATAAAGAATTGTTTTTATATGCGAACATAATATCTCATAATTCACTGTTTTTCATGCCGTACAGGAACACTCATAAGAATATACATCACATGATCATCACTATCATCATCCTTAACCTTTGTTATAACTATACCTGTTATATCGCCATCAAGGACAAGATTATGCTCTTTCATATACGCAAGATGACGCCCTATCATAATCTCCTTAATCTCATCCTGTGAATAATCATATATACTGCTTAACCTTGCCGGCACCTTTGATATACCCATAACTGACGGCTTAGGAATATACTTCTGTGCATATTGGTTAATATGAAGATGATACTTTTCAAGATGCTCTTCCTTAATCGAATAACCACAGCTTACAGTAAAACGTCCTGCTTTCATCTCACTCTCAGGAATTATGTATATATGCTGTATTTCTGGTGAATTGTATAAAAACTCGCTTAGCTGCTCCAGTCTTTCTGGCTCCTGAAGCAGCTTTCCGCCATTCTTATATAAAACATAATACATAGGAAGACTTTGTTTTTCATATATATCTGTATTAGCTGCCGCCTTATTCATAAGCACACAGTCATCCTTAAGCCTGTGTCTTAAATACGTCATATAGGCTATCTGCCTATCCATCTGCTGCATGTGTTCCTGACACGCCTCTATAGTTTCACCAAGCGTATAATTCTGCATCTTACTTATCTGCTCATGCGTAAAACCATACTTTATATGCATTTTAGCATTGAGCACACCAAAAACTCCGTCATCATCATAATACCTGTATCCGCTGTTCTCATCCCTCACAGCAGATATATAACCCATATCCTCATATCTTCTCACCGTATTTGTAGATACACCAAGAAGTTTTGCAAGATCACTTATCTTATATCTCATATATCTTTTGCCTCTTTCATTTGTACACATTTCTTTATATCATCATAATATCAGTACTATAATACTATTTCAATACTGTTTAAAGACAACATTTCCATAATCCAGACTATATCATGCCCGCTTACATAAGTTCAGCTATGCCTGACAGTCTCACATATCTGTCTGATATACGGTACCATGTCGGAAAATCAACGACTCCTGTCTGTGGCATATTGTTAATCCTCTGAAACTGTCTTACCGCTTCTGCTGTCTGCTCTCCATATATTCCATCAACTGACAATGGTGGTATAGCCTTGTAATAATCTCCTATGAGATTCAGCTGCTCCTGAAGCTGTCTTACTTTCTGACCCGATGACCCTATATCAAGATTGGCACCAGGCCATGATGAAGGAATACCCTGTATCTGCTCTGCTGTATTTATATACATATCATCGCCATAATAATATCTTAATATATCGATTGATGAATATCCCTGGTCACCAAGATACTTACTTCCCCACTGTGTCATCCAGTTCGGACAGCTTGATTTTTTTCCATCACAGTACTGTGTAAGTATTGGCTGCTTAACATTCGGACGTGAAAGATAATTATCAAATATTTCATCTACTACATTTGATATACTCTCAAATATATTTCTGCCATTCACCCATTTATGATCAAATGCTGTTGAAGATGTTATAGTAAAATTATAACTCTGGTTTCTATACCATTCTGTATACACCCTGTTCAATGTAAATGACATGATTGCAAGTATATTAGCCTCTAACGTCTGCCTTGGCCATGTTGAATATATCTCGCTGCTTGCAACATTTTTAATATAATCCTTATACCTGACATAATAATCAAGCGCCGTTGAATCAGTAGGAACACCATCATGCACAACTATAGTTTCAGGAATAACAACACGGCTTAGTACTATCTCACCAGACTGGTTAAGTGGCTTTATCTCACTCTCTGGTATCTTGGCTGGATAGTTTCCATACAGGGTATTAACCGGAATAACTATATTATCTTCCGCAACTGCATACTCATTTTCATTAAGATATACATCCTGTATACTCGTTTCCCCTGAAAAGACATCTATTCCGGATATGTTAGTCTCCTCATATCCGTTGGCACTGACATCAATCGTATATTCTGCAAATGGCTGTTTTTCCCCTGGCTCCATGCTGTACTCTATCGGTGGTGCTAAAAGTTCATCAAGATTAACCGCCCCTTCTGAATCTGTTACAAGTTCATTTATTATCGAATCCGGATTACCTGTGTATGACAGAGTGATTCTTGCATTTGCAAGCGGTGCTCCCTGCTGTTTATCATATACATTTATGTGCATCTTCCCTTTATCTATCATATCCTGTGGTGTTTCCATAGTATGAACATACACCATTATACCCCCATTCTGTATACACCTATATACAAAAATCAATATTTTTTCATTATTATATGTATCTTTATATATTTTTATGAATAAAATAAAATGATAATTCCCTTAGGAGCGGATATGTCAAAATATAAAGTAGCTCTTGATGCAGGCCATGGTGGCAGCGATCCTGGTGCTGTTTATAATGGCAGACAGGAAAAAGATGATACCCTCGACCTTACTCTGGCCGTCGGCGATATTCTTAAAAAAAATGGAATTGATGTTTTCTATACAAGAACTAACGACGAATATGAGACACCTTTTAAAAAGGCAACTGATGCTAACAACTCAGGCGCTGATCTTTTCGTGTCAATACATCGAAACTCTTCTGAAAAGCCCAACCAGTATTCTGGTGTTGAAACTCTTGTATACAATGATTCAGGACTTAAGTCAGAGGTTGCAAGAAACATAAACAACCAGCTTGAGAATGTTGGATTTAAGAATCTGGGAGTTGATACCCGGAAAAATCTTGTGGTACTTAAGAGAACTAAGATGCCAGCTGTCCTTGTTGAAGCAGGCTTTATAAATAATGAAAAAGATAATTATATATTTGACCAAGAATTCGATAAGGTTGCAAATGCTATAGCTGATGGAATATTAGAAAGCCTCCCTATTGGTTCACGCAACTCTAATACTCACCATTCAAACAGCAGCTACAACAAAGCTAACAACTCCAATAATACCAGCAGTTCCAATAATACCAATAGTTCCAACAATACCAACAGCTCCAACAATACCAACAGCTCCAACAATACCAATAATTCCAGCAACGCCAGCAATATCAACAGTTCCAGCAATGCCAGCAATTTAGGAGCTTCTAGTACTTTCTATGATTCTAGTAGTTTCGGAAATTCCGGCCATTCCGGTAATTTCGGCAGTTCCTATAATTCCGGTAATTTCATCGGCACAAGCAGTTCTATTAATAGTGATAATGCCTCTTATAGATATGATATAACTCCAAAAACAGAGACAGAAAGTATTACAGAAGGTATTAACAACTCTGATAATTATACTGCTGACACCGGATATAATCTCTGCAATGATAACTCCTGCAACAGCCTACACAATAACTCCTGCAGCAACACCTGCAATAATTCATATATACATCAGCCTCTCTACCGGGTTCAGACTGGTGCATACCACAATAAAGATAATGCAGACCGCTTATTAAACTCTCTACTTATAGATGGCTTCCCAGCCTTTATAATATATGAAGATGGTTACTACAAGGTACAGGTAGGTGCATTTGCCGAACTATCCAATGCAATCAAAATGGAACGACGGCTAAGAAGATTTCATTATAGTACCTATATCGTTGTTTAGGTAAATTAATTACTATGTTGATAAACAGACGTTATAAAACTTTAGTGGTTTTATATTAAGTAATGCTTTAGTTATCAGAAAGCTGATTGGGTATTTCTAATCACAATCAGCTTTCAAAATATGACTCTGATTGCCATTTTCTCATATAGGGTCACAATCCCAATATATAACTCAATTTTTCTACTGAACACTTCAACTAATCTTTCGATTAATCACTTCTACCAATTACACTTCAACTAATCTCTTCGACCAATTACACTTCAACAAATCTCTCCAACAAAAGCTAACAAGCACAAGGGGGATTGAGCGTAAAAGCACTCAATCCCCCTGCATTCCCCATCTGTTATTCCCCGTTGTTTTGGTAAGATTTTTTATTATTATATTTCCTAGTTATGCATCCTATACAATGCCCTCCTGATAACAACCCCGGTGGCATACCAAGAACGTCCTAGAAACGCCCTCATAACATATTAATATATAGCACCCTCTACTCAGCCTTATAGATTGTTGCACCATGCCATTCTATTGAATCAATATCCTCAACGGCAACTACCTTCTTTAATCCATAGGTGATATCATACAGCTTTGTCTTTGCATTTCCTGATAAATCAGATAACTTAGTATCTGCCTCTACAACTGTGCCATTCTTAAGTGTTACTGTTAGAGCATTTCCTTTTTCAACTCCGAAGTACTTAAAGTCAATATCTCCAGTTCCCTTAAGAGCCACCTCGAATCCATTAGATTGAAGATCTGTGATTGTCAGATATTCGCCATCCTTGTATACTGACGGAACCTGTACATCCGGCTTTGAACATATAACTCCTGTACTACTGTCTTCAACCTGTGTTTCAAATGACCATTCGCCTGTTGCTATCTGTCTTTCTTCACGTTTTTCCTTATCTTCTGTTGCATACGCGCATCTTAAGTTTTCTGTTGATATTGTTATAGTACTTCCTACGAATTTAGTACCATCCCTGTAATCAAGATTCATCTCTGCATATATTTCTGTTCCATCCTCTGACATTCCATTAAAGAATATTGGCAGATATCCTGATCTGGAATCTGTGATAGAGTTGCCATTTAAGCTTACATGGGCTTTCTCAAAGTTGAACGAACCTATTATTGGCTTCATATCGCTTTCGTCATTAGGAATAATAGGGCTTCCATCCTTTGACTTAAATGTTAAGCTTACATAGAATCTTGAACCACTTGCAACATAATTGCCCCATATAACATCTACTGTTGAATCCTTTGAATTCTCCATATTATTACTGCTATATACACTTACTGTACTGTCATCATCCATATGAGATGAGAAGTTAACATTGCTTTGTGGCTTAAGATATTTCTGGTATGCATATGCTCCTGTATAAGTAATTCCTGATACTGCAAACACAACCGCTGCTGCCGCCGCAATATTTCTATACACCTTATACTTCTTATTCTTTTTTAAGTTTACACGCTTATTCCTTGTTGGCTTTGCCTGCTCTACCCATTCCTGATTAATATAATTCATTGAATTAAACAGCTTATTCTTATCCATAAATACCTCCATTCTGTTGCCTCTACGCAACCCCTTAATTCATAACTCAACATCATTATTCTCAAGAAAAAGCTTAAGCTCTTTTCTCATTCTGTGAAGTGTTACCTTTACTGTGCTTTCACTTTTTCCTTGTAGCTGTGCTATCGTTCTGATTGGTTCTGAATACCAGTACCTTTGTATAAACATATTTCTCTTCTGGACTGGCACACCCTTTAAAAACTGGTCAAGCAACTCTCCAAGCCTCTCTTCATCCCCATCTGGTAAATTATCCTCTCTGCCGATGCATTGTTCCATCTCTGATGTAAGCTCTATTACATTGGAACTCCTCTTTAATGCTTTATCGTGCTCTATTCTTTTACATATCAGATGTCTGCAGATAGTCGCTGAATATGCAAAAAGATATTTAGGTCTGTTCTGAGGGACTGACTTCCACACTTCATAAAATGTATCATTCACACACTCTCTGGCATCCTCTTCACTATCCAACATATTCATAGCCAGTCTCATAAGCGGCCTCTGATACTTATCCATCAGCTCACTCATAACACTCTCATCTCTGTTAACTATTAAATCAATTATTTCTTCTTCGCTGCGCACTTTTTATTTTTCCTTAATTCTGATTTTTGAAAGCTTTCACATATATAGTACGATTTTATTTCATAAGGTTACATTTCTCTGACTTTTATTCATATAATGATACCAAGGTCAAAAGGTCTAAACCCACATGAGCTTGCTCATAGGTGGGTGAGCGACCTTGGAACCCGCCCCGATATGAGCATAAAAGTGGGATGATAATCCCACGATATGCGAATATTGGGAAGAATTGTGGGAGTGCGTAGCACGGAACAATTCGTAGGTATCAAAGTAGGTGGCTTTTGACCCCGACATCATATAACCTTTAACCCAAACGCAACTGCTAACAAAAATTCCCGGACAGATTATTAATAGCCTTATCTGTCCGGGAAAATATTATAATTATCAACGCATTACAGCATCAGCTCTTTCTTATATCACCATTCGCCTCAAGCTTAAGATTATGGCTTCTATAACTTATATCAGCCGCTATGCCATACTTTATATTATTCATATCCTGCGTATCTAACTGTAGGTTTACATTCACATAATTGTTATTTATAACTGCTGTTGTTACCATAATATGCATACTATCATATAGCTTGTCTTCACCTGTGAAGCTTATATTAATATTGCCTATCTGCTGTTTATTATTATCACTTTCCTGATAATCACTAGCATCATTGGCATCAGCACCCATCCGGTTGAACACAAGCTCTATTCCTGTCAGTCTGTCCTGACTATCCATGCTTATATTATATGTTGTATACACACCCTCTGCATATTCACTAAACCTGCTCTTCATCTTATCAGCGGTTATTCCATGAACATTAAACAGGGAAATGTATGGAAGAATAACCGGATCCTTATACATTTCTTCAACAAATGTATTAAACCCTGCTATTAATGCTTTATCGCTTATAGCTGCACTATCCTTAACAGCTACTTTATACCCTTCCATAACGTGTGTCAGAGCTGCCCTTAATATCGGCTTTGTCTGGCTAGAGTCAATTTTGGCAAGACCATATTTTAGTATATCATTCTTATCTACTACCAGTGTGCCATCTTTGACCTTAGGCATGTCCAGTACTATATTATTATTTGTAGTAACTATGCTATATTTCTGACTTCTATTATATGCATCTGGTCTGTAATCCACGCCATCATAAACACACTCCGATACGGTTATCGCACCTTCATATGTATGATTCCCCATAGGATCAATCTGGCTTATTTTGTCGATATAATTCTCTATAATGCTTTCAAGTATCTTCTGTGACTGTTGAATAACTCTTAGTGTCTTCTCCTCTTGTGATGCATATAGGTGTGGAATTCCATACCACACAGTCAGCCCGGTAATTATGGCAGCCATAAGCACAACTGTAATTATACGCCTTATTTTCCACATTTTTTTATTCATACTAATCCTCTCTTCCGGTCATATATCGCACAGATAAGGATATGCTTCTGCACACCAGTGCATCTATCTATGCGTTATCCTGCATATCACTCACTTTCCGCTTACTTATCGCTTACCTATCACTTAATTATCACTTACTTTTCCTTCTGATAGCAGACGAATTCATAGCATATGTCAAAGTAAGTATGTTCTTCACTTCTGGCCGTAACCCTCCAGCCATCAAGCTTATCAAAATCTGTGATATATGTGTCTGCCTGATACTTATAATCTACTCTTGTTATATGTGCTGTATCACAATATGGAAGAAACTGTTCATATATCTGTCCGCCACCTATTATATAGACATCCTTACTGTCATAGCTTTTAAGCTGTTCCAGCACCTCTTGAACACTATGGCATATAAGCACATCCTTAGCTTTATAATTCAGGTTATTAGTCAGTACTATGTTCTTTCTGCCCTCAAGTGCTGACTGGTTAGGAAGGCCTTCATAGGTCTTTCTTCCCATAACTACAACCTTTCCATATGTTTCCCCACGAAACAGCTTCTTATCCTCCGGGATATCCACAAGAAGTCTTCCATTATTACCAATCGCCCAGTTATTATCTGCAAGTGCTATTATATTCATATCAATCCTCTTTCCTGTATTACAGCTTTCCGCCAACCCATGCCGGTACATAACCTTTAACTTTAATACCCTCCTGAGTATATTCTTCACTTTCAAGCTGTCCATACTCTCTTATAAGCTGAAGCTTTCCTGCCTCATTATATGGAAATACCCTTTCTATCTGGATTCTGCTCTTAAGAATAATATCCTGTATATCCATCAGGAAATTATCCAGTCCCATACCAGTTTTCGCTGATATATTCTCTACATAATCAGCTTTACTATCTTTAAGTATAGGTATCTCATCGAATTCATCACATTTGTTAAAGAGTGTGATAACCGGCTTATCACCTACATCCAGCTGTTTAAGGGTATCGTATACCGTTGCCATGTGTCTCTCATAATCATCATTAGAACAGTCAACAACGTGTACTATCATATCTGCATATTTAGCTTCTTCAAGTGTACTCCTGAAGGCCTCAATAAGATTATGCGGAAGCTTTCTTATGAATCCGACTGTATCTGTTAAAAGCACTTTTTCGCCATTCGCAAGTTTAAGTGCCCTTGTCGTAGGATCAAGTGTTGCAAACAGCTTGTCTTCTGATAACACACCAGCATCTGTAAGCCTGTTAAGAAGTGTTGACTTTCCTGCATTAGTATACCCTACTATGGCAGCCACAGGTGTTGAACTGTTCTCTCTATTCTGTCTTTGTATATCACGATGGCTTTTTATTTCTTTTAATTCTGCTGATAAGTGGGATATTCTGTCACGTATTATTCTTCGGTCCGTTTCTATCTTCTTCTCACCAGGACCTCTTGTTCCTATACCACCACCAAGTCTTGACAGTGTTATTCCAAGACCTGCAAGTCTTGTTGACCTGTACTTAAGCTGTGCCATCTCAACCTGTATCTTACCTTCACTTGATGACGCTCTTGCTGCAAATATATCTAATATAACCATAGTTCTGTCCATAATCTTTGTATCAAGAACATCTTCAAGATTCCTTAACTGTGCAGGAGACAGCTCATCATCACATATAATACCTGTTGCTCCAAGCTCCTGTATCATAGCTCTTAACTCTTCAAGCTTTCCTTTTCCTATATAAGTTGCAGGATGGAAGCTGTCTCTTGGCTGTATCATCTTTCCAACTGTAACTGCCCCTGCTGTCTTTGCAAGCTCAGATAGCTCCTCAAGTGATTTCTCACAATCATCTGCCGGGTCAAGCTCCACACCTACAAGTATAACTTTTTCCTGCTCTTCATCTGTTACATATATCGCCATATGTTCCTCATTTCTATCATTTTTATTATCACATTACTTATTCATTATGACATTTATTCATAGCATTATTTATCCGTTATGTCATCTATTCTTTGTATTATCACATACAACATATTTTATAATGCACTGTCATTACTATCTTTAGCTGTCTGCTTAGACGTTTCAGCTCTTGATGATATATAATCACTCAGATAATTCGATACTTCCTTTTCCTCTGAATATCCTAGTATATTCCCTGCTATATCACCAGCTTCTTTCATACTCCATGATGCAATCTCTTTTCTTACCTCGAGCACACGGCTTACACCGACTGAAAACTCATCAAGACCAAAAGATAAAAGCAGTGGTATCATGCGTTCATCTGCTGCCGCCTCACCACACATACCTACATCAATACCTGCGTTATGCGCACATTCTATTATTCTTTTAATGCTTCTTAGAACTGCCGGATTAAGTGCCGAATACAGATATGAAACATTTTCGTTACCTCTGTCAACAGCAAGCGTATACTGCGTAAGATCATTAGTTCCTATAGAGAAGAAATCGACCTGCCTTGCAAGAACATCTGCCATAATAGCCGCTGCTGGTGTTTCTACCATAATACCAACTTTAATATCAGTATCATACTTAATATCCTTCTTATCAAGATCCCTGCATATTCCTGCTATAATCTTTTTAACCTCGTTGACCTCTGAAACCGATGTTATCATAGGTATCATAATTCTGATATTACCGTAAGCACTAGCCCTTAATATAGCCCTTAACTGTGTCGTAAAAACATCTATCCTGTCAAGGCAGAATCTTATCGCCCTGTATCCTAAGAATGGGTTAGTTTCTTTAGACAATCCCATATATGGAATATCTTTATCTCCACCAATATCAAGTGTTCTTATAGTAAGTTCCCTTCCATCAAGAAGAACTGCTGCTTTCTTATATTCTGTAAACTGTTCTTCTTCTGTTGGAAGCTTGCTTCCATTCATAAAAAGGAATTCAGTCCTGAACAGTCCCACACCTTCTGCACCATCCCTGACTGCCTTTGCGGCATCAAGTGCATTGCCAATATTAGCAGCCAGCATCACACGTCTGCCATCTTTAGTAACTGTTTGTTTATTGATATATTTCTTAAGTTCTATAACACTCTCATCGTACTGTTTTTTCTTTTTGGCGTATATCTTTTTAGTTATGTCACTTGGAGATACAAACACTTCACCATATGCACCATCAACTATTATATCTTCTCCATCCTTAACCTCACTGCATATACCCTTTACACTAAGAACTGCTGGTATCTCCAAAGCTCTTGCAAGTATCGATGCATGTGAGGTGTCTCCACCTTTTTCAGATATAATGCCTGCTATATGCACAGTATCCATATTCGCTGTCATAGATGGATGTATCTCATCAGCTATAATAATCGTGTTATCAGGAAGCTGCGTAAGATCAATACTCTTAACACCAAGAAGTATTGCTGTCAATCTCTCCCTCATATCTTCAATATCTGTTACACGCTGGGCTATAGCCTCGTTATCCATACTTAGAAACAGCTGCTTCAAAGATTCGCAGGCCTCATAAAGGGCTGCCTCTGCATTAATATTATTCTTCTTTATAATATTACAAACCTCTGACGTAAGCTGTATATCACCAGCTAAATATTCCTGGTTCTTAAGAACAAGTGCATTCTTATCATCGCCGTTTAACTTAGCTGTCAGCTTCTCTATGAATTCGTCTGTCTCCTTTATGAATGTGTCCACTCCATCCTTGTATCTTTGAAGTTCTGCATCTACATCATCTATTTTATACTTTTTTACCTCGCACCCTGTATTTTTTAACACCAGTGCCTTTCCTATACCTATACCCTTAGATGTACCTATTCCCCTTAACATACATACCTCCTTGTTTTGCGAAGCAAAATGCGACTGTTATTTATTAAATACATATTTGATCATATTTGTAATAGTTTCACTTGTATTCCTTGAATACACAACCTCCCTTGCCATAACAGGTTCATCTGTTATTATATTATCAATACCTTTATTAGCAAGATTCTTTATAGATGTATCGTTATTAGCTGTCCATGCATATACCTGTTTACCAGTATTATGTATGGCATCCACTGTTCTCTTTGTAAGGAATGAAGCGTTAACACTAAAGAAGTCTACGTTGGTATTCTCATAAAATCTTCCATATGCAACAGACAGTATATATCCCGTCTGTATATCCTCATCCATGCTCTTAACTGCAAGAAGCGCATCATAATCAAATGAAGTTATAACACAATTCTGTTCCATGGAATATTTCTTTATAAGCTCTATAACCTTTCCAGCTGCTATGCTGCTATTTGCTGATGACTTTATCTCAACATTAAGCTTTATACTGACAGGACTGCTTTTAACAAGCTTTAACACCTCTTCAAAAGATGGAACCCTTTCACCCCTATATTTTTCTGAAAACCAGTACCCGGCATCAAGCTTCTTTACTTCCTCATATGTCATATCTGTTATATTCTTGGCTACACCTGTTGTCCTATATGCTGATGCATCGTGCATAACTACTATATAACCATCGCTTGTCATCTGCACATCAAGTTCAATATAATCAGCCATATCATCTATGGCACGCTGGAAAGCTGCCAGTGTATTCTCCGGTGCTTCCCTTGATGCACCCCTGTGTGCTGTTATCTTAGTATCATGGAATATAGCAACTCTCTCAAAAGGGTTGCTGTTAAATGTTAACACCACATATAACACATCCAGGACTATCGACATCACAAGAACAAATGAATATATAATCCTGTTTATCCTTGCGCTTCCTTCATCTATATCAACAAACTCAAAATTAATATCCGAAAGATTCTCATACTTGTAATACATATATGATATCATAGAGAATGAACAAGGTATAGATAAAAATACAAGAAATAATCTTACTATCGTCCTTAATGTACTAAGCACAGAAAGATACACCGCACTACCCATATAAGCAAGATCAAGCAGTTTAACTCCGGCAATAAGTACAACAGATATAATTATATAAAATATATAAATAGCCGCTAAAAGTGCAAGATTATATAGTACAACTACACCCACTATCTTCAGTACATTATTTTTAACAATGCTTCTGCTTTTAGCACATGACTGTCTGAAGTTTTTTCCCTCCATCATGTATATGTTAAATGAAAAAATATCCCGTATAACAAAGTAAAACAGGCATATTATGATAATTGCTGTCACAATAAATATAACAGTTCTGTTTCGTTTTACCTCACTTTTTATAATATTTTTTACACTTTCGCTAAATATAATATTGCCAGTAACTGTCACATTAATAACTATTATAGATATTAGAAAATATAAAAAAAGCGGTATGCTCTGAATCCTCAACAGCTTTTTAAGCCGCAAAAAGGCATTATATATGTTATCAATAATAGATGCCTGTATACCTTTTCTCTTGGTTTCAAAACATACTGCAAGATATGCCATTTCATATAAGCAGTAAACTATGAATCCTATAACCCCTAAGAGGCAGAATATGATTATTACAGGATTCATAAACGCTTTCGCTATATATTCATTTGTAAGATAATTAATCCCTGTTATTCTCATGCACAAACGGATAACGCCCGTAATAACAGGATAAAACACTGCTAATGCAAGGAGCTTATATGCAAGTTCAAACAACAATACATGTCTTTTACTGCTTTTTAGCAGTTTCATGTTATTTCTAAGACTTTCTAACATATCTCACCCCGAAATCACCTATGGAATCTGTTAAGAAGATTACTGCAGCCTGATGCATGTTTAACTGCATCTCCCATTCTTTTGTTTAATAAACGCTTTGTAAAATGATATGAAAAATCACATACATATGACACAACAAGAACAACTGAAATCACTGTAACCGCTGACATACGCATAGAAAATACTGCCTGTTCTACAAGCCTGTTAAACACTCCAAATATAAGCACTGCCAGAAATCCCCAGCCAATTGTGCTCTGAAGGCATATTATACCCTTATAATTAAATCTAAGGTGATCATAATTCCACCATACTTCGCCGAACAGCTTTAACATAAGCTTCGCCGTCATATACTCAAATATTGTTGCACATACAGCACCAAATATATATAATGCAATGTAGTTGTTTTGTATAGGAGCAAATATATTAAAAGCTATATATGTTCCAAAACCATATATTACACAAAATGGCAGCTTTGCAAACCCTCTGTTTTCCCAGTAGCCAAGCTGCTTTCTTATAACTATGCACTCCATTGCCCATCCAAAAAAGCTATATATAAAAAACCAGACTGCAAGCTGGTTAATATTCATTCCCCTGAAACTGAAATCCAATAATATATTACGCATAACACTCCTTAAGTTACGTTCTGTTTCATACCTCTTACAACATAATCTGCTCCATTGATATTATAATATCAATGGAGCAGTTAATTATACATTAATTCATAAGTTCATCAAGCGTTGCCCTTACTGCTTTGATAAAATCCTGTGTATTAAGTGTTACAGGATTCTCTAATGTTGTTATAAGTGCAAGATCCTTTGTCATCTTACCATCTTCTACTGTCTTGATACAAGCCTTTTCAAGTGTATCTGCAA